>JFJP01020338.1_pt1 | contig 50960 bp, 37 predicted proteins | sample 431651 | NCBI WGS metagenome assembly JFJP01 (sample SAMN02602958, study PRJNA72255) | Microbial mat metagenome, whole genome shotgun sequencing project. | biome: fresh water; feature: sink hole; material: water; isolation source: purple microbial (photo- and chemosynthetic) mats found in... | reverse complement strand
GCTGCAGCGTGCCGGAGAAGCGCACCAGCACCGATTCCGGCATGTCGAGCGGCATGTAGCCGATCGCCGCGGCGAAGGCGACGAGGCCGGAACCGCCGGGGAAGCTGATGCCGATGGGGAAGCGGGTGTGACTGTCGCCACCGGTGCCGACCGTGTCGGGCAGGCACATGCGGTTGAGCCAGGAATGGATGATGCCGTCGCCGGGACGCAGGGCGACGCCGTTCCTTTCGACGATGAACTCCGGCAGCCAGCGGTGCATCTTCGCATCCTTGGCGGTCGGATAGGCGGCGGTGTGGCAGAAGCTCTGCATCACCAGCGGGGCGGCGAAGGTCAGGCAGGCGAGCTCCTTGAGCTCGTCGGCGGTCATCGGGCCGGTGGTGTCCTGCGATCCGACCGTGGTGGCCTTGGGTTCGCAGCTCATGCCGGGGCGGACCCCCTGCACGCCACAGGCGCGGCCGACCATCTTCTGCGCCAGGGTGTAGCCCTGGCCGTCGTCGTTGGGCAGCTGCGGCTTGGCGAAGTTGGCCGGGTAAGCGGCCTTGAGGTGGTCGCAGGCGCGCCAGGTGAGCGCCCGTCCGATGATCAGGTTGGTGCGGCCGCCGGCGCGGAACTCGTCGAACACGGTCGGCGACTTGATCTTCCCGGTGGCGATGACGGCGCCGTTCTTCAGCACCTCGCCGGTGCGCGTGCGGATGGTGATGCGGTCGCCGGTGGCGAGCTGGTTGACGTCGCAGGTCCAGGCCATGCCGCCGGCGTCGCGGAAGGTGTCGAGGAAGATCGGCGCGATGATGCCGGCGAGCAGGAACGCCGCGGTGCGCTTGTTCGGCACCGCCGGGATGTCGCGGCCGGTGTACCACATCACCGAGTTGGTCGCCGACTTGCGGCTGGAGCCGGTGCCGTAGACGTCGCCGACGATGATCGGGCGCTCGCCCTTGGCGCGCAATGCGTTGAGCGTCGTGATGCAGCCGGGATCCTTGGTCTTGTACATGTCCAGGCCGTGGGCCGGGATGTCGGGACGGGTAACCGCACTCTGCGCCGGCGACAGGTCGTCGGTGTTGGTCTCGCCGGCGATCTTGTAGACCACGCCGCTGATCTCGCGCTCCATCTCGGGCCGGCAGGTGAACCATTCGGCGGCGGCCCAGCGCTGGATCAGCTTGGCAGCGATGGCGTTGCCGGCGGCGGCCTGCTTGGCGACCACGGCGAAGTTGTCGAAGATCAGCACCATGCGTGCCAGCTGGTCGGCGGCGAGCTGGGCATGGGGGCCATCGAGCTCGCGGGTGAGGAATGGGGTGTTGTAGCCGCCGAGCATGGCGCCGAGGCCGCGGATGGCATCCTCGCGCGAGATCACCGGGCTGGCGGTGTCGCCATGGGCGACCTTGCCCAGCCACTCGGCCTTGACCTTGGCCGAGGGGTCGACACCGGGCGAGACGCGCTCGAACAGCAGCGCCTTCAGTTCGGCGCTGTCGGGAGAGGCCTGCTCGAGCAGGACGCAGACGGCGGCGGTCTGCTTGGGGTCGAGCGGCAGGGGTGGGATGCCCTGCTTCTGGCGTTCGGCGGCGGCGGTGCGGTAGGCGTCGAGCATGGTCGGTGCACGCTAGCGGCACGGACCAACGCACAAGGCGGGCTGGGGGTGCGGCTCAACGGACCGCAACGCGGAAGGTTCATGCCGATTATGCTCACCAGATGTGAACCCGATACCCCCGGCTGCCGTTTTGCATGGCGGAGGGACTGGCCATGAACGACATCCACGACAACCGCGAGACCGGCGATCAGCAGCTCGAGCAGCTCGAACAGCTGCCGCAGCCCGAGGAGCAGGGCAACGCCAAGGTCGGCGCCGCCATGTGGATCGGCTCGGCCGCCACCCACGCCGCCGCCCTCGCCCTGATGGCCCTGATCTACGTGACGGTGGCCGACGACCAGAAGGACATCGAACTGCCGCCGATGTCCACCGTCCTCCGCCCTGAACTGCCCAAGCCGAAGCCGACCGAGTCCACCCCGGTCAGTGACAACAAGGACATCCTGCTGGAGCAGGTCGCCGACGAGGTCCAGGTGCCCACCCCGGTCGACCAGCTGGTGATCGAGGAGCCGGGCGAGGAGGACGCCTCGGCGGAACTGCCCCCGATGGTCAAGGGCGACAGCGCCGCGATCAGCGACATCGACATGGGCTCGACCGCCCTGTTCGCCGCCATCGGCACCGGCAGCGGGAACCTCGGCAAGTTCGGCGGGCCGTTCGCCGGCCGCGGCAAGCGCGGAGTCAAGGGCCCGGCCGGTGCGCCGCGCATCTGCGACGAAGGAACACGCAGCGCCCTGCGCTGGTTCAAGCGCCACCAGAGCCCGAACGGCATGTGGGACGCCGATGGCTACTTCAGCAACTGCACCGAGGCCGGCGCCAAGTGCGAGCCGGGCAAGGACCAGTCCGGCGACACCGACGTCGCCACCACCGCCTACGCGGTGCTGTGCTTCCTCGGTGACGGCTACGACACCTCGACCCCAAGCATGTATCGCAGCGTGGTCAAGAAGGGCGTCGACTGGCTGCTCGCGGCCCAGAAGCCGGACGGCCTGCTCGGCCAGCGCAACTACGAGCACGCCATCGCCACCATGGTCCTGGCCCAGGCCTACGCCATGTCGAACGACCCGGCCCTGCGCGAGCCGACCCAGAAGGCGGTCGATGTCATCCTCGCCCGCCAGAACCACGATCCCGCCGCGAGCGCCCCCTACGACCGCCTGGGCTGGGACTACGGCAACGCCAGCGGGCGCAACGACGCCTCGGTCACCGGCTGGAACGTCATGGCGCTGAAGTCGGCGATGGTCGCCGGTCTCCGGGTCGGCGAGGGCATCAGCGGCAGCAAGGCCTGGCTGGAGAAGAGCTGGAAGGCCTCCAACACCGGCAAGCCGTGGTGCGACTCGCCCGACAAGCTCGACCCCTACAAGGGCATCAGCCGCTTCGGCTATGTGTGGAAGACCGGCAGCAACGACGTCGAGATCAGCGGCTGGAACGCCGCCGCCAACCGGCCGGAAAGCATCGCCAACCACGACCTCGCCCCGGTCGGCCTGATGAGCGCCGTGTTCCTCGGCCATCAGAGCGGCGACATCATGCTCGAAACGCTGGCGAACTATGTCTCGCAATACCACCAGCCGACCGCCTGGCCGTGCAACACCTACTACCTCTACTACAACACCCTGGGCATGTACCAGGTCGGCGGCGAGCGCTGGGAGAAGTGGGCCAAGCAGGTGCTGCCGATGCTGTCCGACGCGCAGCGCAGCGAGGAGGGCTGCCTGGAAGGCAGCTGGGACTGGCAGGGCACCCAGTTCCACGGCCATGACACCGGCCGCGTGCTTTCGACCGCCTACGCCTGCCTCTCGATGCAGGTCTACTGGCTCTACGAGCGCACCGTCAACCCGAAGGGCAAGGCCAAGGCTGCGAAGTAGATCTTCATAGCGACCTCGCTCACGAGGCCCCGTCGCGCAACGACGGGGCCTCCTCCGTGTTACGCCGCACGCCGAACCAGTTGCGTTATCCGGATTCGCCGCCCGGCGAAGCACGCTCAGACCGGCAGGATCTCCAGATCGCCGGTCGCCGCTGCGGGCAGGGTGATCTCCCAGCAACCGGGATGGCGCTCGCGGGCCGGGCAGTCGGCGCCCGCCCAGCGGATCCGGCGCGGACCAGGGGCGACCGTCGCCAGCACGCAGGAACTGCGCCCGGCAGCGCCATCGAGGTGCAGGCGGGCTGCCAGACCGCCGCCGGGCAGTTCGCGCTGCTCCAGCACCCAGCACTGATGGCCGCCGGTCACCAGGCCGGGACGGAAGTAGGCCGAGTGCCAGGCCAGCACCGGCGAGGACAGGCTGGAGAAGTGGTGCCAGCCCGCGCCGCGGCCGCCGAGGTTGGCGAAGTGCTCGTAGCAGTTGCCGCTGATCCCGACCTCGCGCGTCCACGCCTCCAGGCCGCGCCCGGCGATGCTCCAGGCGAGATCCGCCTGGCCGAGATCGAGGGCGGTGCGCCAGAAGAACCAGTTGTGCGCGAACCACACCGTGCCGTTCCAGTAGCCGTCAGCGCGGTAGTAGGCCGCGCGCTGGCTGACCGCGGTGAGGCCGCAGGGCGCCAGCAGATCGCCCTCGTCAGCCAGGCGCGCGAGCAGGAGCTCCTCCTGCGCCGGGGTGCAGGTGCCGGTGATCAGGGGATAGACGCCGTCGAGGCCGTGGTTGAAGTTGGTCCCGCTGGCGGGATGGCGCAGCGGCGAGTGCACGACATAGCTGAACACGCCCTCCGCGGCGTCCCAGGCATGTCGCTGCAGCGCGGCGGCCAGGCGCGTGGCGTCGGCAGCGAACTCCTCGGCCGGCTGGTCGAGGATCGCCGCCAGGCCGGCGAGGATGCGCGCGCAGCGGATCGCATGGCTGGTGTTGGCGGCCGGGGCGGTCTGCCGGGCGAGCCCGTTGGCATGCACGAAGACCTGCGGCGGGTAGTCGTCCCAGCCGCCGCTGTTGTAGAAGTAGGAGAAGGTGCTGAGCAGGCCGCTGGGCAGCCGGGCCGTATCGCTGGAGCCGTAGCGCCCGACCAGGAAGCGGTGCATCTGGCGCAGCCCGGGGAAGACGCGGGCCAGGGCCTGGCGGTCGCGGGTGCGGTTCCACAGCGCCTGGGCCAGGTAGATCTGCACCGGCAACGGCGTGCCGTGCTCGAGGAAGGCGCAGTCCTCGTCGCCCTCGGGCATCAGGTACTGGGCCAGGCAGGCCCAGGCGCTGGCCGGAGCGCATTCGAGCAGGCCGAGTCCGACGAAGCCGGCATCCCAGGTGTAGAGCGAATCCCACCACTTGCCCGGGCTGTAGTGGCGGATCCAGCCGCCGCGCGTGCGTACCGGGTAGGTGACGTTGGTCAGCGTGCAGGCGGCCATCGCCTCGGCGCCCGCCTGGTGGCGTTCCCCGGCCGGCAGGCAGGGCAGCCTGGCGGCCCGCGCCCGACCGGCCCGGCGCGCCTGCGCCAGCAGTTCGGGCGTGGTCGCGGCGAGCGCCGCCAGGACCTGCTCGCCGGTGCCATGCACCAGCGTCGCCCAGGCCTCGACCGTGCTGTCGGGGGCGGCGGGCAGCGGTTCGATCAGCACCTCGGTCCAGTGACCGTCGCCGCGTCCGCGCAGTTCCTGGCTGACATGGTCGTGGTTGCGTTCGCGCAGCGCCAGATCGAGGCGGTCGGCGTACCACTGGCGCACCCGGCTGCGCTCGGCGAACCAGCGCAGGCCGTAGGCGCCCGGCAGGTCGGGCCAGACGACCATCAGGCTGTCGGGCACCGGCCCCGGGCTGAGCACCGGCACGGGATTCCAGGTGCGCTCGGCGACGACGATGGCGGTGCCGGCGGGGACGATCGCCACGACATCGAGATCGACGCGCCTGCGCGGCCCGGCGTGGCGCAGCCTGATCCGCGCCGGTCCGGCCGGCAGCGCCCCGCCACCCACCTCGACCACCTGCCAGGAGCCAGTGCACATGGGGTCGCGCACCACCGCCTGGCCCTCCAGCGCCCCGCTGACGGCGAGGGTCGCCTGGCCGCCCCCCACCAGGCGCGCCCGCACCTGCACCCGCGCCACGGCGAGCGCCGCGGGGATCGTCAGGACGAGATCGAGGGCATCGCCCGGATCCTCAAGATAGGTGCCGCGCCCGTCAACCAGGCCGTGCATCGCGAATTCGCGCCAGCGTCCGCCATCGTATTGCAGGGTGTCCCACGGATGGGCGACCGCCGGATGCTTGCGCTCGTAGGCCAGGGCCGAGCACCACGCGCCGCCGGCCGGACAGGCGACCACGCCCGGCCGCAGCCGTTCCGGGACGGTGGCGCAGACATCGCCCAGCGTGCGGGCCGGATATTGCGCCCCGAGCACGAGGCTGGCCGAGAAGTTCTGCGCATGGGGCATCCGGTTCACGCCGCGCAGGCGCAGCGCCACGCCGCTGGCCCCGGCGCAGGCGTAGGCGGCGTAATCGGCGTCCAGCCGTACCGCCGCGCCGTCGAGGCGGTGCTCGAAGCGCCACCACGACAGGTCGGGTGCCGCCCCGGCCGGCCGATAGCCGGATTCCCACAGCACGTTCGGCACCTCGTGGCGTCCGCGGTAGAAGCCGCTGACCACGCTCAGATCGCAGCGCAGGCCGCTGGCCAGCTCAGGCAGGTGCGAGGCCCCGGCATAGACCTTGCCGTAGGGTCCCCACAGCGGCAGATGCGGCAGGTCATGGGCGTGCGGCGCAGGGCTCATCAGCGTGAGCATCCCCAGCGCATCCGTATGCAAGAGTCCGTTTTCTAAACGGTTGCAAATTTGTCTCCACGGAGCATCATCCGGCATGGGCCATCGCCTGCCTGTCCGTTCTCCGCCGCTCCTGATGCTGGTGCTTGCGGGGGCCGGGCTCCTGGTCCTCGCATCGTGCACAGACGCCCAGCCGCCCGCCGCGACCCGGCCGCCTCCGCCTCCACCCATCGCCCTGCCGGCCCTACCGGCCGAACCCGACCAGCAGGACTGGCCCGACCTGGGCGCCGGGGCCGAACTCATCCCCGACGGCGATTTCGAGGCCGCAAGCGACGGCTGGCGGCGGGTCGATTGGTGGAAGGGCCCGGCCGGCGAGCGCAACACCTCGGTCTTCAGCCGGATCGCGGTGGAGGGCGGCCATGCCCAGGAGATCGCCTGCACCACCTACCTGGGCGGCTCGCTGCAGTTCATCCGTCCTTTGCCGCGCATCCATGGCGGCAGCCTGGTGCAGGTCGCGCTGCGCCTGCGCGGCCAGGCCAATACCCGCCAGATCGACCTCGCCCTGCGCCAGCATGGCGCGCCGTATGCGACCTATGCCAAGCGGAGGATCGACCCCTCGGACGCCTGGATGCAGCACCGTTTCATCCTCGCGCTGCCCGAGCAGGTCGCCACTGACGACCTCGCCCTGGTGCTGACCCTGACCGGGCCCTACCGGTGCGAGGTGGATGAGGTCAGCGTGCGTCAACTGCCAACGCAGGCGCCCAAGCCGGGTGGGATGCCGACGCCGGGCCTGCCCAACCACTCCTTCGAGGCCGGGCTGACCGGCTGGAGCGGCGAGGCGCGCGGAACCGGGGCGCGGATCGCCGTCGTGCCTGACGCCCAGGCCCCGCACGGCACGCAGGTGCTGGCGGTGGACACGCCACCCGGCAGCAGCTTCACCATCACCTCCTCGTTCGTCGCCCTGCCCTACGGCCATCCGGTGGCGGTCAGCTTCCACGCCCGGGCCACCGCCGGGGCCGCCCTGCGAGTCGGCTTGGCCGGCGACGCCTATCCCGACATCACCCGCCGGGCCACCGGCATCACTGCCAGCGACGACGCCTGGCATCCCTACCGGGTCGAACTGGCGCCGCGTCCGACCGCCGATGGCCGCTTCGTCCTCGAACTGCACAGCGCCCAGGGCGGCGCCTGGCGCTTCGACGAGGTGCGACTCGACGGACAGGCGCCGGAACTGGCGCTGGGCTGGGACAGCACGGTGCCGGGCAACGCCTTCCGCCGCGCTGAGACGCCGCAGGTGACGCTGCGCGCCGCCGGAGCGCCCGGAACGCTCGCCCTGCACGGCCGGGTCATCGACGCCTGGGGCCGCGAGCAGACCCGCCTGGAAGCCCAGTTGACGATCGGCGCGGACGGACACGGCACGACGCCGCTGACCCTGCCCGCGCCGGCCCAGGGCGGCTTCCGCGCCAGCCTGTGGCCGGTCGGCCGTGACAGCCCGCGCCTCGATATCGTCTATGCCGTACTGCCCGCCCTCACGCCGCTGGCAGAGGCCCCGGCCGACAGCCCCTTCGGCGGGCATGCGCTGTTCAGCGACCATCAGCTGGCGCTGGCCGAGCGCGCCGGCTTCCGCTGGCTGCGCCTCCACCCGCCCCTCGACACCAAGTGGATCGAGGCCGACGATGGCGCCGACGGGTTCCGCTTCGCCACCGCCGGGGCGCAGCGCGCGGCCGGGCGCGGCTTCCGCCTGATCGGCAACCTCCACACCGTGCCGCGCCGCTTCTCGACGGCCCCGGACAAGGCGCGGCATGATGTCTGGGCGAGCTACGGTCCGGCCGACTGGGCGGCGTGGGAGCGCTACTGCCGGGCGGCGGTCGCCGCGTTCCGGCCGTGGATCAGCGACTGGGAGGTATGGAACGAGCCGGACATCAACTTCCTGCAGGTGCCGCCAGGCGGCGACCGCGTCGCCATCTACGCCGAGATCTGCGCCCGCACCGCCGCCGCGCTGCGCGACGAGCCGGTGACGCTGATCGGCGGCGTGATCGCCGGCCACGGCGACTTCATGGACCGCTTCCTCGCTGCCGGCGGCGGCGGCAGCGTCGATGTCCTGTCCTTCCACCAGTATCAGGTCGGACAGCCGGCCCTGGATGAGCGGCGGCACGACCTCGCGCGCTGGGCGACGGCACGCAACCGGCGCGGCGAGGCGCTGCCGGTGTGGCATACCGAGGGCAGCCCCTTCGCCGTGGACAGTCCCACCTGGCTGGCGGCCAGCGGACGGCGCTCGCGCTATGGCGGCGGCGTGCTGGAGGCGGCAGCCGCCACGGTCAGGCCCGCACTGTGGCTGCTCGCCCAGGACGTGCGCCGACATGTCGCCTACCACACCATGAGCGAGGCCTGGGGCGGCTACATCCTGCGCAACCAGTTCGGCTCGCTGTGCGACACCGACGGCAGCGCCCTGCCGGCGATCGCCGCCCACGCCGCGATGGTCGCGCTGATCGAAGGCTCCAGACCCGACGGCGTCGAGGAGCGGCAGGTCGCAGACCAGCGCGTCCTGCTCGCCCACTTCCGCCAGGGCGGGCGGCGCATCAGTGCCGCGTGGACGGTGAGCGGCAGTGTGCCGCTGGGCGAACTGGGCGCGGGCGCCAACGTGCTCGACTGCATGGGCAATCCCGCGCCCGGCCGCGCCCTCGCCAGCGACCCCCTCTATCTGATCCGGCCGTGACGCCGCTGGAGCGCTTCCCTTTTCGCTCCGATTTCGCAGCCGAACGCGCGCTGGGTCTCGCCCACCGTCTCGAGGAGCGCCGCCCGCGCGCCTGGCGCGCCGGGCCGGACGAGGCCTGGCGGCCATGGACACCCGGCCTGGCGCTGCCCGCCGCCGGCCTGGTGCTCGACTTCGGCGAGGAACTGGTCGGCCACGCCGAGCTGCGCTTCGCAGCCACCGGCGACCTGACCGTCCGCTGGGGCGAAAGCGAGGTCGAGGCGCGCTGCGCGGAATCCTCGACCGTGCGCTGGTACACCGCCCAGGTCGATCGCGGTCCGGCCGCGACCGGCCGTCTGGTCACGGCGGGGCGGCGCGCCGGCCGCTTCGCCCAGCTGTCGGGCGCGGAGGGCCGGCTCGACGACGCGGTGTGGCGGCTGCGCCTGCCCGACCTGCCCGAACCCGGCGCCTTCGCCTGCGCGGACCCGCTGCTCGGCCGCATCTGGGAGCTGTGCAGCCGCACCACCCGGCTGTGCATGCAGGACTACTACGAGGACGGCCTCAAGCGCGACGGCCTGCTGTGGCTGGGCGATTACCGGCTGCAGTACCTGTGCAACCTCGGCACGCACGGCGACCACGCCCTGGCGCGGCGCAGCCTGTTCATGATCGCCGCCAGCCAGCGCGACGACGGCGCCCTGCCGGCCTGCGCCGCGCACGGCGGCGGACAGCAGCATCCGCAGACCATCGACTGCATGCCCGGCGTGCCGGCGTGGCACGCGCAGTGGGTCCTCTACAACTACATCACCGACTTCGTCAGTGCGCTGCGCGAGTACCACTGGCACAGCGGCGATGCGGCGGGCGTGCGCATGCTGATCCCCACCGCCCGGCGCGCCCTCGTCTTCCTGACCCGTTGCATCGATCCGGACCGCGACGACCTCGGCCTGCATTTCTACACCTTCAACGACAGCGCCGACGATCCGCACCGGCCGCGCTGCGCCCTGCTCGGCCATCTGGTGTGGGCCGGCCGCGACGCGGCGGCGCTGGGCGAGGCCCTGGACGATCCGGACCTGGCCGAAGCCGGACGGGCCCTGGCCGAGCGCTGGCAGGGCGCCCTGGCGGCCTGCTGGGATCCTGCCGCTGGGCTCTACACCGATGCTCCCGGCCACGCCCGCCGGTCGTGGCACAGCCAGGTGGCGGCGCTGCTTGCCGGCGAGGCCCCCGACGATCCGGCCGCCATCCTGGCGCGGGCCGCCACCGCCTGCGGGCCGCCGTCGCAGGCCGCCTATATCCGCTTCTGGACCCTGGAGGCGCGCTTCCGCCACGGCCACGCCCAAACCGCCCTCGACGATCTGCGCTCCCAGTGGGGCCTCTTCCTCAGGCTCGGCCTGACCACCTGCCCGGAGATCCTGCACCGCGATGGCGCCGCCATCGGCGTGTCTCGCTCGCCCTTGTCGCTGTGCCACGGCTGGAGCGCCGCCGCCAACGCCCTGCTGCCCCGCCAGATCCTGGGCGTGCAGCCGACTTCCCCCGGCTGGCGGACGGTGCGGGTGCGGCCGCAGCTGGCCGACCTGGACTGGGCCGCTGGCACCGTGCCCACCCCGCTCGGCCCGATCACGGTCGAGGCGCGACGCGGCCTGGCCCCACATGTCACACTGCCCGCCGGCTGCCGGCTGGAGGAATCCCCATGAGCGCCACCTACGATGCGGCCGACGCCGGTTTCGCCCCGGGCGCGAGCGGCCTCGTCAACCAGCAGGCTCTGCAGGCCGCCCTCGACCGGCGCGGCACCATCGCCATCACCCGCCCCGGCACCTACGCCCTCGCCGGGACGGTGCTGATCGGCAGCCACACCGAACTGCGCTGCAGTCCCGGGGTGACGCTGCGCAAGGTCGATGAGCAGGGGCCCTTCAGCCATGTCCTGCTCAACCGCGGAGCGCTCGACGGCAGCTGGGACGAGGACATCATCATCGACGGCCTGCACCTGGAGGTCGCGGGGATGGATCTGCGGAAATGGATGGTCTTCGGCCTGCACGGGCAGCTCGGCTTCCTGCGTGTACGCGATATCTGCATCCGGCGCTTCCGCTGCTGTGACCTCGGCCGTTTGCAGTACGGCATCCACGTCTGCACCTTCGAGGACCTGCTGGTCGATGACGTCATCATCCACGGCCACAAGGATGGCGTCCATCTCGGCCGGGGCCGGCGCTTCACCATCCGCAACGGCGTCTTCGGCACCTCCGACGACGCCATCGCCCTCAACGCCCACGACTACGATGTCGGCAATCCCGAACTCGGCTGGATCGAACACGGCGTCATCGAGAACTGCCACGACCTGCGCCTGAACAAGGATGTCGGCTTCTTCGCCCGCATCCTCGCCGGCGCCTGGCTGGAGTGGCGGCCGGGCCTGGAGGTGCAGAAGTCCGACACCGTGGTGTCCGAAGGCCGGCTGTACCGGGTGCGCGCCGACCCCGATGGGAATACCTTCGTGTCGCGGACCCGCCCGACCCACGCCACCGGCGCGGCGGTCCTCGATGGCATCACCTGGATGATGGTGCAGGAGGACGGCGTCCAGACCGCCGGGGTCCGCCATGTCACCTTCCGCGACATCACCCTGGCCAAGCCGCGCATCGGCCTGTCGATCCACTTCGACAACGACAAATACAGCCGCTCGTACTACCCGGGCGCCCCCGAGCCGCTGCAGGAGCACCTGTGCTTCGACGGCGTGCGCGTGCTGCATGACCAGCCCACGCCGCTGCTGTGCATCAACACGCCGGTCGATGGCGTGCAGGTCTCCCGGGCGCTGATCCACGGCAACGGCATCCACCTGCACGGGGCCGGCTTCGCCGCGCATCCGCGCAGCGACCTCCAGCTGATCGGCAACACCTTCACCGCCCCCGGGCCGATGGACCTGCTGGTCAACGAGTCGCCGGGCCGCGAGCTGCGGCTGACCGCGGCCGGCAACACCTGGCGCCACGACGCCTTCGCCGCCCGCGCCCGCATGGGCCCGGGACGCCTGCTGCTGCGCGGCTGCGATCTGCCGGGGCTGCAGCCATGATGACGACCACACCCGGAAGGAGCGAGGAACGCGCATGAAACCACCCAACATCCTGTTCCTGATGAGCGATGAGCACCGCGCCGACCTCGCCGGCTTCGCCGGCAACGCGGTCGTCCGCACGCCCAACCTCGACCGCCTCGCCGGCAGCGGAGCGGTCTTCGCCAACGCCTACTGCGCCGCCCCGGTCTGCTCGCCCGGGCGGCAGTGCATGATGAGCGGCACCTGGCCGTGGAACTGCGATTGCCGGAAGTTCGAGGACGACATCGCACCGGGCAGCAACACCTTCGCTGCCCATCTCGCCCGGTACGGCTATTACACCGCCTGCTGCGGCAAGCTGCATCATCGCCGGCCGGATCAGATGCAGGGCTGGATCGAGCGGATCAATCCCGACGCCAAGGTCTCGCCCCGTTTCCGCGCCGCGCCGATCGGCGGTGGCAAGCCGCCCGCCAAACCCGAGTCCGGCCTCGGCAAGTGGAGCAACGAGAAGGAGATCAGGCGGGCGGGGATCGGCCTCGGACCGGTCGAGCAGAACGACCGGATCACCCTGGCCGGAGCCAAGCTGTTCATCGAAAACTATTTCAGCGATCCCTGGTATGACCGTCCCCATGGCCACCAGCCGCTGCTCCTGAAAGTGAGCTTCAGCGTTCCGCACTACCCATTCCTGTGCGCCGAAAGCAGGTTCACCCACTATCTCAACCGGGTGCGGCCCTTCACAGAGCAGCGGAGCGCCCATCCCATCCTGGGCCGGACCCAATATGGCCCGGATGTCCAGGTGGACGACCGGGCGCTCCGGCGGGCCACCGCGGCCTATTACGGCTTGGTCGAGACCATGGACGAGATGCAGGGCGAGATCCTGCAGGCCCTCGAGCAGGTCGGCCAGGACCTGGACGAGTGGCTGATCATCTACACCAGCGATCATGGCGAGATGCTCGGCCAGCACGGGGTCTGGGAGAAGGGCACCTTCTACGAGGGCAGCGCCCGGGTCCCCCTGGTCATCCGGACGCCCGGTATGGACCGGCGCCGGGATGTCGCCCGCAATGTCAACCTGATCGACCTGTACGCGACGATCTGCGAAGCCGCCGGCATCCCGGTGCCGGAGGGGATCGACAGCCGCAGCCTGCTGCCGCTGCTCGAGGGCCGCGCCCTCGAGGGAGAGAACACCACCTGCTGCCAGCACGATGGCAAACGGCTGATGATCCGGACCGATGCCCTCAAGTATCTCTATTTCGCCGATGCTGCCGATCCGCAAGACCGCGAGGTGCTGTTCGATCTCGGCACGGACCCGGGAGAGACCGCGAATGCGCTCGCCGATCCCGCCCATGCCGCAGCGCTCGCCCGTTTCCGCGCCAAGCGGACGCAGATCGGCTACTGACCCGAGACCGCAGATGGACCCCATGACCAGCATCCGCTCCGCGCCCGCTTCCGGCCCCACGATGGCAGCGAACCCCATCCTGGCCGGTGACTATCCCGACCCATCGATCGTCCGCGACGGCGCCGACTTCTATCTGGTCCATTCCTCCTTCACCTACGCCCCGGGACTGCTGATCTGGCATTCCCGGAACCTCCGCGACTGGCAACCGCTGGTCCACGCCCTGCCCCGCTACCACGCCGATGTGTGGGCCCCGGAGCTGGTGCGCTGCGGGTCCACCTGGCACATCTACTACTTCACCCCCAAGGGCGGAGGCAACCACGTCATCTCGGCGCCGGACATCCGCGGCCCCTGGAGCGCGCCGGTGAACCTGGACAGACCGGGGATCGATCCCGGGCACATCGTGGGGACCGACGGGACGCGCTACCTCCATCTGTCGAACGGGACGGCCGTCACGCTGTCGCCGGATGGCCTGCAGGCGGTGGGGAAGCCGATGCAGGTGTTCGACGCCTGGCCGATCCCGCAGGACTGGGTCATCGAAGGCGTCTGCCTGGAAGGACCGAAGCTGCTCTGGAAGGACGGCTGGTGCCACCTGCTGGTCGCCCAGGGCGGCACGGCGGGGCCGGCGACCAGCCACATGGTCATCTCGGCCCGATCCAGGCATCCGCTCGGCCCGTGGGAATACTCCCCGCACAACCCCATCGTGCACACGGAAAGCGCCAGCGAACGGTGGTGGAGCAAGGGCCACGGCACCCTCTTCGACACGCCCGACGGCGACTGGTGGATGGTCTATCACGCCTACGAACGGGATCACTATCACCTGGGTCGCCAGACCCTGCTGCAACGCGTCAGATGGACCGCCGACGGCTGGCCGGTGGTCGAAGGCGGGGCGGATCAGCCGCTGACCCTCCCGGAGCTGCCGCCCACGCCGCCATCCCGGCTGCCCGGGGATTTCGCAGGCGATGAACTCGGCTGGCGCTGGCGCTTCCATCGCGGGGATGGGATCGGCCGCCACCAGGTGCACCGCGGGGAGCTGACCCTGTCGCCCGCCGGCGCGACCGAGGAGCAGCCCCTGCTGGTGGCGCGGATCCTGATGGACAAGGACTTCGACCTGGGCATCGAGGTCGAGCTCCACGACCAGGTCTGCGCCGGATTCTGGCTGCATTACCACGAGAAGTGCCGGGTGGGCTTCTCGGTGCAGCAGGGGAGCCTGCGCGCGCTTCTGCCGAGCCACACGGTCACCAACCTGCCCGCCGCTCCGCGCCGTCTGCGCTTCGAACTTTCCTGCCGGGACCGGCAGGCGGTGTTCCGGGCGAGAACCCTGGACGGCGAACTCCTCTGCCGTCCGCTCGGCATCGACATCTCCGGACTCCATCACAACCAGTTCGGCGGCTTCCTCAGCCTGCGCCCGGCCCTGGCGGCCTGGGGCGATGGCACCGCGGTCTTCCGCCAGCTGCGCTGGAGCACGCCCGACGCGCCGTCCACCCGCAGCCCACGCCCGGAATCCCCATGAGCGCCCGCCCCAATCTGCTGATCCTCCACTGCCACGACCTGGGCCGGCACCTCGGCTGCTATGGCGTGCCGACCCTGCGCACGCCCCACCTCGACCGCCTCGCCGCCGAGGGCGTACGCTTCGATCAGGCCCACTGCACCGCGCCGCAGTGCAGTCCGGCGCGCGCCAGCCTGTTCACCGGGCGCTATCCGGCGCACAACGGCGTCCTCGGCCTGTGCCATCCGCCGTTCAGCTTTGACCTCGATCCGGCGGTGCCGCATCTCGGCCAGCTGCTGACCGCCGCCGGCTACACCACCGCCGGCATCGGCATCATCCACGAGACCATGTCAGGCGGGGCGCGCTGCGGCTACCAGCGCTACGACGGGGCCAGCCGTGCGACCCAGGTAGCCGACCTGGCGATCCAGCGCCTCGGCGAATTCGCCGCCGAACCGGGGCGGCCCTTCGCGCTGGTGGCCGGCGCCTTCGAGCCGCACCGCATGCCGAAGCTGTGGGCGGACGCCAGCCAGGACCAGGGCTTCCTCGGGCCCGACCTCGCCCCGGACAGCAGCCTCGGCATCACCGTGCCGCCGTGGCTGCAGGACACGCCCACGGCGCGCGAAGAGCTGGCCGAGCTGCAGGGCGCGATCCATCAGCTCGACACCCAGGTCGGCCGCATCCTCGCCGCGCTCGCCGCCAGCCCGGCGGCGGCCAGCACCATCGTCCTCTTCACCACCGACCACGGCCTGGCCCTGCCGCGCGCCAAGTGCAGCCTCTACGATCCCGGCACCTCGGTCAGCCTGCTGCTGCACGATCCCGCCCGCCCGCACTGGCGCGGGCGGCAGGTGGCGGCCCAGGTCTCGCACCTCGATGTCCTGCCCACACTGCTGGCGCGCTGCGGCCTGGACGCGCCGCCCGGGCTGCCCGGCCGCGACCTGGCGGCGGTGATCGAGGGCCGCGATCCCGGCCACGCCGAACTGTGCACGCAGATGACCTGGCACGATTTCTACGATCCGATCCGCGCCATCCGCACGCCGACCCACAAGCTGATGCTCAACTTCAGCGCCAACCTCTCGTTCATGGATCCCAGCCAGACCTGGCATCCGCGCTGCCGCCCGGTGGTGCCGGCCAACCCGGTGCGCGCCCGCCATCCCCTGGTCGAGCTGTACGATCTCGCTGCCGATCCCCACGAGCGCAGCAACCGCGCCGACGATCCGGCCCTGGCCACGGTGCGCGCCGACCTGCTTGCCCGCCTCGCCGCCCACCTGCGCCGCACCGGCGACGTCCTGCTGCAGCCGGGTCCGCGCCCGCCGGCGCACCAGCGGGCCTTGGACCTGCTGCCATGAACCGTTGCCTCCCGATCTGCCTCGTCGCGCTGCTGATCGCCGGCTGCGGCGGCGAGGCCCCCGATCGCGGGCCGGTGATGGCGCCCGCCCAGCCAGCAGCAGCCGAGCCCTTCCCGGTCTTCTCCTCGGCCGAGGAGGTCGGACGCACGGTGCGCTTCCCGGCCGGGTCGGGCGTCATCGATGTGACCCAGCCGCCCTACGGCGCGGTCGGCGACGGCGTCACCGACAACACCGCGACGCTGCGCCGCGCCATCGCCGACCACCTCGACTTCCGCGCCGGCAGCCGCACCCTCTACTTCCCTGCCGGCGTCTATCTGGTCTCCGACAGCCTGACCTGGCAGGACGGCGCCGGGGTGTGGAAGAACTATCTGTCGCTGCAGGGCGAGAGCCGTGAGCGCAGCGTCATCCGCCTGGCCGACCGCGCGCCGGGCTTCGGCGAGGCCGGGGCGGCGAAGGCGCTGCTGCGCACCGGTTCGCTCGGGCCGTGGAAGCAGAACGGCAATGCCGGCTTCGCCAACTACCTCGCCGACCTCACCCTCTCGACCGGCCGGGGCAATCCCGGGGCGATCGCGCTGGACTACCTGGGCAACAACGACGCCTCGGTGCGCAACCTGCTGCTCGTCGCCGAGGACGGCGCCGGCGTCGCCGGCTTCGCCGCGGTGCGCAGCAACAGCGGGCCCTATCTGGCCAAGAACCTCGAGATCCGCGGCTTCCAGGACGGGGTGCGGATCGGCAGCAGCTGGTACGGCCATGTCTTCGAATACCTGCTGCTGTCGGGCCAGGGCCGCGCCGGCATCCGCATCTGCCCGGCGCGCGGCGCCGAACCGCAGGGTCCGGTGGTCGCGCTGCGCCGGGTCACGTACGACGCGACCGTGCCACTGCTGGTGCAGGAGGATCCCTCGTCGCTGGTCGTGCTCGATGCGGCGCAGGTCCGGCAGGCGCCGGCCGATCCGGCGCAGCCGCTGCTGCGCCTCGACGGCCAGGCCGTGCTGCGCGACCTGGTCGCCAGGCAGGCGGTCTGGTGGCTGGGCGACCATCGAGGCGAACGCCTGGAAGCCCACACCATGGCCCCGACGGTCAGCGCCGGCCCGCCGGCGCTGACCCTGCGCCTGCCGGTGGCCGAGACGCCCTACCGCGATCCGGGCGACCCCGCGACCTGGGCCTCGGTGACGACCTTCGGCGCCGATCCGCGCGATGCCAAGGACGATGCGCCGGCGATCCAGGCCGCCCTCGATTCCGGTGCGGCGGTGGTCTATTTCCCGGTCATCGGCAAGACCAACGACGCCTACCTGGTGCAGCGCACGCTCACCGTGCCCGACAGCGTCACCCACATCCTCGGGCTGGGCGCACGGGTCAAGCCGCCCAAGGACCACCCCGGCTTCTACCGCGAACGTGGGGCGCTGCCGATCCTGCGCCTCGACGGCAGACGCAGCGATCCGCTGTTCCTCGAACGGCTCAAGCTCGATGAGTTCTGGCATGTCGGCAAGCTCGCCTCGATCCACCACCACGGCTCCCGCCCGCTGGTGCTGCGCGACATGCTGCTGGAGAACTACCAGGGCTTCGCCGGCTGCGGCCCGCTGTTCCTGGAGTCGGTGGCCTGCGCCACGCTGACCGCCCCGCCGGCGCAGCGCACCTGGGCCCGCCACCTCAATCCCGAGTCGATCGGTGACAAGGTGCTGAACCAGGGCGGCGACCTCTGGGTGCTGGGCCTCAAGAGCGAACAGGCCTCGACCCTGCTCACCACCACAGCCGGCGGCCGCAGCGAGGTGCTGGGGGCGCTGCAGACCGCCTCGCCGCCGATCCCGCGCGATGTCCCGATCTTCCGCGTCGATGAGGGCCGGCTCGAGGCCGCGCTGGCGGTGCGCAGCCTGTCCGCCCGGCAGTCGTGGACCACGCTCGCCGCCGGACCCGGCACGCAGATCGGGCGCAGCGCGGCGCCGGGGCGCCCCTCCGGCCCCTACGATGTGCTGGCGCCGGCCCTGGTCCTGACCGCGGGCACGGTGCATGCCGCCAGCGACGATCCGATCCTGCTGTGGTCGGAGGCGGGCCTGGTCCGCGCCGGCCGCGCCGACGAGGCGCTGGATATCACCGTGCGGCGGACCTGCGCCGCGCCGGAGGCCGCCGAGGCCGCAGCCACCGCCACGATCCTGCGCCTGGCGCCGGGCGAGCGGCTGGCGCGCCTCGACCTGCCCGCGGTCCCCGCCGGGATGCTCGAGACCCTGCGCGTGGAGGCGGCGGTCCGCACGCCGCCGCCGCGCTTCCGCCTGCCCGAGCAGGCCGCCACCGCCGTGCCCGAGGCCGATCTGGTCCTGCGCCTCGAGGCCTCGGCCGGGGTCGAGCTGGACGGGCAGCGGCAGGCCGCGGCCTTGACCGACCTCTCGCCGCATCGCCATGCCGTCGATGGGGTGACGGCGGCCCGGCGACCCGCCTGGGAGCGGATCGGCGGGCGCGACGCGCTGCGCTTCGCCGACGACCAGTTGGAGATCCACCTCGCCGACGCCCTGCACGGGCGGGTCCTGGCGGCGCGGACCTGGGGCCTGGTCCTGCACACCGGGGCCGAGGTCACGACCCGGCAGGTGATCTACCATGAGGGCGCCGAGCAGCGCGGGGTGATGCTCTACCTCGAGCAGGGCGCCCTGAATTTCACCGGCTGGAACGTCACCAAGGACGGCCCCGGAGCAGCCTGGCCCTTCACCCACCTGCAGACGCCGGTGCGGCCCGGGCAGCGGCTGCGCGTGCTGGTCGTCCTCGACGGCCGCGCCCCGACCCTGCGCCTGATCGTGGACGGGGCGATCGTCGCTCAGAGCGACCAGGCCGGGTACTTCGGGGCGCACCGCGGCGGGCGCAGTTTCCTCGGCGTCCTCTTCAAGCACCTGCCCTTCCCAGGCGCCCCCGCCAAGGAGCCGACCCCGGTCGAGGCGCGCGGCGGCCATCCCTTCCACGGGGCGCTGGAATCCGTGCTGATCTGGAACCGGGCGCTGGACGACGCCGAGATCCAGGCGCTGCACGGTCAGCCATGAGCGGCTTCGTGCGCACGCCGCTGCTGCCCAGCAGCCCTTCGGCTGGTGCGAGGGAGGCGTGCTCGAGGCGCTGCAACGCAGCGGCCTCCACGGTCAGCTCCTCGCAACCCTGGAACCGCCCATGCGCCTGACTGCCATCGTCATCGCCCTGAACTGCTGGGCCGCATCCTGCCCCGCCGCCGAGGCGGCCGATCAGCTGCGCGTCCTGCGCCATGCCCAGGCCGAGGTCGGCATCCGGCTGCAGCCGGTGCCGCGCATCGTGCGCTTCCGCGCCGGAGCGGCGGATGCGGCGCTGGTCGAGGATGCCGAGTTGCGCTTCGCCGGCATCCGCACCTGGCTGATGCTGTCTCCGCCGGGGCGGCCCGCCGCCCCCTCGCCGCGGTCGAGCAGGACGGCCTCGTCATCACCCTCGCCAGCCAGCCCAACAGCGCCACCGGCCTGGCGCTGCGCACCCGCGTCACCCTGCACCCGGACCAGCCGTGGCTGTGCGTGCGCCACGGCCTGGCCAATGCCGGCGAGGCCGCGCACGAGGTCGGGATCTGGGCCATCGTCGCCTGCCAGCCAGGCGGCACCTGGATCGTCCCACGCGTCTTCGATCCCGGCTCGCCCTGGTCGGGCTTCCAGTTCTGGCCCGGGTCCCAGCCGGATTCCCGGCCGATGGTGCTGAGTGATGCGGCCATCACGATCGCCAGCCAGGCGGGGCGCAGTGTCAGCGACTGGAAGGTCGGCTGGCGCTCGACGGCCGGCTGGGTGGCCTACCGCACGGCCGCCGGCTGCCTGGTGGCGTGGGCCCAGCCCGCACTCGATGAGCGCCTGCCCGAAGGCGGCCACAACCTCGCGCTCTACGACGGCCGCCACGGCCCACCTGAGGGCCGCAGCGAGCTCGAGCACATGGGCCCGCTGCGCCAGGTGCCGCCGGGCGGCACGCTGCACCTCGACCAGTACCTCGCCCTGCTGCCGACGACGGCCAGCGCCGAGGACTGCGCCCACGCGGCGGTCCGGATTCTGGGCTGGCGGAATATCCGCCGGGATGCTGGGGAAAATTAGAAGTCTAAACGATTGCAATTGTTCCCGGTCGTGGCATGCTGCCATCATGTCGCCAGCCCCGACGCTGCATGATGTCGCCAAGGCCTGCGGGGTCTCGATCTTCACCGTCTCGCGGGTGCTGAACAACAAGGGTGGGCGGACGGCGCGCACGGTGGCCCGGGCCGGGCGCATCCGGGCCATCGCCGAGCGGATGGGCTATCGGCCCAACCTGGCGGCCCGGACGATGAAGGGGCAGCGCACCCGCTTGATCGGCCTCGTCATCCGCGATCCCGCCACCGGCGTCCTCTCGCACCCGCAGGCGCAGGATTACATGCACGGCGTCGATAACGCGGTGCGTGAAGCCGGTTGCGCCACCGTCCTGGTCGATCCGACGCGCGAGGATGCGCTGGTGCTGCGCGAGCGCGTGGTCGATGGCGCCATCCTGGTGTCCCAGATCGGCAGCGCCTGGATGGACAGGATCCGCGGCGCCTTTCCCGTCCATCTCTGGCTCGACGGCCTCGCTCCGGACGGAGCGCCCGCCCTGCTGCGCGATGAGCGTGGCGGCGTCGAGGCGCTCATGGACCTGCTCGCCGCCGAGAGCCGTCCGCGCCGCTTCGTCTATCTCACCCCCGAGCCGCTCGGCGCCCACTACAGCGAGGGCGAACGGTTGGAGGGCGTGCAGGCCAGGGCCTCGCGCCTGTCGGCGCCGCTCACCGTCGAACTGATGCCGAAGGGCGCCAAGACCGCCGAGTGGGTGGACGCCTGCCTCTCCAAGCATGGCCGCGGCACCTGCTTCATCGGCTACAACATCCTGATCAGCGAATGCCTCGCCATGGCCGCCCTCGGCCGTGGCTGGGCCGTGCCACGTGTCATCGGCCTAGCGTCATGCGATCATCACAACCACACCGATGCCACGTGGCCGCGACTGACGCACGTCAAGCACCGCGCCGACCGCGCCGGGTTCGAGGCGGCCCGCCTGCTGCTTGCCGCCATCGACGGCACGCCGCCCGCCCAGTCCATCACCCGTTACCCGCTCGGCCTGAAGGCCGGGGACAGCCACCGCATCACCATGGAGCCAGCATGAGCATCCGTCCCCTCCTGTCCCTGACCCTGGCCTCGGCGATGCTCGGGGCAGCCACCGTTTCCGATGATTTCGCCGGCGAAGGCATCCTGCTGTCGGGTGGCCGCACCATCTGGGCTGCGCCCGCCAATCCTGCGGTCAGCGTCGTCGAGGCCGAGGGCAAGGCCGTCCTGACGGTCACCGCCAAGCCCTACGCCGAAGCCAACCTGACCAGCGCCCAGCCGCTGCCGGAATGTGACTTCCTCACCGCAGCGGTGCGCATCAGCCTGCGCGGCCTGCTGTTCGCGTCCGAGAACCAGAAGCCGGCGCAGACGGTCCTGCGCGTCGGCCTGTGCTCGGAGCCAGGCAAGCTGTTCTTCAACTCGGCCGACGCCATCGCCCTGCGCGTCGATGGCGCGGGCGCCTGGCGGCTGGGCTACAAGCTCGACAAGCCGGATGCCAATCCGGAGAGCACCACGGTGCTGAAGAACGGCACCTGGACGCAGATGCCCGAGCGGCTCGACCTGATCCTCTCGCCCACCGGCTGGGCGGTGGAGGCGACGGTTGCTGGCGCAGTGCAGCGCAGCGAGGGCACCTGGCCGGCCGACAAGGCTCCGACCCGCGAGACCTGGGGCGCCTCGTCCGTGCTGCGCCTGCACTGCCAGCGCGCGGCGAAGGAGGCTGTGGACGGCGCCGTCGCGCGGATCAGCATCGACCACCTCGTCGCAGGGGCCGACGCCGAGGCCAAGCCGTGAAGCGAACCGCCGGCTTCACGCTGATCGAGCTGCTGGTGGTGATCTCGATCATCGCCATCCTCGCGGCCATGCTGCTGCCGGCGATCAGCATGGTGCGCGACGCCGCGCAGAAGACCTCCTGCGGCAACAACATGCGCCAGGTGGTGCTGGGCATGACGGCCTACGCCGGCGACTGGGAGGGCATGCTGCCGAGCCCCTTCGACCTGAACGGCAATGTCGCCTGGGAGGTCAAGCTCCAGACGTACGCCGACACCACCAAGCTGTTCTGGTGTCCGGTCAACACCATCGCCTTCTGGGGAAGCAAGGCTTACGATGGCGAGACCCTGCGCGGGCGGCGCTCGTACAGCCTGCCAGCCTTCAATGGGCTGGCCACGGACGCGGGCGCCGACGATGCCGTCTTCACCTGGAAATGGTCCGGTTCCCAGAACGTGGCCACAGCCAAGCCGCTGACGCGCATCAGATCCTCGGGCACCACCGCTTTGATGCTGGAGCGTCCGGACGACGGCACCGGTCTGGTGAACCGCTACGGCAACGGCACCGGGATCATCCTCTACACGACCGTCGGCATGCTGACCCCCCACCGCAAGGTCGGCAACTGGGCCTTCGCCGACGGCCATGTCGGCGCACATACGCCTGCGGAGTCCTGGGGTACCGGGGCCAATGGCAACGCCGTCACCGTCGCCAAAGGCTTCTGGACCATCACCCCCAACGACTGACGGGCGTTCCCTCCGCTGCCCAGGACCAGCATGCCGAAGCACATCATCCTGCTGATGACCGACCAGCACCGGCTCGACCATGCGGGCTTTGCCGGCGGGACCGTGGCCACGCCCAACCTCGACCGCATCGCCGGCAGCGTCGGCTTCACCCGGTGCCTGACGGTCAATCCGGTGTGCACCCCGGCCCGCTCAGCCCTGCTCACCGGACGCTATTCGCGGCAGGTCGGCCAGTTGCAGATGTCCGGCGATCTCAGCCAGCAGATCCCGACCTATCCCCAGGCCCTGCAGCGCGCCGGATACCACACCGTCGGCATCGGCAAGTTCCACCTCCTGCAAACCTGGCCATGGGACACGCCGCCCGGATGCGGCCTCGATCTGGTCGCGCTGAGCGACCGGATGCGCGCCTACGGCTTTGACCAGGTGTGGGAGACGGCGGGCAAGCAGCAGGCTGTGCGCAACTACTGTGAGCATGCAGCCCACCTGGAGCGCAAGGGGCTGCTCGCCGCCTACCGCGATTTCGTGCTGTCCTGCGGCCCCAACTTCGCCACGCCCAACCGCCGCCCTGAAGAGGACGGCAACCCCTGGCCCTTCGCCGAGGAGGACCATGTCGATGTCCTCACCGGCGACCGGATCGTGCGCAGCATCGTCGAACGGCCGCGGGATCGGCCCTTCTTCGTCTTCGGCTCCTTCTGCTCCCCGCACAAGCCCTTCGATCCGCCGGCCCGCTACCTTGACCAGATCCCCTACGAGGAGATCGACGACTTCATCCCCGGCCCGGCCGAGCTGAGCCTGGAGGACAAGCGTCTGCTGTGGAAGAAGCGCCGCGCCTACAAGGCCATGGTCAGGTTGATCGACGACCAGATCGGCCGCGTCTTCCGGACCCTGGAGGACGAGGGACTGCTGCAGGACACCGTGATCCTGTTCACCTCCGACCACGGTGAGATGATGGGCGACCACTTCCTCATCCAGAAGCAGGTCCCGTGGAAGGAGTCGGTGCTGGTCCCCACCGCCATCCGCCACCCCGACCACCTGCGCGGCGCGATCAACGCCTCGCCGGTCGAGATCATCGACCTGGCCGCCACCATCCTCGACATCGCCGGCCTGGACCCCTCCGCCGCGCTGGCCAAGCTCTGGCCGGCCTTCAACAACGCCATCCCCTGCCGCTCGCTGATGCCGATCGTCCGGGGCGAGGCCGACCGTGTGCGGGACTTCGCGTATGCCGAGTGCAACGGTGCCTGGAGCCTCATCCAGGACGACACCTGGAAATACATCCGGCACACCGCCCTGCATGGGCGCGAGCCACGCGAGGAGCTGTACCATCTGCCCAGCGACCCCGATGAGCGGCACGACCGCGCCGCGCAGCCGGAGCAGGCCGCGCTTCTCGAGCGGATGCGGCAGCGGTATCTCGCGGTGCTGGAACGCTTCCCGCCCGCCCAGACGAGCTGGGCGCCCCTGCCATGACCCCCTGCTCCGGGATCTGCGCATGAAACCCGACCAATACCGATGCGCCTGCGCCGCCCTGGCGCTTGCCGGCCTGCTGTTGTCCACCGGCTGCACGGGTGAGGCTCCTGATCGGCCGGTAAGCCCCGGCGTGCCAGCCGCGGCCGCGCCGCAGCGCGAGTTCAGCCGGGTGCGGGTGACGGATGCGCTGGGCGCGGAGGTCGAGGCGGTGTGCGTGTACGCCGCGCCGCAGGCCAGTACCCCGGCAGGTGGCAGGCCGGGTACGCAGGGCGATCCGCTGCCCTCGTTGCGCGCCGGCCTGGAACTGGTCCGCAAGCTGCGGACCGAGGGGCAGCCGGTCTGCCTCCGACTGCTGCCCGGCATCTACCGTGAAGAATGTCCGGATGTCCTGAGCGACCTCGACGCCACCCGTTCCCTGGTGCAGATCGAGGGGGTGGAGGCGGGACAGGCGGTGATCTGCGGCTCCGACCGCTGGACCGGCTGGACCCTCGACCCGGCGACCGGGATCTACGGCAAGGCCTGGCCCCATGCCTGGGGCTTCTCGGGCATCGACTACAGCGGCCGGAACGCGCCGCTCGGCCAGCGCCGCGAGATGGTCTTCGTCGATGGCCGGCGCCTGGTGCAGGTGCTGCAGGCCGCCGACCTGGCGCCTGGCCGCTTCCTGGTCGATGAGCAGGCGAAGCGCCTCCTGCTCAAGCCTCCGATGGGCGTGGCCAGCCTCGACGCGGCGCTGGTCGAGGTCGCGGTCCGGGGCGAGAAGGCCCTGCTGCGCGCCCGCAACGCCAGCAATGTCATCATCAGGCGCCTGGCCTTCCGGCATGCCGCCAGTGCCCAACGCGAAGCACCGCTCTTCGTCATGCGCTGCGCCAGCGCGATCGTCGAGGACATCACCGTCCTCGACTGCAACTGGGGTGGGATCAAGCTGGACGGCGCGCAGGCCGGGCACCTGCGCAACTGCCTGATCCGCGGCGTCGGCGGCACCGGCCTGGCCCTGGGCAGCACCCGGAACTTCCGCGTCGAGCAAGTGACCGCCGAGGACAACTGCTGGCGGGCGCATCTCGGCGGCCTGCGCGGCTGGGACTCGGCCGGGGTGAAGTGCGGCTCGCTCGACCAGGTGGTCTTCGACGGCGTGGAGAGCTCGGGCAACATCAACCACGGCATCTGGCTCGATACCAACGTGACCCAGGTGATCCTGCGCAACTGCCGCGTCGAGCGCAACCTGGGCCACGGCATCTACCTTGAGAAGAACCTCGGCCCCATCGCCCTCGAGCGCTGCACGGTCGGCAACAACGAAGGCGGCGTCCTCATCGTCAACACCTCCCAGGTGAAGCTCAGCGGCTGCCGGCTGCTCGACAACGCCGAGGCGCAGCTCCTGGTCAGCGCCAGGTCCAGCTACCCCAAGCACAAGCACTGGCTGACCGGCGAGGACATCGTGCTGGATCTGGCCGGCATCACCCTGGATGGGAACACCATCTACGGTCGCAACGAATACCGCGGGCTGATCCAGGCCAGCGGCGACAAGGCCCTGGTCGAACGTTTCCTGACCACGCTGACGGCCACGGGGAACACCTATGCGTGCTCTTCCGCCGACCGGGCCTTCGACATCCTCGGCGCAAAGACCGGCTTCGACGGCTGGCGCAAGCGCACCGGGCAGGAGACGACCTCCACCTTCCGGCAGACCAAGGCCGCTGAAGAGCTCGATTACTGACCGCTCCCGGGAGACCTGCGCATGCCTGGCGACCTGAACAGCAATCTTCCCCCCTTCGCCGGCCGTGCCGGCGTCGTGGTCAACCACCAGCGCGCCTGCCCCGGTTATACCCTGGTCTGGTCGCGGGACGGGACGGCCGCCCGGCTGCTCGACCTGGCCGGCACCGAAGTCCATCGCTGGGAGCACGTCACCGACGCACCCTGGCACCACTGCGCGCTGCTCGACGACGGCAGACTGCTGGTCATCCCCTGCTCCGGGCCGCGCATGAACCTGATCGAGCTGGACTGGAACGGCGCCCTGGTCAAGCGCTACGATGTCCCCGCCCACCACGATGTCCGTCGCCTGCCCAACGGCAACACCATCGCCCTGTGCCTGTCGCGGGCCCACTACCCGGCGGTCTGCGCCAAGCCGCTGGACTACGACCATATCCTTGAGCTGGGCCCGGACGGCAAGCCGGTGTGGGAATGGCACTACGCCCTGCACGAGCAGGAGATCGCCGCCCTGGTGGAGATCCCCAAGGCGGGCCGGGCGCGCGACTGGCCGCATCTCAACACCGTCGAGGTGCTGGGCGACAACGCCGCGGGCCGCGTCGACCGCCGCTTCCGGGCCGGCAACATCCTCACCTCCGGCCGCCACATCCACACCATCCTGGTCATCGACCATGAGACCGGCGCGGTGGTGTGGGCCTGGGGACCGGGCCGCATCCTCGGCCAGCACGAGCCGACCATGCTGGCCAACGGCCACATCCTGCTCTTCGACAACGGCTGGGGCGGACCCGGCCGCGGCTACTCGCGCGTCATCGAACTCGACCCCCTGCGCGACGAGATCGTCTGGCAGTACCAGGCGCCCAGGCCCGAGGACTTCTGGTCGCCCATCGGCAGCGGCAACCAGCGCCTGCCCAACGGCAACACCCTGATCTGCGCCATGAACTACGGCCAGCGCGGCCGGGTCTTCGAGGTCACGCCGGAGCAGGAAGTGGTCTGGGAATACTGGAACACCGACCCCAGCCCGCTCTACCGCGCGCGGCGCTACGAACCGGCCCTGATCGAGCCGCTGCTCGCGCGCATCGCGCCGGATGGACGGCCATGAAGGCCATCGTGGTGATGTTTGATTCGCTGAACCGGCATTTCCTGCCGTGCTATGGCTGCGACTGGACCAGGACGCCGAATTTCGACCGCCTGGCCGCGCGCACGACCGTGTTCGACAACAGCTTCGTCTGCTCGATGCCGTGCATGCCGGCCCGCCGCGACTTCCACACCGGACGGCCGAATTTCCTCCACCGCAGCTGGGGTCCGCTCGAGCCCTACGACGACTCGTGCATCGAACTGCTGCGCAAGGCCGGCGTCCGCACCCATCTGGTCTCGGACCACTACCACTACTGGGAGGACGGCGGCGCGACCTACCACAGCCGCTACGACACCTGGGACGCCCAGCGCGGCCAGGAGGGCGATCCCTGGATCGGCCACGCCGGCCCGCCCATCCCCCTCGACTTCATCGGCACCAGCCGGCCGCAGGACCGGGTGAACCGCCAGTTCATCCGCACCGAGCCGGACTGGCCGCAGACCAGGACCTTCGCCGGCGGCCTCGACTATCTCGAGCGCAACCACGCCCATGACGACTGGCTGCTGCACATCGAGACCTTCGATCCGCACGAGCCCTTCTTCGTCCCCGAGGACTACCGCGACCTGTACCCCAGCGACTACGCCGGCCCGCTCTTCGACCATCCGAAGTCGCATCGGACCGACGAGACGCCCGAGCAGATCGCCCACATCCGCAAGCTCTATGCCGCGCTGGTCGCCATGTGCGACCGCAACCTCGGCAAGGTGATGGATCTGATGGACCGCCATGGCATGTGGGACGACACCATGCTGCTGGTGCTGACCGACCACGGCTACCTGCTGGGCGAGAACGACTACTGGGGCAAGTGCTGGATGCCGATGTACAATGAGGTCGCGCGCACGCCGTGCTTCCTCTGGGATCCGCGCAGCGGCCGCCCCGGCCAGCGCCGCACGGACCTGGTGCAGCCGACCATCGATGCCGCCCCCACCCTGCTGGACTTCTTCGGCCAGCGCCCGACGCCGCGGATGCTCGGGAGGAACCTCGGTGCGCCGGCGACGGAGCGGGCCAGCGTCATCTTCGGGATGCACGGCGCGCATCTCAACATCACCGACGGCCGCCATGTCTATATGCGCGGTCCCGACCTGACCAAGCCGATCAACCAGTACACCCTGATGCCCACCCACATGCGCGGCTTCTTCGACCTCGGCGAACTGCGGCAGGCCACCTTGGATGCGTCCTTCGCCTGGACCCAGCACTGTCCCGTCCTGAAGGTGCCCGGCAGCGGCCGATCGCCGAAGCTGCATCCCGACTACGCCGGGCACCTGCTCTTCGACCTGGCGCAGGATCCCCACCAGCAGCGGCCCATCAGCGACGCCGGGGTCGAGCTGCGGATGCTCGGCCTGATCGCGGAGCATCTCAGGACCTGCGAGGCCCCCCGCGAACTGTTCGACCGCTTCGCGATCTGACGACGCCGGGCGGATCCCCGGTCAGCGGTAGTAGGTCGCCAGCATCAGATAGACGCTGGAGGTCCAGGTGTAGGCGGGATCCCGCACCGCCGTGCCGGTGGTGGCGTTGAAGTTCTCGGCGAAGCCCTCCCGCTCGCACAGCCGGCAGAAGCGCCCGGCCAACTCGCGGGCGAAGCCGTCCTCGCCGGCGCGGCGGAGCCCGTCGATGAGGGCGAGCATGGTCGACGCCCAGATCGCTCCGCGCCAATAGCCGTCCGGGACGTAGAACCCGCTGCGCAGGCTCTCGCTCGCCAGCCCGTAGGGCGTGAGGAAGCGCCCCTCCTCCCGCAGTTGCGCGACGATCGATTGCACGATCTCCGCGGGCAGGAGCTGGCCGAGCACGAGCGGGCGGTAGTTGTGCAGGGAGTCGCCGGGGTTCTCCGCGCCGGTGTAGGCGTGGGGGCTCCGGAAGCGCCGCCCATCCCAGAAGTGGGTGCAGATCCTGGCTGCGAAGTCCCGCGCCCGGGCCTCCCACGCCTGCGCCTGCGCCTCTTCGCCGAGGAGGCGTGCGAAGCGGCCGAGGGTCTCCATCACCAGCGCGAGGTAGGCGCTGACATCGGGCGAGCGGTTCGGGCAGTTCCCGTGCAGCGGCGTGCAGTGGTCCCAGCCGGTGTCGGAGGGGAACAGCAGATAGGGGAAGCCCGAGCCGGTATCATCGCGGCAGGTCAGCCACCAGTCGAGCAGGCGCTCGAGGCGGGGCTGCAGATAGGCGATCCGCTCGCGGTCGAGCATGCCCCCGTGATCGAGGATCCAACCCATCGTCCAGCCCTGCATCGGCGCCTGCGGCCGGGTGTAGTTCACCTGCTTGTTGTTGATGTAGCCGGGCAGCTGCCCGTCGGGGGCCTGATGATCGAAGAACAGCCGCACGCTCTCCCAGGCCAGGTCCGGCTGGTGGACCGAGAGCGCCATGACATTGAAGAAGGTGTCCCAGTTCCAGGCGTTGCGCATCCAGTTGTTGGACATGAGCATGACCGGCCGGGTGATGGCGCCCTCCGGCAGGACCGTCGCCGACCAGTTCACATAGGCGGCGTGGGCCCGCGCCGCGGTGGCTTCCGGCGTCCCCGGCAGGCTGGCCCGATGGTAGGCCTCGAATTCCGCGGCGACCGTGTCCGCCGCCTGATCGAAGGGTCCGAGGTCGGTCCGGTGCGGCGCCTCGGTCAGATAGCGCTCGATCATCAGTTCGGCGGTGCCGTCCTCGCCGGGCGAGAGGTCGAAGCCCACCCCGCGATCGAAGAGGGGCGGAGCGGCCCCATCAGTCCGCTCGAACCTGCCATGGATGCGGTTGGTGCGAAACTTGCACCCGAGGTTCCAGCCGATCAGCCGCCAGTCACCCTGCGCCGTCGGCGTCAGGTTGTTCTCGTTGATGTTCCAGTGCAGGCGCAGGCGGAGACCGCCGCCCAGGCGCAGGCGAACCTGCCCGGGTTCGGGGAAGCAGATGTCCAGGCTCCCCGTCGCATACCCGCAGCGCAGCAGGGCGGGGGTCGCTGCGATCTCCGGGCCGGCCGGCGATCCGCCGCCGAGCGCTTCGAGCCAGACGATGTCGGTCGAGGCGAACTCGCCGAGCAGCGATTTCAACGCGAGATATCCGACCCCGTCGCGCGATTCCGCCGCCCAAGCCATCCAGCTGCCATACCGGCTAAATTTCAGGCGCTTCAGATCGATCGGGATCGTCGCGGTGACGTTCATTCCGGCAGTCTGGACGAGGGCGGGGGAGCTCAACTGAAAGAGATCGTCCGACGTTCGACGCGGATCCTCGTGCCGCGCCCCGGGCACCGGCAGCGCTGACTGCTATCTGCCGTCCCGCGCGGACACCGGACGGGGCCTCATCGCCTGGTCGAGGTCGGCGATCAGTTCGTCGCAGTCCTCGAGGCCGACCGACAGGCGGATGAGGTTCTCCCGGATCCCGAGGGCGGCGCGCTCCTCGGGAGTCTTCTCGTAGTAGCTCATCAGCGGAGGCTGCTCGATCAGCGACTCGGCGCCGCCGAGACTGGGCGCGAGGAACGGGATCTCGACGCCATCGACCACGCGGCTGGCGTCCTCCAGCCCGCCCTTGACGGTGAAGCTGATCAGGCCGCCGAAACCGGCCATCTGGCGCGCGGCGATGGCGTGCGAGGCGTTGCTCGGCAGGCCGGGATACCAGACGCGCTCGACCTGCGGATGCCGTTCGAGGAACTGCGCTATGCGCAGCGCGCTCTCGTTGTGCCGGCGCATGCGCACGCCGAAGGTCTTGAGCCCGCGGATCAGCATGTAGGCGGTGAACGGGCTGGCCAGGGCCCCGAGCATGCCCTGGTGCTCGCGCACCGCGTCGATGAAGTCCTTGCGCCCGACCACCACGCCGGCCAGCAGGTCGTTGTGGCCGCCGAGGTACTTGGTCGCCGAGTGGATGACGATGTCGATGCCGTGCTCGATCGGGCGCAGGTTGAATGGCGTCGCCAGCGTCGCGTCGATCATCGTCTTGACCCGCCGCGCCTTCGCCACCCTGGCCAGTTCGGCGAGGTCGAGGCAGTTGAGGTACGGATTTGTAGGACTCTCACTGATGATCAGCTTCGTCTTGTCGGTGATCGCCGCCGCGATCGCCGCCACGTCGGGCTCGACGCAACTGTGCTCGATGCCGAACTTGGCCAGGAACTCGCGGACGAAGACCCGCGTCTTGCGGTAGCTGTCGGCGGTGATGACGAGGTGCATGCCCGGCTTGGCCATCGCCAGCAGGGTGGTGACGATCGCCGACATGCCGGTGCTGGTGAGCAGCGCCGCCTCGCCGCCGTCGAGCGCCGCCAGGCGGGCCTCGGCCACCTCCTGGGTCGGATTGCCATAGCGGCCGTATTCCTCGCCACGCTCGATCTCGCCACGGAAGTACCGGTGCAGTTCGGCGGTGTCCTGGAACGGGTAGGCGGTCGAGAGGATGAGGGGCGTGACGAGGCTGTCATGCGCCTTGGCGCGCCGCTCGCCGGCATGGACGGCGAGGGTGTCGATCGAACGGGCCATCAGCGGTTCCTGGCGAACGCGGGAAAGGTGGCGACGGGGGCGAAGCAGCGCCCGTCCCAGCGGAAGGCTCGCGCCTCGACCACACGGTGTCCACGCACGTCGACCACGACCTGATACAGCTCCGGATAGGTCGGCACGCCCTCAGGAGCGAACGTGCGGACGTCCTCGGCGGAGAAGTACGAGCCGCAGTCGATGTGGCTGTGCAGGATGCCCAGCCAGCGCTCACCGGCGGCCTCGGCCTCGCGCACCGCCCGCGCCACCTTGGCCCCGTTCATGGCGAAGTAGTCGCGCGAGGTCCGCGGATACTCCGCCGGATCGGAGGCATGCAGGCGGTCAGCGAGGTTCTCCATCGGCAGCCAGCGCGTGCACGCCTCGGAGCCGGCGGCGGCGAAGAGCAGGCCGCAGGTCTCGGACGGGTAGCCGGCCGAGGCGTGGGCGGCGATGGCGTCGACCACGGCGGCAGGCAGCGTCAGCATCAGACGACCGGGGTCAGCCAGGACTGCCGCTTGGGATCGCGGCCATAGACCGCCTCCTCGTAGGCGGCCTGGATGCGCGCGGTGATATCCCCGCGTCCGCTGCCGATGGAGCGCTTGTCCACCGACCGCACCCAGCTGACCTGGCAGCCGGTGCCGACCAGGAATATCTCATCGGCGACGTACAGTTCGGTACGGGCGATCGGCCGCTCCTCGACCGCGATGCCGAGGTCCTGCGCCAGCTGGATGATCGAGCGTCGCGTGATGCCCTCGAGGATGTCGGCGGTGCGATCCGGCGTGTGCAGCCGGCCATCGCGGACGATGAAGATGTTCTCGGCGCTGCCTTCGCAGACCTGACCGCGGTCGTTGAGGAAGATGGCCTCGTCGTAGCCGTTGAGTACCGCCTCGCTCTTGGCCAGGGCGCTGTTGAGGTAGCCGCCGAGCGCCTTCGTGCGGGTGGGGATGCTGCTGTCGGCCAGCCGCCGCCACGAGCTGACGCAGACGTCGAGGCCCTTGCTGGTATCGAGATAGTCGCCGAGGGCGATCATGTAGCACATGTACCCATCGGGGACGTCGACCATCACCGGCCCGAGAGCGGTACCCTTCTTGTAGACCGCGGGACGCAGATAGATGTTCCGGGTCGGCCGGTTCCGGCGCACGACGTCGGCGGCGATGGAGCACATCTCGTCGACCGACGGGGCCTGCATCAGCAGCGTGGCGGCGCTGCGCGCCAGGCGCTGGAAGTGCTCGCGCAGGAACAGCAGGTTGATGCGCTTGCCGTCCCAGTAGCCGCGGATGCCCTCGAAGCAGCCGGTGCCGTACTGCAGGGCGTGCGTGTTGATCGGCACGGTGCACTCGGGCAGGGGCTTCCAGGCGCCATCGTGGTAGGCGATGTAGGACTCACTCATGGGAGGGCGGGATAGTGGGAGGGAGACGGAGAATGCCACTCATTGCCACCAGGGGTCAGGGGTTAGGGGTTAGGGGTTAGGGTCGTGGGGCGGCGCTGACATCACGAGCGGGGAATTCCAGATATCCAGAGACCAGAACTCATGACCCCTTGGGTCTCGCTATCGTCCTGTGTCTACGACCCTAACCCCTAACCCCTGACCCCTGGGCAATCGATGCTGTGTTGACGCGGCCCCCTCCCCCACTATCCTTCCGCCCTCCCACGGAGCCGCCGCCCATGACGTTGGTCAACACGCAGTATGCCGAAGCGATCGCCAAGGTCGGGGGCTACTACAACTTCGTGACCATCATCAACCGGCGCCTCAAGGAGCTGAACAACGGGGCTCCCCCGATGGTCCAGCCCCCGAACGAGAAGAACTTCGACAAGATCGACCTGATCGTCGCGGAGATCGAAGCCGATCTCCTGAAGATCAAGAATTAAGCGACGCGAGCGGAACGAGCCATGCACCAGACCACCTTCACCCACCCCTCCAAGATCCAGCGCAGCTGGTACCAGACCAGCGCCAAGGGCCAGGTCCTGGGCCGCCTCGCCACGCGCGTCGCCACCGCGCTGATGGGCCGCAACAAGGCCGATTGGACCCCGCACGTCGACAACGGCGACTTCGTCGTCGTCACCGAGTGCGATGCGGTCGAAGTGACCGGCAACAAGCTCGAGACCCACATCTACCGCTTCCACAGCGGCTACTTCGGCGGCCTGACCCTCCTGCCCCTGGGCAAGCTGAAGGAGAAGCACCCCGAGCGCGTGATCGAGCTCGCGGTCAAGCGCATGCTGCCCAAGACGGTGCAGGGCAAGGCGATGATCAAGCGGCTGAAGGTCTACAAGGGTGCGACCCACCCGCACGTGGGCGCCAAGCCCGCCAAGCTGCCCTGAACCGGTCGCGGCCGGAACCCGCCGCTTCCCAACCACCGCACGGGCACGCATGTGTCCGTGCGGTTTCGTTTTTCCGGGCCCTGCCTCGCTCCGGCATGGTCCTGTCGGCGTTGCACACGCGGGGCCAGTCGGCATATCCAAGCGGTCGCCTGAGCCGGATTGGCGCCTAGCCTGCGCCCATGCTCCGCCTCCTCGCCCTCGTGCTGGCCGTCTCCGCCCTGACCGCGATCGAGGAGGCCCAGGTCCTGGCCGCGGCGCGCGCCGCCAGCGTCGAATACCAGATCCGCTTCCGCATCCTCAGCGACGGCCTGGCTGCAGGCAGCGAAGGGCAGCGCATCGATTCCGTCCGCGCCCTCGGCGACCTGCGCGACCCCAGGTCGATCCCCGTGCTGGTGCCATGGGTGCTGCAGGCCAAGCGCACGCCCGCCGAGCAGATCGCCGCCATCACCGTGCTCGGCCGGCTCGGCTACAAGACTCCGGTGCCGCAGCTGCGCTCGTTCGCCGGATCCGAGAATCCCGAGGTACGCAAGGCGGCGGTCGCGGCGCTGCACCAGATCGGCGTCATCGGTGCTGGCGACTGGATGCTGCGCGCCAAGGAGGAGGACGACGCCCTGCGCCTGAACGCCCTCGCCTCGCTCGGGCATCTCGCGCACGCCGAAGCGGCGGAAGCCCTGATCCTGGGACTGACGCACGAGAAATCCCTCGTCCGCCAGACCGCCTGCATCGGCCTCGGCCAACTCGGCGACAAGGCCCATGGCGAGAAGCTCAAGATCGCGCTCACCGACGCCGATCCCATGGTCCGCCGCTACGCCGCCGAAGCGATCGCCAAGCTCGACTACAAGGCCGCCGTGCCGGACATGCTGATGGCCCTCGAAGCCAACGTGGCCGGAGCCTACATCGTCAACGCCCTGCGCGTGCTCACCGGCGAGGATTTCGGCTTCGATCCCACGGCTCCGCTGCTCCACCGCCAGGAGGCGATCGAGCGCGGCTTCGTCTGGTCGACCGCCAATCCGGTCCAGTGATCATTGCCCCTGGGGTCAGGGGTTTGGGGACGTACTAGGCGGAATGCCCACGTGGTTCAAAGCGCATCCATGACTACGACCCTAACCCCTAACCCCTGACCCCTCGTGGCAATGGCAATCGACCGCCGCAACACCGGCAGCGAGAAGTGGGAGCGCTGGCCGGGCCGCGACGTCCTGCCGATGTGGGTGGCGGACATGGATGTCGCAGCGCCCGCATGCGTCCTCGACGCACTGCGTGCGCGCCTCGACCACGGCATCCTCGGCTACACCCGCACCATGCCGTCCTTCGGCGAAGCCCTGGCCGGCTGGCTGCGGCGCCGCCATGGCTGGAGCATCGATCCCGGCTGGGTGGTGTCGGCGCCCGGCATGGTCGTCGCCATGGACCAGACGGCGCGCATCCTCGGCGAGCCGGGCAGCGACGGACTGGTGCTGACCCCGATCTATCCCCCTTTCCTGCGCGCCCCGACGCACGCCGGCCGGCGCTGCGTGCGCGTGCCGCTGGCAGGGCCGGAGATCGACTGGGACGCGCTGGAGCGCGCCGCCGGACCGGCGGCCAAGGTGCTATGGCTATGCTCGCCGCACAATCCCACCGGACGGGTATGGACGCGGGACGAGCTCGAGCGCCTCGCCGCCTTCGTCCTGCGGCATGGCCTGCAGGTGGTCAGCGACGAAGCGTGGATGGACCTGGTGCTGGAGCCGGACTGCCGCCACATCCCCTTCGCCTCTCTGTCGCCCGAGATCGCGGCCCGCACCATCACCGTCGTCGCCCCCTCCAAGACCTTCAACATCCCCGGCCTCTCCTGCGCCGCCGTCATCATCCCCGACGCCGCGTTGCGCAGCGCCTATGGCAAGGCGGATCTCGGGCTGGTGCCCTGGCCGAACCTGTTCGGCCTGATCGCGGCCGAGGCGGCGTGGGCGCGTGGCGACGCCTGGCTCGACGCGCTGCTGTCGCGGCTGCGCGCCAACCGCGACGCGGTGCATGCCGTGGTGAACGGCGTACCGGGACTGGCCAGCCGCCTGCCACAAGCCACCTACCTGACCTGGATCGACTGCACGGCGCGTGGCTGGCCCGACCCGGCGGCGACCTTCGAGCGCGGTGGCCTCGGCCTGTCCGACGGCCGGCCCTTCGACGGCGAGGGTTTCGTCCGGCTGAACTACGGCTGCCCGGAGGAGACCCTGGCCGAGGGTCTGCGCCGGCTCACGACCGCCGCGGCGCCTTGAACACGCCGGTCGCCTCGTCCTCGTCATCGCGCGTCACCGGGTAGGCGGGACCGACGTAGAGGTCATCCTCGTCCTGCGGCTCTGAAGAACGCGGCAGGTGCTCCGGTTCCTTGACCGGCTTGGTCGGCAGCTTGGCCACGCCCAGCGGGCTGCGTTCGTAGGCCTCGCCCTGGATCGGCGGGGCAGAGGCGGCTGCCACCGGCGCCGGCACGTTGCCCTTGCTCGGCGGGCGCACGGTCAGGCGATGCACCACCAGGTTGACCGAGACGTCGCTGCGCTCGGGCATCAGTTCGGCGAAGCGCCGGCGCAGCAGGCGCTGGCAGAACAGGTTGCGCTCGGTGACGTTGGCCACTTCCCACAGGGTCAGCACCGCATCGATGACAATCCCGCGCTTCACCCGGTCCTCGTAGACCGAGACGCGGGCCTTGCGTATCTCGGTTTCGCCTTCGATGGCGCGGGTCAGCGCCTCCTCGATGGCGACCAGGTTCACCGAGATGCGGCCGTTGTCGGTGGTGTAGCTGATCTCGCGGCTGCGGCGCATCGCCTGCATCCAGCGCAGCAGCCAGACCAGCGGGCTGGACAGCAGCACGCCGCTCATCGCCGAGGCGGTCAGCCGGCCGACGTGGTCGTCGCGCAGCCACAGCATCACCGGCTCGACCGTATCGGGCCAGAGGGTGAAGGTGGCCAGCAACCCGCCGAGGGCGATGCCGATCACGAAGACCATCCAGCGCAGGAATGCGCGCATGGGAGGCATGGTGGGCGGGGATGGGTGGGATCAACTGGTGCCGCCCCGTCCGGAGCCAGGCGGACCGCATCACTCCATCCGGGCGATATAGAACCCATAGCTGTAGAAGGCACCGAAGCGGCGGAACAGGTCGATCTCGCGCCGTTCGGCCTCGGCCAGGACGGAAGCCTGGGGGTCCTGGCGGTGGCGGGCGAGGTAGGCCTCGAGCCGATCGAGGATCGGCTGGTAATACGAGGCCATCCAGCAGTCGGGTGGCAGGAGGAAGAAGCCCAGCGGAGCATAGCCGCAGGCCGCGATGGCGGCCAGCTTCTCGGCCGCAGTGGCGATGCCGGGATACTCGCGATGCCAGTGCTCCGCGATCTCGGACGGGCGCACGCGGGTGGTCCAGGAGAGCTCGCTGACCGCGACCAGGCCGCCTGGGCGCAGCAGGGACCGCCAGGCGCGCAGACCCTCGACGAAGCCGACGTTGTATATCGCACCCTCCGACCAGATGACATCGAAGGGCCGCACGGGCGCCGGGATGGCATCCATCGCGCAGGCCACGGTGGCGATGCGGCCACCGACCCCAGCGGCGATGGCACGACGACGCAGGCGGTCGAGGAAGACCGGATGCAGGTCCACCGCCGTGATCCGCGCCTGGGGCAGAGCCGACGCCAGGACCAGGGTCGACGATCCGGTGCCGCAGCCCAGGTCCGCGATCTCGAGCGGCAGCGCAGCGTCGAGTCCCGCGAGCTCCAAGGCACGCCGGGTCATCGCCTCGCTGCCCGGCCCCAGCCGGTCGGCGTCACGATGCAGATCGAGGAGGAGTTCGAGGTCGTCGCTCATTCCACTTCGGGCAGGTGCAAGCCGGCGAAGGCGGCCAGGCGCTTGGGCAGTTCGGTGTTGTCCATGACGCCGCTGAAGGCGGCGGCACCGGCTCCGCAGGCGTACACCGGCACCGGCGAGGCGGAGTGGCCCTTGCTGCCCCAGTGCATCGTGTCCTCGCCGGGGGAGAGGGCGCCAGTCTCGTGGTCGGCGGTTACGACCACGATGGTGTCCGTGCGGCCGGCGGCGAAAGCGCAGGCCTCGCGCACGGCGAGATCGAAGTGCAGGGTCTCCCGCACCAGGTAGGATGGATCGTTGTTGTGGCCTGCCCAGTCGATCTGGCTGCCCTCGACCATGAGGAAGAAGGGCTTGCCGCCGGCTCCGAGCAGGCCGAGGGCCTTGCGGGTCATCGCCTCCAGGGAGGGCTGCTGCGCATCCGTGCTGTCCATGCTCTCGGCACTGAACAGGCCAAGGACCGGCATGGATTCCAAGCCGGTGAATCCTGGCAGATCAAGCACCACCGCGCATCCGGCCTGGCGCAGCTGGGCGACGAGATCGCGGCCGTCGACCCGCTTCCCGCCGCCGTCCTTGGGCAGGAAGTTGGCGCGCCCACCGCCGAAGGCGACATCGACCTGCTCCTCGACCAGCTGCAGCGCGATGTCCTCCTCGGACTTGCGCGCCGCGACCTCGGCGACGAAGGCGGCCGGGGTCGCGTGGGTGATGGTGGAGGTGGCGACCAGTCCGGTGCGGTAGCCCATCCGTCGGCGCAGGCCTTCCAGGATGGTGAGGTGGTTGACCTGGTCCGGCGTCATGCCCACCATCCCATTGCGGGTCTTGACCGCGCAGGACAGCGCGGTCCCGGCGGCGGCCGAATCAGTGACGGCGCGGTCGACGGCATGGGTCAGCATCAGGCCGACGATCGGCAGGCGGTCGATGTGCAGGCGCGCGTGCGGGCCGCCGACGACGCGGCGGGCGACCGCGACCTGGTTGGCCCCCATGCCGTCGCCGATCATCAGGATGATGTTCGGCCGGGCCTGGGCAGGATGCACGACCGGTGACGGCGAGGCAGGATCAGGCGCCTGATAGAAGTCCGGCTTCGGTGGGAAGGGTTGATCGGCAGCGGCTGGCGGTTTGGCGCCCATCTCGGCAGCCGCAGCGGCCGCGGCGAGCAGGATCAGCGGGAGCGTGCGGACGAATGACAGCATCGGACCTCCAGGGTGGCGTGGCGTCTGGCGCCATGGCCGCATCCTCGGCCCGGCGCGGTGGTGTCCACCACGACGCCTGCGTCAGGCTGGCGCGGAGGCGAGCGTCGTCGCGTGGATCTGCTCGGCCGCCGCCTGCCCCAAGGTCATGGGCCCGGCACCATCGGCCTGGATGGTGAGCGTACCGCCGATCGCATCCTGGTCGCGGATCGTCAGGATCGCGCCTGGGTGCAGGCCATGCAGGCCGATCCGGTGCAGGAAGGCGCGGTCGTTGCCGACGATATGCTCGATGCGCACCCGCGCCCCGGCGGCCAGCCGGGTGAGCGGTCCACAGGCCTGGGTCACGCCCATCGGTCCATGGGCGGCGGCGCAGCACGGACGCATCCCGCGCGACGGCATGACGCCGTCGCGGTCGGGGATGGGATCGCCATGCGGATCGCTGGTCGGATGGCCCAGCACCTCGGCCATGCGCTCGACCACCCGGTCGGAGATCGCCTCGTCCACGCCGATAGCCTCATCATGCACCTCCGACCAGTCGAGGCCGAGGGCGCGCTGGAAGTAGGTCTCGATGATGCGATGCCGTCGCAGCAGATGCAGAGCCCGACGCTGACCCGCCTCGGTCAGCGCAGCGCCATGGCGGGCGGAATAGTCCAGCAGGCCACCGGCGGCCGCCTGACGCATCAGCATGGTGATCGAGGCTGGCGACAACCCCAGATCAGCGACGAAGGCCCCCGCTGGGATCACCGAACGTCCCCCCGAGCCGGTCTGCAGATCGCGACGCAAGGCGCTGATCAGCAGATGGTTGACGTTCGACTCGCGCATCCCGGACGATCGCATCCACCCTGATTCATTCAAGTGAATCGTCCTTTTTTGTTGCTGACGTTATCCATTATCATCTGACACCGGAGTATGTTTGCCGTCTGCGGATCGCGCGGCTTCATCGCCGTCGTTTCCCAGTCCGGCGTAGCCGGAACCAAGAGCATCATTTTCGGCTACGCCGGATCGGGTTCAGCCTGGCCTGCAGCCAGCCTGGATGCCCTCCTTGCGTCCCCTGCATGACGGCAAACATCCGGCGCCGCATGACCGATCAGCGCCACGATGCCCGTTACCTGGCCCGCGGGGTCTCTGCCAGCAAGTCCGAGGTCCACGCCGCCATCGACCGCCAGGATGCCGGGCTGTTCCCCGGTGCGTTCTGCAAGGTGGTCGCCGACGAACTGACCGGTTCGGCCGACCACTGCATCGTCCTGCACGCCGACGGCGCCGGGACCAAGAGCGCCCTCGCCTACCTGGCCTGGAAGGAGGGCTTTCCGCTGGAGACCTGGCGCGGCATCGCCCAGGACAGCCTGGTGATGAACCTCGACGACTGCGCCTGCGTCGGCGCCCTCGGACCCTACCTGGTGTCGAATACCATCGGCCGCAACGCCCGCCGCGTGCCCGGCGAGGTCATCGCGCAGATCGTCGCCGGCTACCAGGCGGTGTGCGACCTGCTCACCGCGCACGGCATCCGCTGCGTCATGACCGGCGGCGAGACCGCCGACGTCGGCGACCTGGTGCGGACCGCCGTGGTCGACTCGACCATCGCCACCCGCCTGCGCCGCGACGAGGTCATCGACGCGGCGCGCATGGTCCCGGGCGATGTGCTGATCGGCTTCAGCTCGATTGGCCAGGCGGCCTGGGAGACCACGCCCAACGCCGGCATGGGCTCGAACGGCCTCACCGGTGCGCGCCACGACCTCTTCGGAGGCGACTACCGCGCGACGTACGGCGAAACCTACGCGCCCGAGACCAAGCCCGAGCTGGTCTACTGCGGCCCGCATCGCGTCGGCGATCCCCTGCCGGGCGATCCGCGGTTCACCGTCGGCTCGGCCGTGCTCTCGCCGACCCGCACCTACCTGCCGTTGATCGCCGCGCTCCTCGCCGAACTGCCACGCCACGACATCCACGGGCTGATCCACTGCTCGGGCGGCGGGCAGTCGAAGATCGTCAAGTTCGGCGCCGCCGGCAACCGCTACGTCAAGGACGCCCCCTTCGCCGTGCCGCCGCTGTTCGCCGCGATCAAGCAGGCCACCGGCATGGGCTGGGCCGAGATGTACGGCACCTACAACATGGGCTGGCGCCTGGAGGCGGCGGTGCCGGCAGGACGCGCCGAGGCATGCATCCGCATCGCCGAGGGTTGCGGCATCGAAGCGCGCATCGTCGGACGCATCGAGGGCGGGGCGCAGGGCCGCGAAGTCGCCATCACCACGCCGGACGGCGTCGCCACCTATCGATGAGCCGGCTCGCCGTCGTCTGCTGCGTCGGCCTGACCCCGGACCACCTCGGTGCGGACACGCCGAACCTGACGCGGCTGGCGACGGCCGGATTCTCGGCACCAATGCGGACCGCGCTGCCGGCGGTGACCACGACGGCGCAGGCCACCATGCTCACCGGCGTCCTACCCAGCGGGCACGGCATCGTCGGCAACGGCTGGTATATGCGCGAGCTCGGCGAGATCCGCTTCTGGAGCCAGTCCGAGCGCCTGGTGCAGGCCGAGCTGCCGTGGGCGCGCCCGGACGGGCCGCGCACGTTGAAGCACTTCTGGTGGTACGCGATGAACTCCGGGGTGGCCGCCACGGTCACGCCCCGTCCGGTCTACCACCACGACGGGCGGAAATCGCCGGACTTCTACGCCCACCCCTACGGGCTGAAGGACGTCCTGCGAACGAAGCACGGGGAGTTCCCGCTGTTCCGCTTCTGGGGACCGACCGCCGACATCCGTTCGACGCGCTGGATCGCCGAGAGCTTCGCCACCGCCCTGGAGCACAGCCAGCCGGCGCTGGCGTTGTGCTACCTGCCGCACCTCGACTACGACCTGCAGCGCTTCGGCCCCGCCGGACCCCATCTGCAGCGGAACCTGCGCGCCCTCGACGCGGAGGCGGGCAAGGTCATCGACCACGCCCGCGCCAAGGGCTACGAGGTGCTGGTGGTCAGCGAGTACGGCATCGAGGCGGTCGACCATGCCGTGTTCCCCAACCGCTGCCTGCGCGAGAACGGCCTGCTCGCGGCGGTGCATAACGCGGCCGGTGAGCTGCTCGACCCAGGCGCCAGCCGCGCCTTCGCCGTCGTCGACCACCAGTTGGCGCATGTCTACTGCGCCGACCAGGCGGCGATCGGCCGCGCCGCCGAGCTGCTGGGCAGGCTTCCTGGCGTCGAGCGCGTCTACGCCGGGACGCAGCGCCGCGAACTCGGCCTCGACCACGCGCGCAGCGGCGAACTGGTCCTGCTGGCAGCGCGCGGCGCCTGGTTCGCCCACGACTACTGGCTGGAGGACGCACGACGGCCCGACTTCGCCCGCTGCGTCGAGATCCACAAGAAGCCCGGCTACGACCCGCGCGAGCTGTTCTTCGACCCCGCCGGCGGCAAGCGCCGCGCCGCCTGGGCGCTGCTGCGCAAGCTGCTCGGCTTCCGCTACCTGATGGATCCGGTACCGCTCGACGCCGGGCTGGTGCGCGGCAGCCACGGCCGCATGGCCAGCACGCCCGGCCAGGGTGCGGTGGTGATCGGCAGCGACAAACGCTGGATGCGCGACGGCTGGCACCACACGGATGTCGCCGCGGTGATCGCGGCCGCCACCACTCGAGACTGACCCTCTCAGCAGGGATGGATGAGCCGCCAGGACGCCAAGGGGAACCCGTTGGCGCAGAGTGGCACCCTTCGGTTGAGTGCGCGCCGCTTCACAACCCGATGCCCTTGGCGCTCTTGCGCCTTGGCGCCTTGGCGGCTCACCAATCGCCGGGTTCAGGCTAATCCGGCAGGTCGTACGGCGCGACGATCGAGACGCGGCGGTTGGCGGGATTCATCGGATCCTCCGGGGTGGCCAGCTTGGTGTCGCCCAGGCCCTTCACCTCCAGGATGCGGTCATCGCCGATGCCGGCGTTGGCCAGGACTCCACGCAAGGCGACCGCCCGACCGGTCGACTGCTCCCACAGGCCCTGCCCGCTGCCGCCGGCGCTGCCGCGCGATTCGCTATGGCCCTCGATGATCATGCGGGCGCGGTTGTGCTGCATGATCACCGCCACGCCCTCGACCAGCTTGCGCGCTTCGGGCCGCAGCTGGGTACCGTCGGCGACGAACAGCGACTTGCCGCCGCCATCGTGGAATTCCACCCGCATCTGGTGGTCCTCGACCTTGACCGAGACGGCCCCGCGCAGGCGTTCGAGCTGCGGATTGGAGCCGATCAGACTGTCGATCTGCGAGGAGATGATGGTCGCGTTCTGCTTGTCGAGGTTGTTGTCGCGCGGCATCGGCGGCTTGAGCCGTGGGTTCACCGGCGGCGCTCCGTCGAGATGGACGATGTGCGGGCTGGCCGGGTCGTGGGTGGCGCGCGCGCTCATGTTCTGGAAATAGGCGGCGATGCCCTGCTTGGTCTGCACGTCCATGCCGACGATCCACATGACCAGGAAGAAGGCCATCATCGCCGTCATCATGTCGGCGAGCGCGATCTTCCACGCACCGCCATGATGGCCGTGTCCGCCCTTCTTCTTCTTGATGATGATCGGCTGCTTGGACTTGTTGTCGGCCATCTCAGCCCTTCGCCGCCTTGAGCGCCTTCTCCATCTCGCTGAAACCGGGACGGCAGTTCGGCTCGATCTGGCGGCGGGCGAACTCGACGCAGGTGATCGGCGACTCGCCGCGCGCGAAGCTGAACAGCGCGTGCTTCATCGCCAGCATGTAGTTCTCCTCGCCACGATGCCGCATGCTCAGCGCGCGGGCCACCGGCGCGACCAGGAAGTAGGCGGCGAACACGCCGAGGAAGGTGCCGACCAGCGCGACCGCGACCGACTGGCCGAGGATCTTCGCGTCGCCACCGATCTGGTCCATGGTGATGACCACGCCGAGCACGCACGCGCAGATGCCGACCGCGGGCATGGCGTCACCTACCGATGAGATCGATTCCGGCACGATGTGCGCCTCGGCCTTGGCCGATTCCAGGTCGATGTCCATCATCTCGGCCAGGTCGAACGGGGCCACGCCGCCGGAGATCACCACCTTCATGGTGTCGCAGAAGAAGGAGGTGCAGTGGTGATGGTGCAGGAAGCTGTGGTTCTTGGAGATGATGGTCGACTTGTGCGGGTCCTCCATGTGCGGTTCGAGGCCAAGGAGTCCGTCGCGTCGCGCCACGCTGAACAGCTGGTACATCATCACCAGCAGCTTCATGTATTCGCCTTTGTCGACGAAGGGATCGGGCTTGAGCAACTCCAGGACCTGGGCGATGGCCTGCTTGGTCACCACGATGCCGTTGCTGGCCACGAAGATGCCGACCGCGCCGCCACCGATGATGATGTATTCGGTCCAGGCGACCACGAACACCTTCATGCTGCCGTGGTGCAGGATGTAGCCGCCGAAGACGCACAGCAGGGCGAAAGCGATACCGACGAGGAGAATCATGGCGAGGCGATCCTATGCATCGGTAGGGTTCAATCCACCTACGTAGCATGTGCTATGCCAGAGCCGGCGCTGGATTTCGCTGAATTGCCTAAGTCCTTTCGATGACAGGATCCGGCCATGGCCAGCATGCCGCCGATCGTGCGTTTCCTGCTCGCTCACGCCGTCGCATTCGGCCTCACCTGCCTGCTGGCCCGCATTCCGGCCGTTGCCGGGACGATGCCCGGGTGGGGCTGGGTGCTGACCGACGCCTGCCTGGCCTGCGCTGGCTGCGTCCTGCTGCGCCTGCCGTGGTGGTGGTGGCCGCTCGCCCTCGCCCTGCCCTTCGCCGCGGCCGCTCCGGCCCTGCCCTGGTGGATCTGGGCGCTCGGCTTCGCCGCACTCCTGCTGATCTACGGCGGTGGCGTGGGTACACGGGCGCCGCTCTACCTGAGCAACCGGGCAGCGATCCGCGAACTCGCCGGCCTGCTGCCGGCCCAGCCTGGAGTGCAGGCCTGCGATCTCGGGGCGGGACTCGGCGGACCCGCCCTCGGCTTGGCCAAGCAGCGTCCGGATGCCCAGATCACCGGCGTCGAGGCCTCCCTGCTGCCGTGGCTGGTCTGCCGCGTGCGGGCCGGCCGTCGGCCCAATCTGCACATGCGCCTGGGCAACATCTTCACCCATGACCTCTCCGGCTACCAGCTCATCTACGCCTTCCTCTCGCCGGAACCGATGCCGCGGCTGTGGACCAAGGTCTGCGCCGAAATGCAGCCGGGCAGCCTCTTCGTCAGCAACACCTTCGCCGTGCCTGGGGTCGAGGCCGAGCGGACCATCGTGCTGCCCGGTCGTTCCGACGCCCGCCTGCTGGTCTATCGTGTACCAGGCCCGAAAACCACCTCGCAGCCCCATGCGAATTAGTCTCGACAACGCGTCTGTAAAGCTGTGTTTCGGCATGGTTTCCACCCGTATGTCCTGACTCTTCCCTTGTCCATCCCTGGGCGCTAGGCTCACCCACGCATGGATCTGCTGCAACTGATCTATGGCTTGATGCTGCTGGCGACCGGCATGGCAGCCTTCCCTGTCCCGCCGACCAACCGCCCATGGCGCTGCTGGGCCTTGTCCGGAATCATTGCCGGCCTCGCCCAGCTCTGCGCTGTGTTCCGACCCGAAATCCCCACCCTGGCCCTGGTCAAAGGTGCGCTGGTGGTCGTCTCCGGGCTGCTCCTGGTCGAAGCCTCCCGTCGCCTGTGGGGTGTCCGGCGCCCCTGGCTGATCCACGGAGTGCTGCTCGCCGCGACCGCGGCGCTGACCGTCCCGCTGGGGCTGGGCGCCGCGGCAGCCTGCTGCTGCGCCCTGCCTGGCTTCGCCGTCTCCGCCCTGGCGTGGTGGCGGCTGCGCCGCGAGGCCAGGGGAATCGCCCGGACCAGCCATCTGGTGATCGCCCTGGTCTTCGGCACCTGGACAGCGGCTGTGGGCTTCGCCATCTGTTGCGGTCGGGCTCCGCTGCTGGGACTGGAACACGGCTGGTACCTCGGCGTCATGGCGATGCTGTCGACCCTGCTGTTCCTCGGCTTCGTCGGCGCGATCGCCGCCGCCCTGCCGACCGGCCTGGCGCGCCAGCGGAGCGGCCTGGCGGTCGCCACCACCGTGCTGATCGGTCTCCTGCTGACGTCGATCTCCTGGCTGGCGGGCGAAAACAGTCGTCGCGCGCACCTGACGGCTGCCAGTACGGCCGACACCGAGGGCCGCGCCGTGGCGACCTACCTGGAAGCGCAGCACGCCACCGGCTCGCTGGCAGCGCGTCTGATCGCCGAGTGGGAGGCGACCCGCGCCGGACTGACCGCAGGACGGCACGGCGAACTCGACGCCCTGCTCGCCGAGCAAGCGGCCAGCCAGGGGCTGGCCCTCGCCTACGTCCTCGGTCCGGATGGTGTGGTGATCAGTTCGTCCAATCGCGGAACGCCGGAGGATCTGGTCGGCAAGTCGTTCGCGTGGCGACCCTATTTCTCAGCCGCGCTGGCGGGGGGGATGGGCCACCAGTGGGCGCTCGGCGCAGTGACCAGCAAGCGCGGCCTCTACCACACGGCGCCGGTACGCGACACCGCAGGACGCATCCTCGGAGTGGCGGCGATCAAGCAGGACGCAGCCAGGCTGGACTGCTTCCTCGCCCAGTACCACCACTGCCTCGTCCTCGATCCCACGCGACAGGTGTTCGCATCCAGTCCGGGAGCACCGCCGGTGCCGCCGGCTGGCGCCGAGGAGGTGCTGATCGATGGGAACCGGTATCTGGTCCGCAGCATCGCAGGAGAGTCGGCGGACTGGACGATCATCATGCTGCAGGATCTGACCTGGATCGGACACGAGCGGAGACGGGCGCTCGCCGGTGCGATCGCGCTCGCGCTGCTGCTCCTCGCAGTCCAGGTGGTGGTCGCCGTGCACCTCGACCGGCGCCATGTCCTCGGCGCCCAGGCCGACCAGTTGCGGCGCGTCTTCGCCGCCAACCAGGATGCCTACTGGGACTGGGACATCCGCACCGGCACGGTCTACTTCAGCGACAGCTGGTTCGTCATGCTGGGATGGTCGCCGCAGGACCTGCCGCACAACTTCGACACCTGGGTCGACCTGCTGCATCCCGAGGACCGGGAAGCGACGGTATCCCGGGTCAGGGCGGCGGCGGCCGACTGCAAGCCGTTCGTCCTCGCCTTCCGCATGCGCCGTGCGAAAGGCGACTGGACCTGGATCGAAAGCCGCGGCAAGGCGATGGACGTCGACATCGATGGCAAGGCGCAACGGATGGCCGGGACGCACACCGACATCACCACCCGCCGGCAGGCGGAGGAGCGGCTGCAGGAAGCCCTGGCCAGGGCCGAGGAGGGCACCCGCGCCAAGAGCGTGTTCCTCGCCAACATGAGCCATGAGATCCGCACGCCGATGAACGGCGTGCTCGGCATGACCGAACTGCTGCTGGGCACCGAGCTCGACGAGACCCAGTCCGGCTACGCCCAGACCATCCTGCGGTCCGGTCGCGGACTGCTCGCCCTGCTCAACGATGTCCTCGACCTGTCGCGCATCGAGGCCGGCCGCCTGCGGCTCGAGCCGGGTGATTTCGACCTCCATCAGCTGATCGGCGATGTCGCGGCGCTGTTCGGCGCCCAGCTCGACGCCACCCGCGTGTCGCTGCACGTCGAGATCGCGCCGGGCACCCCGACCTGGCTGCATGGCGATCAGGACCGCCTGCGCCAGGTGCTCGGCAACCTGCTCGGCAACGCGGTGAAATTCACCCACGATGGCGGAATAACGCTCCGTGCCGATACCAGGGATGGGCGGCTCCATCTCAGCGTCAGCGACACCGGCATCGGCATTCCCGCCGAGATCCAGAAAGCCCTGTTCACCCCCTTCACCCAGGCGGACGCCTCGACCACCAGGCGCTATGGTGGCAGCGGCCTCGGTCTGGCCATCTGCCGTGAGATCTGCGGGCTCATGGGCGGGACGGTGACGCTGAACAGCACGCCCGGCGTCGGCACCACCTGCCTGGTCGACCTGCCCTTGATCGCAGGCACGCCATCGAAGCCCACCGCGCAGCCGGCGGCGCACGTCTGCCCTCCGGGTCTCGACGTCCTGCTGGTCGAAGACCAGCCGACCAACCAGGAGATCGCCCGCCTGATGCTGCAGAAGGTCGGCGCCATCGTGTCCGTGGCGGGCGATGGCGAACAGGCCCTGGCCATGCTGGCCCAGCGGCGCTTCGACCTCGTTTTCATGGATTGCCACATGCCCGTGCTCGACGGCTTCGAGACGACCAGGCGCCTACGCGCACGCGAGGCAGGGGCTGGGCGGCATACCCCGGTGATCGCCATGACGGCCAACGCCCTGTCTGGTGACCGCGAGCGCTGCCTCGAGGCAGGCATGGACGATTACATCGCCAAACCGGTGGGTCTCGCCGTGCTGTCCGCCGTTCTCGGCCGGTGGTCGGGTGGGACGGCCGGACCGGGCGCTGCCGTCGACGCCGGTGACACCGCGGACACGGAAGCCTGCCTAGACCCCGGCATCGTCACCGTGCTGCGCAATCTCGCCTCGCCGAGTTCGATCGCCGCCATCGATACGTTCATCACGGAACTACCGACTCGCACGCGGGCCATCGCCAACGCCCTTGATGACGCAGATCTCGCGACCGTCCATAGCCTGACCCATAGTCTCAAGGGCACCGCCGGATGCCTGGGCGCTCTGGGCATGCAGCAGGCCCTTGATCAGGTGGACCAGGCGGCGCGAGCCGGAGACCTCGCACGGGCCCGTCTTGCCTGGCGTCGCGCGCAACCGGTGATTGTTGCCTCGTCGGACGCCTTCCACGGACTGATCGCCAGCCTGAAGGCCGCCCGGGGCATCTCCTAAGCCGGCGGATCGGCCAGGGCCAACGGGTCGCCCTGGGCGAGCAGCACCAGGGTGCAGGCCTCGAGGACGCGGATCCCCCGCGCACGCAAGGCTGACGCCACGGGTTCGCCATCAGCGCCTGGATTGAGGATGACCAACTGCGGACGTGCCGCCGCGATCGCCTCGGCCAACCCGGCGCCGATGCGCGGGTTCACGTACATGGTGATCACATCCGGCCGACCCGGCAGCTGAGCCAACCCGGCATAGCATGGATGGCCGGACACCGACTGGCCGGACGGATGCACCGGCCAGACCGTATAGCCGCGGGCAGCGAACCGCTGCACGGCACGATAGGCGTACTTGGCGGGATCCTCGGAGGCTCCGATGACGGCTACGGTGGGCATGCCGCATGATGCGACGATCTGCCGACCCGTCCAGTCGGCCAGCATGCCTTGGTCAGCATCAGTGGATCCTGGCCCATGCCCGATGTGCATGCATGCTGGAAACAGAGCGACAACGCTTGTCACCTCTCCGATATAGTGTAACAAATACACCAAGAAGGAGGCGCCCATGGACAACATGGCCCTGCTCACCGACCTCTACCAGCTGACCATGGCCTACGCCTACTGGAAGAGCGGTCGCGCCGACCATGAGGCGGTCTTCCACCTGCACTTCCGCAAGGCCCCGTTCGGCGGCGGCTACACCGTGGCTGCCGGCCTCGAACCGGTGATCGACTGGCTGCAGGGCTTCCGCTTCACCCCGGACGACCTGACCTATCTCGGCACGCTGACCGGCAACGACAGCAAGCCTCTGTTCGATGCCGCCTTCCTCGACCACCTCGCCCGGATGCGCCTATCGGTCGACATCGACGCCATCCCCGAGGGCACGGCAGTGTTCCCGCACCAGCCGCTGATCCGGGTGCGCGGCCCGATCATCCAGGGCCAGCTGCTGGAGACCGCCCTGCTCTGCTTGGTCAACTTCGACACCCTGATCGCGACCAAGGCAGCACGCATCTGCCAGGCGGCCAAGGGCGAGCCGGTGCTGGAGTTCGGCCTGCGTCGCGCCCAGGGCGCGAACGGCGCGCTCGCCGCCAGCCGCGCCGCCCACGTCGGCGGCTGCGCCAGCACATCTAACGTGCTCGCCGGCCGGCGCTTCGGCATCCCGGTGCGCGGCACGCACGCGCACAGCTGGGTGATGAGCTTCGATGACGAGCTGACCGCCTTCGAGACCTATGCCGGAGCGATGCCCAACAACTGCGTCTTCCTGGTCGATACCTACGACACGCTGCAGGGCGTGCGCAACGCCATCGAGGTCGGCCGGCGCCTGCGCGCCCGCGGCCACGAGATGGTCGGCGTCCGCCTCGACTCCGGCGATCTCGCCTGGCTCAGCGCCGAGGCGCGCAAGCTGCTCGACGACGCCGGCTTCCCCAAGGCGGCGATCGTCGCCTCGAACGACCTCGACGAACGCACCATCGCCAGCATCAAAGACCAGGGCGGCGCCATCACCGTGTGGGGCGTGGGCACCAAGCTGGTCACCGCCTACGACCAGCCGGCGCTGGGCGGCGTGTACAAGCTGGCGGCGGTGCGCGAGCCTGGCGGCGCGTGGATGCCGCGCATCAAGCTGAGCGAGCAGGCGGTGAAGGTGAGCAACCCCGGCATGCAGAACGTGCGCCGATTCACCCGCGGCGGCGAGGCCGTCGGCGACGTCATCTGGGACGAACTGCACGACCAGCCGGCGACCTGGACCATGGTCGATCCCGCGGACGCGACGCGGCGCAAGGAGCTGCCGGCCGATGCCGCGGCGGAGGACCTGCTGGTACCCATCTACCGCAACGGCGGCCTCGTCTACCAGCGGCCGCGCCTGGCCGACACCCGCCAGCGCACGCAGGAGCAGTTGCGCCTGTTCCACCCGGGCATCAAACGCCTGGACAATCCGCACCAGTACCCGGTGGGGTTGGAACTCGGACTGCACGAGCGGAAGACACAGCTGCTGCTCGCCGCCCGCGCCAACAAGGCCAAGCCATGATCACCGTCGCCGCCGCCTGCCTCAACACCACCCCGCTCGACTGGGACGGCAACCAGCGCCTGGTCCGCGAGGCGCTGGCCGAGGCCCGCGCCGCGCAGGTCGGGCTGCTCTGCCTGCCCGAGCTGTGCATCACCGGCTACGGCTGCGAGGACGCGTTCCACGGACCCGACGTGGCGATGCAGGCCGAGCGCGTGCTGCTGGAGCTGCTGCCCGACACCGCCGGACTGGTCGTATGCGTCGGTCTGCCGCGGCTGCACCAGCGCGCGCTGTTCAACACCGTGGCGGTGATCGCCGACGGCCGCATCATCGGCCTGGTCGCCAAGCAGCACCTCGCCGGCGACGGCATCCACTACGAGCCGCGCTGGTTCAAGCCGTGGCGCGAAGGCGTCATCGCCCGGACCGCCATCGGCCCGT
>JFJP01005343.1_pt1 | contig 50985 bp, 53 predicted proteins | sample 431651 | NCBI WGS metagenome assembly JFJP01 (sample SAMN02602958, study PRJNA72255) | Microbial mat metagenome, whole genome shotgun sequencing project. | biome: fresh water; feature: sink hole; material: water; isolation source: purple microbial (photo- and chemosynthetic) mats found in... | reverse complement strand
GCCATCATGGCCATGGCCAGTGACATGCGCCTGGGCACAGCCCGCAGCAAAACGGCCTTTCTGTTCAACCGCGTGGGGCTGGCTGGGTGCGACATGGGCGCCTGCGCCATCCTGCCGCGCCTGATTGGCCAGGGCCGTGCCAGCGAGTTGCTGTACACCGGCCGCTCGCTGGGTGGGGAAGAGGGCGAGCGCTGGGGCTTTTTCAACCGCCTGTGTGAACCCGCCGCCCTGTTGCCCGATGCCCAGGCGCTGGCCCGCAGTTTGGCCGAAGGCCCCACCTTTGCCAACGGCATCACCAAAACCATGCTGCACCAGGAGTGGGCCATGACGCTGGAACAGGCCATCGAGTCCGAGGCACAGGCGCAGGCGCTGTGCATGCTCACGCAAGACTTCTCCCGCGCGTACCACGCCTTTGTGGCCAAACAGAAACCCCGTTTCGAAGGCAACTGACCATGGCCCAGACACTGGACGCCCGCTTTCTGGGCCTGCCGTTTTTTGAAGACCACCACCGCACCCTGGCTCACGACCTTCAAGCCTGGGCCAGCCAGCACGTGCCACACGACCACGGACCAGACGCCGATGCCGAATGCCGCAGCCTGGTGCGCGCGCTGGGGCAGGGCGGCTGGCTCGCACATGCCGTGGCCGGGCGCGACGTGGGCGGCGCGGGCGATGCCATCGACACCCGTGCCATTTGCTTGCTGCGCGAAAACCTGGCCCGCCACAGCGGTCTGGCCGACTTTGCGTTTGCCATGCAGGGCCTGGGCTCGGGGGCCATTTCGTTGCACGGCTCGGCAGCGCAGCGCCAACGCTACTTGCCACGCGTGGCCCGTGGCGAAGCCATCGCCGCGTTTGCTTTGTCAGAACCCCAGGCTGGCTCCGATGTGGCAGCCATGGCCTGTAGCGCGCAGCGTGTGAGTGATGCACAGGGCGAGGGCTGGGTGCTGAATGGCGAAAAGACCTGGATATCCAACGGCGGCATTGCCGACTTTTATGTGCTGTTCGCCCGCACCGGCGAGGCCCCGGGGGCGCGGGGCATCAGCGCATTCATTGTCGATGCCGATGCGCCCGGCTTCGAGGTGGCCGAGCGCATCGACGTGATGGCCCCCCACCCGCTCGCCCGGTTGCGCCTCGCCAACTGCCGCTTGCCTGCCGACGCGCTGGTGGGCGAAGCGGGCCAGGGTTTCAAAATTGCCATGCGCACGCTCGATGTGTTCCGCACCTCAGTGGCCGCTGCCGCGCTGGGCCTGGCCCGCCGCGCAATGGACGAGGCGCTGCAACGCGCCACCACCCGCGCCATGTTTGGCGGTGTGTTGGCCGATTTTCAGCTCACGCAGGCCAAGCTGGCGCAGATGGCCACCGCCATCGACAGCGCCGCCTTGCTGACGTACCGCGCCGCCTGGCTGCGCGACCAGGGCCACACCGTCACCCGCGAAGCGGCCATGGCCAAGATGACCGCCACAGAAAACGCGCAGACCGTCATCGACGCTGCGCTGCAAATGTGGGGTGGGCTGGGCGTGGTGAGTGGCGTGCCGGTGGAGCGGTTGTACCGCGAGATCCGCGCCCTGCGCATCTACGAGGGTGCTACCGAGGTGCAGCAACTCATCATTGCGCGAGAAATGTTGAAAGAAATGGCCCTTGCCGCTTGATGGGTAAGGGTTTGTAGCTATCAGCAATCAAAGCACCGGGAGCCCGCCATGTACACCGCCCACATCGACACCTTTGCCATCGACCACCTGCCGCCTGCCGACCAGTGGCCCGAGTTTTTGCTGGATGCACCGGGCTTGCAGTTCCCATTGGAAATGAACTGCGCCACCGAGCTGCTGGACAGCGCCATCCACCGGGGTTGGGGCGACCGCGTGTGCGTCCGCGCGCCGGGCGGCCTGGTGTGGACCTACCACGACCTGTTGGCCCAGGCCGACCGCATTGCCCACGTGCTGGTGCACGACATGGGGCTGGTCAGCGGCAACCGCGTGCTGCTGCGTGCGCCCAACAACCCCATGCTGGCAGCATGCTGGTTTGCTGTCATCAAGGCGGGTGGCATCGCCGTGGCCACCATGCCGCTGCTGCGCGCCAAAGAGCTGGGGGCCATCATCGACAAGGCGCAGGTGTCGCACGCGTTGTGCGACCTGTCGCTGGCGCAGGAGCTGCAACAGTCCGCCGCCGCGCACCCTGTGTTGAAGCAACTGCGGTTTTTCCAAGGGCAGGGCATTCTGGACGGCACCGCGCCTGTGGTCGGGCCAGCGCGGCTGGAAACTGACATGGCCCGGCACACCACGCCATTTGCCAACGTGCCCACTGCGGCCACCGACACCTGCCTGCTGGCCTTCACCAGCGGCACCACGGGGGTGCCCAAGGCCACCATGCACTGTCACCGCGACGTGATGGCCGTGTGCCACTGCTGGCCCACGCACGTGCTGCGCCCCAGGGCTGACGATGTGTTTTTGGGCAGCCCGCCGCTGGCGTTCACCTTCGGGCTCGGCGGTCTGCTGCTGTTTCCCATGTCGGTCGGGGCATCCACCGTGCTGCTGGAAAAAGCCAGCCCGCCGCAACTGGCCGAGGCCATTCCGGCCTATGGCGTGACCACGCTGTTCACCGCGCCCACTTCGTACCGGGTGTTGTCGGCGCAGGGCCCGGCCTTGCGCCAGACGGCGCTGCGCCAGTGTGTGTCGGCTGGCGAGGCGCTGCCTGCCGCCACCCGCGCACAGTGGAAGGCGGCCACCGGCATCGAGCTGATCGACGGCATTGGGGCCACCGAGTTGCTCCACATCTTCATTTCGGCCGACGAGGCCCACGCGCGGCCAGGGGCCACCGGCACCGTGGTGCCCGGTTATGTGGCCCAGGTACAGGACGACCAGGGCCGCGAGGTGCCCCCTGGCACGGTGGGGCGTTTGGCCGTGAAGGGTCCCACCGGTTGCCGTTACCTGGGCGACGAGCGCCAGACCAGCTACGTGCAAAACGGCTGGAACCTGACCGGCGACGCCTACCTGATGGACGCCGATGGTTACTTTTTTTACCAGGCGCGCACCGACGACATGATTGTCTCGGCCGGGTACAACGTGGCCTCGCCTGAGGTGGAGGATGCGCTGATGCTGCACCCCGCCGTGGCCGAATGTGCGGTGATTGGTGTGCCCGATGCCGAGCGCGGCCAGGTCATCACCGCGTTTGTGGTACCCAAAGCCGGTGTGGTGGCCGACGAAGCGCTGGCGATGGCCCTGCAGGCGCATGTGAAGCAAGCAATTGCCCCGTACAAATACCCACGTGTCATCCGGTTTTCAGACACCTTGCCCCGCACCCAGACCGGTAAGCTACAGCGGTTCAGGTTGCACGACGTGATCTGATCTTGATGTACCTACCCTTTCCCCCCTCGTTTCAACCCTGCCTCAATAGGAAACTTGCCATGCGCCAGACCCACCGTTGTTCCGCCGTTCACCGCGCTGTCACCCAGATGCTGACTGTTGCTGCAGCCACGTTGCTGCTGTCGGGCGGTGCGCAAGCTGCTGACAAAGTCAGAGTGGGCTTGCTGTCCACCCTCTCTGGTCCGGGTGCCGGCCTGGGCGTGGACATCCGTGACGGCTTCCAGCTGGCTGTCAAGCACAGCGGTGGCAAGCTCGGCGGCTTGCCCGCAGAAGTGATCGTGGCCGACGACCAGGCCAGCCCCGATGCGGCCAAACAAACGGCAGACCGCCTGGTCAAGCGCGACAAGGTGGACTTCATGACAGGCGTGGTATTTTCCAACGTGATGCTGGCGGTGGGTCAGCCCATTTTCCAGTCCAAAACTTTCTACATCAGCGCCAATGCCGGCCCCAGCCAATATGCGGGCGCGCAGTGCAACCCCTACTTCTTCAACGTGGCTTGGCAGAACGACAACCTGCATGAGGCGGTGGGCAAGGTTGTGACCGACAAGGGCTTCAAGAAAGCCGCCATCCTGGCGCCCAATTACCCCGCAGGCAAGGACGCGCTCGCTGGGTTCAAGCGCTTCTACAAGGGCGAAGTTGTGCAGGAGACCTACACCGCGCTCAACCAGCTCGATTACGGGGCCGAGCTGTCCAAAATCCGTGGTTCCGGTGCCGATGCGGTTTACATCTTCCTGCCTGGTGGCATGGGCATCAACTTCATCAAGCAGTTCGTGGGCGCGGGGTTGTCCAAAGACATGACGCTGTTCGGTCCGGGATTTTCGGGTGATGAGGACGTGATCCGTGCGGTTGGCGACCCCATGCTCGGCATGTTCAACACGTCCCAGTGGGCGCATGACATGAACAACCCGGCCAACGTCAGGTTCGTGGCCGACTTCCAGAAGGAATACGGGCGCCTGCCCAGTCTGTATGCGTCACAGGGCTACGATGCGGCCCGTTTGATAGACGCTGCCGTGCGTGACAGCAAGGGCAACCTGGACGACAAAAACGCCGTGCGCAAGGCATTGCAGGCCGCCAAATTCGACTCGGTACGCGGTGCGTTCAAGTTCAACACCAACCAGTACCCTATTCAGGACTACCACCTGCGCGTCATCACCCGTGACACCCAGGGCCGGGTGACCAACCGCACGCTGGGCAAGGTGTTCGAGAAGCACGCCGACGCCTACGCCAAAGACTGCAAGATGCCCGGCAGCCTCTGACCGCTGACGGCCCGCGTTTGCCTGCCCATGTGATGTACCGATGAATGCCCTGATGCTGCTGGAGCAGGCCTTGAATGGCCTGCAATTCGGGTTGATGCTGTTCCTGCTGGCCGCCGGGCTGACGCTGGTGTTCGGCATCATGGACATGATCAACCTGGCCCACGGGTCGCTGTACATGATCGGTGCCTACCTGGTGGCCACCGTCACGGCGGCCAGTGGGTCGTACTGGATCGGGCTGGGGGTCGGTATTGCGGGCACGGCGGTGGTGGGTGTGGCGCTGGAAACCAGTTTGCTGCGCCATTTCTACCGGCGCGACCACTTGTCGCAGGTACTGGGCACGTTTGCGCTGCTGCTGATGGCCAACGAAGCGGTGCGCATGGTCTGGGGCAGCCAGCCCCTCAGCCTGAACCCGCCGCAAGCACTGGCCGGGCCAGTCGAGCTGTTGCCGGACTTTCACTATTCCGCCTACCGGCTCTTCATCATCGGGGTGGGCTTGCTGGTTGCGTTGGGGCTGTACCTGCTGGTCACCCGCACACGGCTGGGCATGCAGGTGCGTGCCGGGGCATCCAACCGCGACATGGCATTGGCCATGGGGGTACCCGTGGGGCGCCTGTTCACCGGGGTGTTTGCACTGGGTGCCGCACTGTGCGCCCTGGCAGGCGGGCTGCTGGGCCCGTTGCTGGCGGTGCAGGTGGGCATGGGCGAGCACATTCTGATCCTGGCGTTCGTGGTCATCGTCATCGGTGGCATCGGGTCGATGCGTGGTGCTTTTTTTGGCGCCCTGCTGGTTGGCGTGGTGGACACCGCTGGGCGGGCGCTGTTGCCGCCGTTGGTGGCGGCCCTGTTCGGTGCCGAGGCAGCCAGTGGTGCGGCGGCCGCGCTGGCTTCCATGCTCATTTACCTGCTCATGGCTGCGGTGTTGTTCTATCGGCCGCAGGGCCTGTTTCCGGCCAATGGCTGAAGGACGTGGCATGACCAAGCCGATGCACAACGAACAGACCAAGCCCTCGGGGCCCCGCCCTCCGGCCGGGTTGCTGGACCATCGCCCCAGTGTTTGGGGCGTGTGTCTGGTGCTCTTGTTTTTATTGCTGTTACCGCCCGTCCTGAAAGCGATAGGTGAGGATTTTTATGTCGGTGTAACCAGCCGTGTGCTGGTGTATGCCCTGGCCGCTGCCAGCCTTAACCTGATCCTGGGATGGGGCGGCATGGTCAGCTTTGGCCACGCGGCGTTTGTGGGCCTGGGTGCCTATGCCGCAGGCATTTTGATGAGCATGGGCGTGATGTCAGCCTGGTTGACATGGCCGCTGGCCGCACTGGTGGGCGCGGTGGCGGCTTTGCTGGTGGGGGCCATCAGCCTGCGCACACAGGGGGTGTACTTCATCATGATCACGCTGGCGTTTGCGCAGATGCTGTATTTCCTCATGGTGTCGCTCAAGACCTGGGGGGGGGACGATGGTCTGAGCCTGCCCGGGCGGGCCAACGTGGGCGGTGGGGTCGATTTGTCGTCCGATGTCCATTTTTACTACGTGGTGGTGGCAGTGGTGGCATTGGCTTACCTGCTGCTGTACCGGCTGATCAATGCGCGGTTTGGCCACACCTTGCAGGCCATCCGTGAAAACGAGGGCCGCATGCTGGCCTTGGGCGTGCCGGTGTACCGGGTCAAGCTTGTGGCGTTCGTGCTGGCCGGTGCACTGGCGGGCCTGGCGGGGGCGCTGACGGCCAACCAGAACAGCTTCATCAGCCCGTCGATGATGCAGTGGAGCCAGTCAGGGATGCTGATGGTCATGGTCATTCTGGGCGGCGTGGGGCACTTCTGGGGGCCATTGATGGGGGCGGCGGTGTTTTTGCTTTTGGAAGAGGTTCTGGTGGCCTACACCATCCACTGGCAACTGGGGCTGGGGGCCGTGCTGCTGGCCGTGGTGCTGCTGGCACCCAACGGGCTCATGAGCCTGCTGGGGCGGGCACGCCAGCTGTTGCGCCAGCGTGCCTTGCGCCGCGAGGCCAGGACACACACGGGTGAGGAGGCTGCACGATGAACACCGACCACAACGCGCCCTTGTTGGCAGTGGACCGCCTGGTCAAGCGGTTTGGCGGGTTGGTGGCAACCGACCATGCCACGCTGGCCGTGCGCCAAGGTGAGTTGCACGCCCTCATCGGCCCCAATGGTGCAGGCAAAACGACATTGATTCACCAGCTCAGCGGCGCGCTGGCACCCACAGCGGGGCACATTCGCCTGTCGGGGCAAGACATCACCGCATGGCCCATGCACAGCCGCGTGGCCAGCGGGCTGGTCCGTTCGTTTCAGATCACCAGCGTGTTCCGCCGACTGTCGGTGTGGGACAACCTGGCCCTGGCTGTTCAGGCGCAAGCAGGCAGTCCATGGTCATTCTGGCGGCCAGCGCGACGCGACGCAGCACGCCATGAACAAGCGGTCAGCTTGGCTGAACGGGTGGGTCTGGGGCCCAAGCTGTGCGTCGATGCGGGCAGCCTGTCGCACGGCGAGCAGCGCCAACTGGAGGTCGGGCTGGCGCTGGCCGTGCGGCCACGGCTGCTGCTCCTGGACGAGCCCATGGCCGGTATGGGTCCTGACGAGACCGAGCGCATGGTCAGCCTGCTGACAGAGTTGAAAAGCGAGGTAACGATTCTGCTGGTCGAGCACGACATGGACGCCGTGTTCCGCCTGGCAGACCGCATTTCCACACTGGTGTCTGGCCGCGTGATTGCCACCGGCACTCCCGACGAAATCCGGGCGAATCCGGATGTGCGGCGCGCATACCTGGGTGACGAAGAGATCGATGTGCAAGCGACGCAGGGGGTCGCAGCATGATCCAGACAGCACCACATGGGCCACCCTTGCTGGAGGTTCGTGGCCTGCAAACGGCATACGGCACCAGCCAGGTGCTGTTTGGCCTTGATGTCACCATTGCAGCGGGCGAGGTGGCGACCTTGCTGGGTCGCAACGGCATGGGCAAGACCACCACCGTGCGCTCCATCCTGGGTCTGACCCGCAGCGGTGGCGGTGAGGTGCGTTTTCTGGGAGGGCGCATTGAAGGCCTCGCACCGGACCGCATTGCCCGCATGGGCCTGGCTGTGGTGCCCGAGGGGCGGCAGATATTCCCCAACCTGTCGGTGCAGGAGAACCTGGTGGCCTTTGCCGCGCGGCGCAACAGCAGCAACACGCCTTGGACGCTGGAGCGGGTGTACGACCTGTTCCCACGCCTGGCCGAGCGGCGGCGCAACATGGGCAACCAGCTCTCGGGCGGCGAGCAGCAGATGCTGGCGATTGGCCGTGCCCTCATGACCAACCCGCACCTGCTCATCCTGGACGAAGCCACCGAGGGCCTGGCCCCGCTGATTCGCGAAGACATCTGGCGCTGCCTGCATACCTTGCGCGAGCAGGGGCAAACCACGCTGGTCATCGACAAATACGTGCAACGACTGATCACGCTGGCCGACCACCACACCATCGTCGAGCGTGGCCGGGTGGTATGGCAGGGCAACTCGGCGGCGCTGTCGGCCGATCCTGGCCTTTGGCATCGTTACATCGGCGTTTGAACTGACCACCTTTCAACACAACAACACATCGGAGACCCACCCATGAAAACCCTGCTTCCTCCCGGCTGGCCGCGCCCCAAGGGTTATGCGAATGGCGTTTCTGCCACCGGCCGCATGGTGTTCGTGGCCGGCATGATCGGCTGGGACGCACAGGGCGTGTTCCACAGCGACGACATGGCCGCCCAGGTGCACCAGGCGTTGCAGAACGTGGTCGATGTGCTGAAAGAGGGCGGCGCCAGCCCAGAGCACATCGTGCGCATGACCTGGTACGTGACCAACAAGCGCGAATACCTGGCTGCATCGGCCGAGATTGGCAAAGCTTTCCGCGACATCATTGGCTGCTTCAACGCAGCGATGACCGCCGTGGAAGTGAGCGCGCTGATTGAAGACCGCGCCAAGGTGGAAATTGAAGTGACCGCTGTGGTGCCCGCATGAACACCTCGCCTCTGGCCACTGTCGGCAGCCCGGCGTGGCTGGACAGCCAGTACAACAACCGCGCGCTGGTGCCCGCGTTTGCCCAGCACCTGCAGCGTTGGGCCACAGACTCCCTGAGCGTGCGTCAGCAACTGTCTCAGGCGCGGCTGGACGTGCCCTACCTCGACACCCCACAGGCCCAGGCCTTTGTGGGCACAACGGGGCCTGTCCAGACGCTGGACGTGTTTCCCGCTACCACCTCGGCTGGTTCAGCGCAGGGCCGTGGTGCGCCGGTGCTCGTGTTCATCCACGGGGGCTACTGGCGCGCTCTCGACAAGTCGGACCACAGTTTTGTCGTCCCGCCCTTCGTGGCCCAAGGCGCGTGTGTGGTGGTGCCCAATTACACGCTGTGCCCGGCGGTGCGGGTGGGCGACATCACCCGCCAGATGGTGGCGGCCGTGGCCTGGGTGTGGCACCACATTTCCGAGCATGGTGGCGACCCGGATCGCATCACGGTGGTGGGCCATTCGGCAGGCGGTCAACTGGTGGGCATGTTGCTGGCCACAGACTGGCTGGACGTGGGTCGGCAGATGGGCGTGGTGCTGCCCGCGCAGCCGCTGCAGCACGGCGTGTCCATCAGCGGGCTGTTCGACATGGAGCCGATCCGCCAGACGCCATTCCTGGCCGACCTGGGGCTGACCCCTGAAGAAGCAATCAGCCAAAGCCCGGCCAATCTGCCTGCCCCGCAGCGTCCCGGCCAGCGTGGCAGATTGACCACCGTGGCGGGCGGCGACGAAAGCGATGAGTTCAAGCGTCAGAACAGGCTCATCCAGCAGGCCTGGGGGTCAGACGCCGTGCCGGTGTGCGAGGAACTGCCAGGGTTGAATCACTTCAGCGTGGTGGAGGAACTGGTGCGACCAGGCTCGCGCCTCAACATCCTCGTGTCGGACAGCTTGGGTGCTTATTTTTAATGAAATGTGCGTCTGCCGCAATGCTGTATTGACTTTGTAGCTATTGTTATCCTCGATAGGAGCCGCGTATGAATCCCAACCCCGTCGCCTGGTTCGAGATTTATGTGCAAGACATGCCGCGCGCCAAAGCGTTCTACGAAGCCCTGTTTCAGGGCGAGTTGACTCTCATGACCAACCCGAACCCCGACGGCTTTCCGGGCATGGAGATGTGGGCCTTTCCGTCGGCTTTTGACCGCTACGGCACCCCCGGAGCACTGGTGAAAATGCCGGGCTTTCCGTCTGGCGGCAGCACGCTGGTGTACTTTGCCTGTGAAGACTGCGCAGTGGAGGCTGCCCGTGCTGCAGCGAACGGCGGGCACGTTGTGAAGCCCAAAAATTTCGATTGGTGAGCACGGGTCCATTGCGCTGGTGATGGACACTGAAGGCAACATGATCGGCCTGCACTCCATGTGAGCACCTCGCGCAGCCATGGCCATTGAACTCACCAAAGAAGACCGGGCGCAGGCCATTGCCTCCATTGAGCGGTATTTCCGTGAGCACATGGATGAGCCCATTGGCAACGTGGCCGCAGGCGGGTTGCTGGCATTTCTGCTCGAAGAAATTGGCCCCAGCATCTACAACAAAGGTGTGGCCGATGCCCAGGAGCGGCTGCAGGCCCGTGTGACCGAGCTGGATTTTGAGGTGCACGAAGCCGAATTTGCGTATTGGCGCAAACACAGCAAACCCAGCAAGACGGAGCGCTAGCGGGTTCCCGCAGCCGCATCAGGTCAGTGCCTGCCGCCGGGTGAGGCGGCTGCTGTCAAGCCGCCAGGCGCTTGCGGTGCCGCGCCAACTGCACGCGGACCTGCTCCGGCGCTGTGCCGCCCAGGGTGTTGCGGGCGTTCAGGCTGCCTTCCAGGCTCAGGCACTCGAACACGTCGGCCCCAATGGCGGGGTTGAAGGCCTGCAGCTCCGTCAGGCTCAGCTCGCTCAGGTCCACACCTTTGGCCTGGGCGGTTTTGACGGCATGGGCTACGGCCTCGTGGGCATCGCGGAAAGGCAGGCCCTTTTTCACCATGTAATCGGCCAGGTCGGTGGCGGTGGCGTAGCCCTTTTGGGCGGCGGCGCGCATGGGCGCGGCGTTGACGGTGATGCCGCCTTCCTTCACGCCAGTTTCAGGGTTTAACTGCCCGCCGATCATCTCGGCAAAGATGCGCAGCGTGTCTTTCAGCGTGTCCACGGTGTCGAACAGCGGCTCTTTGTCTTCCTGGTTGTCTTTGTTGTAGGCCAGGGGCTGGCCTTTCATCAGGGTGATCAGGCCCATCAAATGGCCCACCACGCGGCCAGTTTTGCCGCGTGCCAGTTCGGGCACATCGGGGTTTTTCTTCTGCGGCATGATCGATGAGCCGGTGGTGAAGCGGTCGGCAATCTTGATGAAGCCGAAGTTCTGGCTCATCCAGATGATGAGTTCTTCGCTCAGGCGGCTGATGTGCACCATGCAAAGACTGGCTGCAGCCGTGAATTCGATGGCAAAGTCGCGGTCGCTCACCGCGTCCAGGCTGTTCTGGCACACCTGGGGCTGACCATTGCTGTCGACCATGCCCAAAGACCGGGCCACGCGGTTGCGGTCCAGCGGATAGGTGGTGCCAGCCAGCGCAGCGGCCCCCAGCGGCAGGCGGTTGGTGCGGCGGCGCACGTCGGCCATGCGTTCGTTGTCGCGGGCAAACATTTCCACATAGGCCAGCAGGTGGTGTGCAAAGCTCACGGGCTGGGCCACCTGCAGGTGGGTAAAGCCGGGCAATATGACTTCCACGTTTTTATCGGCCACGTCCACCAGGGCGGTTTGCACCTCGTTCAGCAGCACACCAATGGTGTCAATTTCGCCGCGCAGCCACAGGCGCACGTCGGTGGCGACCTGGTCGTTGCGGCTGCGGCCAGTGTGCAGGCGTTTGCCGGCGTCGTCGACCAGTTGGGTCAGGCGCGCTTCGATGTTCAGGTGTACGTCTTCCAGGTCCAGCTTCCATTCAAACGCGCCAGACTCGATTTCCTGGGTGATTTGCGCCATGCCGCGCTGGATGGCAGCGTGGTCTTCCGCACCGATGATGCCCTGGGCGGCCAACATCTCGGCATGCGCCAGGCTGCCCGCAATGTCGGCCTGCCATAGTCGCTTGTCGAAAAACACGCTGGCCGTGTAGCGCTTGACCAGGTCGCTCATGGGCTCTGAAAACAGAGCAGACCAGGCTTGGGATTTGGTGTCGAGTTGGTTCGGTGCGGTCATGGCTTGGGGTGTGCAAGTGGGGCCAGGGGCCAGCGGCTCCCACGTGGGTCAGCGGACTGCCCAATAATGGTGAGGCCGGGGCGGTCGGTCCGCCCTGGCGCAACGTGGCATGAATGAACCCGAGATTTTATCGACCCTCCAGTTGCCCGAGTCCCTGACGCCATCCCTGGCCGCTTCGGCCACGGGCAATGTGCGACAGGTGGCTGCCCGCCTGCTGGTGTTCGATGCCTGCCACGTGGGCGTCGTGTTGCGTGCCGTCCTGTTTGTGGAGGCGGTTGTTGGCGTGGGGCTGATGTTTGTGCGGCCCATGGGTTGGCCGTGGCTGTTGGACCTGGCCGCCATCACGGCAGTGGCCCAGCCAGCAGTGCTGATGTGGCTGTTGTTGGGTTGTGCCCTCAAAGGGGTTCTGGCCCGCTGGCCCGTGTGGGGTCAGGCCGTGGCCGGTGTGGTGCTGGGCGCTGCTGCAGGTGTGTTTGCCGTGGTCCTGTGGTGGTGGCTGGGCGCAGAGGGCGAACCACTGTGGCTGGCTGGAGCATCCGCCGGGGCCTTGCTGGCCAGCGCGCTGGTGGCTGGCTTGGTGTGGCGCGCGCGAGCGCAGCTGCCCGCCAGCACGACCGCTCGGTTGGCAGAGTTGCAGTCGCGCATCCGCCCGCATTTCCTGTTCAACACGCTCAACAGCGCCATAGCCTTGGTGCGGGCCGAACCTGCCCGTGCCGAGGCGCTGTTGGAAGACCTGAGCGAACTGTTTCGCAGCGCACTGGCCGACAGCCAGCAGGCCGTGCCACTGGCGCAAGAGTTGACCCTGGCCGAGCGCTACCTGGCCATCGAGCAGGTGCGGTTCGGGCCCCGCTTGCGCGTTGAATGGCACACAGACCCGGCCGCCGGTACTGCCTTGCTGCCACCTTTGCTGCTCCAGCCCCTGGTGGAAAACGCTGTCAAGCACGGTGTTGAGCCGAGCATCAGCGGGGCAGACATTCGCATCAGCACCGAGCGGCGCGGTGAGACCGTGGTCATCAAAGTGGTGAACACCGTGCCCGCAGGCGCCGGTCCGCATGGCATGGGGCTTGCGTTGGCCAATGTGCGCGAACGCCTGGCCCTGATGCACGACCTGAAAGCCAGTTTCAGGAGCGGCGAAATCGACGGCCAATACGTGGTGCGACTGGAGGTGCCGTTGTAACAATACGGTTTGGCGAGCAATGCAGGTAAAGGAGGCGGGCAATGACCCTGAAAATCATGATCGTGGACGACGAGCCACTGGCCAGACAACGGCTGCAAACCCTGTTGGGCGATTGCAGCGATCCCCCCACCCGTGTGGTGGCTGAGGCCGCTGATGCGGTGAGCGCCATGGGCCTGCTGGCCCGGCACCCTTGCGATGTGCTGCTGCTGGACATACACATGCCGGGCATGGATGGCCTGGGCCTGGCCCAGGCCTTGCAGCAGCTGCCGCAGCGGCCTGCAGTGGTGTTTGTCACTGCCCATGCGGAACACGCGGTTCAAGCGTTTGATTTGGAGGCCTTGGACTATCTCACCAAGCCTGTGCGCCTTGAACGCCTGCAGACGGCCCTGAAAAAAGCAGAGCGACAGATTCAACCCAGTCAAGCGCTGGAGGATGATTCGACATTGAATTTCATTCTCATTCAGGACCGGGGTCGGACGGAGCGTGTGCCCTTGGCCGATGTGGTGTACCTGAAGGCCGAACTGAAGTACGTGACCGTGCGCACCCGCAATCGCACGTTGATTTACGACGGTAGCCTGAGCGAGTTTGAAGACCGCCACGGCGCACATTGGCTGCGCATACACCGCAACGCGCTGGTGGCGCGACACGCCATCAGGGCCCTGGAAAAGCACCACGACCCCGAGGATGGCGACGGCTGGGCTGTGCGCCTGGAGGGTGTTGCCGAGCACCTCGCTGTCTCCCGGCGACAACTGGCCGGTGTGCGTGAGGTGCTGGGCAAGGGGTGAGATTCAGCCCGTGTTGCGCAACCCTGCCGCAATGCCGTTGATGCTGATGTGGATGCCGCGCTTGACGCGCTCGTCCACCGCATCGCCTTTGGCCGACGAGGCGCGCAGGCGGCGCACCAACTCCACTTGCAGGTGGTGCAGCGGGTCAATGTACGGGTAGCGGTGGCTCATGGAGCGCTGCAGCGAGGCGTTGTCCATCAGGCGCTGCTTGTCGCCGGTGATGAGTGTCAGCGCGTCGTTGGTGCGGTGCCACTCAGCCTCGATGGCGGCAAACACCTTTTTGCGCAGCTTGGCGTCGGTCACCAGCTCGGCGTAACGACTGGCCAGCGCCAGGTCGCTCTTGGCCAGCACCATGTCCATGTTGGACAGCAAGGTGCTGAAAAAGGGCCATTGCGCATGCATCTGCTGAAGCAACTTTTTTTGCCCAGACAAGCCTTTGGCCCCTTTTTGGTTCATGAACGCTTCCACCGCCGAGCCAAACCCGAACCAGCCCGGCAGCGCAATGCGACACTGGCCCCAGCTGAAACCCCAGGGAATGGCGCGCAAATCTTCAATGCGCTGCGTGGCCTTGCGGGAGGCAGGGCGCGAACCGATGTTGAGTTCGGCAATTTCACGCAGCGGCGTGGCGTTGAAAAAATAGTCGGCAAAGCCGGGGGTGTCGTACACCAGGGCACGGTAAGCGCCCATGCTGGCGCTGGACAACTGGTCGGCCACCGTCAGAAATTCGGCCGGTGCGGGCTGGGTCGGTTGCAGCAACGTGGCTTCCAGCGTGGCGGCCACCAGGGTTTCCAGGTTGCGGCGGCCAATTTCGGGGTTGGCGTATTTGGAGCCAATCACCTCGCCCTGTTCAGTGAGGCGAATCTGGCCGCGCACCGTGCCGGGGGGCTGCGCCAGGATGGCCTGGTAGCTGGGGCCACCGCCACGGCCCACCGTGCCGCCCCGGCCATGGAACATGCGCAACTGGATGTCGTGGCTGTTGGCCAGTTGGTCAAACAGTTCCACCAGCGCAATTTCGGCACGATACAACTCCCAGTTGCTGGTGAAGATGCCGCCGTCCTTGTTGCTGTCGGAGTAGCCGAGCATGATGTCCTGCTCGCCGTACTGGGCTTCGCCGCCGCGTTTCACCATGTCGGCCACGCCGGGCAGAGCGTAGTACTCGCGCATGATGGGCGCGGCATTGCGCAAGTCTTCGATGGTTTCAAACAGCGGCACCACGATCAGGTCGGTGACGGCTTCTTCACTCAGCAAACCCTTCATCAACCCCACTTCTTTTTGCAGCAACAACACCTCCAGCAGATCGCTGACGGTTTCCGTGTGGCTGATGATGTAGTGGCGAATGGCCTGCGCGCCGTAGCGCTGGCGCATGGTGCGGGCGGTTTCGAAGATGGCCAGCTCGCTCTGCGTCCAGTCGCTGTAGCTGGCTCCCATCACGCGCAGGGGGCGGGCGTCGTTCAGCAGTTGCAGCAGCAACGCGCGTTTGGCGGTTTCGTCCAGTGCGCTGTAGTTGGGGCACACACGCGCCACGGCCAGCAGTTCAGCCAACACGGCTTCGTGCTGGTCCGAGCTTTGTCGCAGGTCCACCGTGGCCAAGTGAAAGCCGAACACCTCCACGGTGCGGATCAGCGGGGCCAGGCGCTGGCGCACCAGCGCCGCGCCGTGGTGCGCCAGCAGGCTGGCCTCGATGGTGCGCAGGTCGGCCAGCAGTTCTTCGGCAGTGGGGTAGGGGTTTTGCGGGGCCACGGCGTGGCGGGCAGCCACACCGCCGGTCAGCTCGGTCAGGGTGGCGGCCAGGCGGGCGTACATGCCGGTCAGGGCCTTGCGGTAGGGCTCGTCAGAGCGGTGGGCGTTTTTGTCGGGTGAACGGGCAGCCAGGGCAGCCATATCGTCGCTCACGCCGGTGAGCATTTCCGACATGGACAGCTCTGCCCCCAGCAGGTGCACCTCGGTCAGCAGGTGGCGCAGCGCCACCTCTGACTGGCGGCGCAGGGCAAATTCCAGCGTGGGCGCGGTGACGAAGGGGTTGCCATCGCGGTCGCCGCCGATCCACTGGCCCATGCGCAGAAACGCGGGAATCTGGGCCGAGGCTTCGGGCAAGGCCAGCAGGTCTTCCAGTTCGCGGTACAGGCGGGGAATCTGGCTGAGAAAGGTGGCCTCGTAGTAGCTCAGCGCGTTTTCAATCTCGTCTGCCACTGTGAGTTTGGTGAAGCGCAGCAGGCGGGTTTGCCACAGCTGGGTCACGCGGGCGCGAATCTGCGCTTCGTTGTCGGCCAGTTCGCGCGGCAGCAGGTGCTCGCGGGCGGCCAGCAAGTGGGCAATGGCGCGCTCTCCGTCCAGAATGCTTTTGCGCTGCACCTCGGTGGGGTGGGCTGTGAGCACCGGCGACACATGGCTGTGCGCCAGCGTGCGGGCCACAACCTTGTTGGAGATACCGGCGGCCTTGATGCGGGCCAGAGCCATGTCCAGGCTGCCGGGCTGCACGTCGCCTTCGCGCTCATGAATGGCACGGCGGCGGATGTGGTGGCGGTCTTCCGCCAGGTTGGCCAGGTGGCTGAAATAGGTGAAGGCACGAATCACACTGACCGTCTGGTCGTCACTCAGGCCTTTGAGCAGCTTTTTCAGGGCCTTGTCGGCATCGGCATCGGCGTTGCGGCGAAAGGCCACCGACAGCTGGCGGATTTGCTCGATCAGCTCGAACGCGGCTTTGCCCTCCTGTTCACGGATCACGTCACCCAGCAGGCGGCCCAACAGGCGGATGTCTTCCATCAGCGGGCGGTCTTTGTCGGCAGGGCGGGCGGTCGCAGGAGGGGCTTCTGTGGCAGTGCGGCGGGCGGGCATGGCGTGTTCCAAAGGCGGCGGTTCGGGCCCGTCAACGGGGCGTGGCGGGGTGTGTTCAGCGCGGGGCTGGGCAGGCGTTTCAAGCAAGATGCATGCTAGCATTCGCAGGCACCCAAAAGGGCTTGCCAGTGGTTACCAACCGGGTTCTTTCTGGCCTGCTGACAGCTGCCTGCAAGCTCTAGGCACTCACTTTTTGTTGGCTGGTTTGCCCGGCGCTACCCCATCCGTTTTCAAGTTCATCATGGTCACCCCCAACCCTTCCCCGGCCCTGCACCTCACCATTGCCACCCGTGAAAGCCGCTTGGCCATGTGGCAGGCCGAACATGTCAAGGCCCTGCTTGAAGGGCTGGGCCACAGTGTCACCCTTCTGGGTATGACCACGCGCGGCGACCAGATCCTGGACCGCGCTTTGAGCAAGGTCGGGGGCAAAGGCCTGTTCGTGAAGGAATTGGAAACCGCCCTTGAAAATGGCGAGGCCGACCTGGCCGTGCATTCCCTGAAGGATGTGCCCATGGCGCTGCCCGACGGCTTCTCGCTGGCCTGCGTGATGGAGCGCGAGGACCCCCGTGATGCGTGGGTGTCCCCCCATTGCGCCGGTGTGGCTGACCTGCCGCCCAATGCCGTGGTGGGTACCTCCAGCCTGCGTCGCGTGGTCTTGCTGCGCGAAGCCCTTGCCCGGTTGGGCCGCAGCGATGTGCGCATTGAGCCGCTGCGCGGCAACCTCGACACGCGTTTGCGCAAGCTGGACGAAGGGCAGTACCAGGCCATTGTGCTGGCCGCCGCAGGCCTGAAGCGCCTCGGTCTGGTCGAGCGGATCCGCCAGATTTTCGAGCCAGAAGCCATGCTGCCCGCCGCAGGTCAGGGTGCGTTGGGCATCGAGGTGCGCAGCAACCGCCCCGATGTGGTGGCTGCGTTGGCGCCACTGGCCCACATGCCCACGTGGTTGAGCGTGGCGGCCGAACGCGCCGTCAGCCGCACGATGGGCGGGAGTTGCTCCATGCCACTGGCGGCTTTTTCCCGTTGGCAGGGCGAGAACTTGCACATAGAAGCAGCCTGGGGCGAAGAAACTGGCAACGCCCCGCTGGTGCGTGCCCAAGCGCAGACCAGCGTCCATACCTTGGCAGAGGCCGAAGCGCTGGGACGCAGCGTTGCAGAACAGTTGTGTGCGGCGGGTGCGGTGCCGCTGAAGGCCGACTGAAGGTGTGCCTGCCCATCGAGCCGTGATGGACACCCGCAACACGATCCACGAAGCCACCGCAGCACCACTGAGCGTGGTGGTGACACGTCCGGCCAGGGATGCCCAAGATTGGGCTGCTGCGTTGCAAGCTGCCGGTCACAGGGCGGTGTCCTTGCCGCTGATGGCCTTTGGCCCTCCACCCCATCCGGACACGGTGCTTTCCTGCCTCGAGGTCTTGCCACAGTGTGTGGCCGTGATGTTTGTCAGCCCTCAGGCAGTGCACGCGTTCTGGGACCTTGTTTATGAGCAAAAAAGGCCTCCAGCGCAAGATGTGAAAGCATTGGCAGCTTCTTTTTTTGATGAAAAGTTTCAGGGGGCTGTGCGCAGTCTGCGTTGCTGGGCACCTGGCCCGGGCACTGCGCGAGCACTCGTGCAAGCCGGTGTCCCCGCGTCATGCATAGACCAGCCTGCACCCGACGCCCCGCAATTTGACTCGGAAGCCCTGTGGGCAGTGGTGCAACGTGACGTGAAATCGGGCGACAAGGTCATGGTGGTGCGCGGCTCCTCGGCAGACGCCACCAGCCCCGGCGGGAGTGGCAGGGACTGGCTGGCAGCACAGTGCGAGGCACGGGGCGCCGAGGTATGGCATTGCGTCGCATACAGCCGCGCCGCCCCTGTCTGGAGCCAAACTCAGTGTGCGGAAGCCCGCGAAGTCAGCGGGCCGCGCGATGTGTGGCTGCTGTCGAGTTCGGAAAGTGCTGCGCACTTGGCAGACCTGATGCCGGGACACGACTGGTCGCGGACGGTGGCGCTGGCCACACACCCGCGCATCGCTCGTGCCGCAGCCAGCCTGGGTTTTGGACGCGTGTTGCACAGCCGCCCTGCGCTGAACGATGTGTTGCGCACACTGGATGACGAGGCCCGAGCAAGCCTGGGCGAAGCCTTGCCACCTAGAATGCCCATTGCCCCATGACCGATCCTGTCACACCCCCTGCTTCGTCCGATCCGCCCGCACAGCTTGCGTCGGCGGTGGAGCCCGGTTTGGCGGGCACTCCTGATGCCGCGCTGCCGCTCGCAGCGCGTGTGGCACCCATGCTCGGCTGGTTATCCCTGACGCTGGCGGTGCTGGCAACGGTGATGGCGGTGTGGCTGTGGCAGCGGCTGGACCGCACACAAATGGAGCTGGCCAAGCAGTCGGCCGCCGCCGCTGAAGACGCACACAGCGCGCGTTCAGCCGCCGAGCAGGCCCAAAACCTCACCCAGACCCTGCAGGCACGGCTGGCAGTTGCAGAGGTCAAACTGTCCGAGGTGAGCCTGCAGCGCTCCCAACTGGAAGAGCTGATGCTCAGCGTGTCGCGGTCACGCGATGACACGCTGGTGCTCGATATCGAATCCGGCTTGCGCATGGCCAGTCAGCAGGCTGAGCTGATTGGCAGCGTGCAGCCGCTGGTGTCGGCGCTGGTGGCCGCAGACCGCCGCATCGCCAAGGCCGCGCAGCCTCGACTGAATCCTGTCCAGAGAGCCATGGCGCGCGACATTGACCGCATCCGGGCGGCATCGGTCACAGATGTGTCTGCGCTGGCGCAACGGCTCGACGAACTTGTGCGGTTGGCCGACGACTTGCAGCTCATCAATGCACCTCTGCGTGAACGGGCCCGCCCGACCCCGGTTGGCAACGGGCGAGGCAATTTGTCCCCTGTGGCTGAACGCAAAGGTCAACCCGGAGCGCCCGATGCCGAAGGTGAAACTGTCAGCGAAGGAACGGCGCTGTCTCGAGGCTGGTCGCAGGTGTCCGCTTTTTGGCACGGGCTTTGGGCCCAAACTCTGCGCAGCGTTACCCACTCGATGGGCGACCTGGTTCGTGTGGCGCGCATCGACCGGCCCGACGCAGTCCTGCTGGCCCCCGAGCAGGCTTTCTTTTTGCGTGAGAACCTGAAGCTCAAGGTGCTCAACGCACGTTTGGGGTTGGTGGCGCGCCAGGTGTCCGTTACCCGCACCGATCTGGGGGCAGTGCGGCACATGCTGGCCACGTACTTCGACCCGCAGGATCCCGCTACCCGTCAGGCGTTGTTGGTGTTGTCCGAGGTGTTGCAGGCCAGCAAGTCAGTGGACATCCCCCGTCCCGACGAAACCCTGACTGCTTTGGCCGCAGCAGCGGGCGGGCGCTGAGCCACCATGAAAAATTTGTTCTGGTTGGTGGGTCTGGCGGCAGTGGCGGTAGCCGTTGCATTGCTGATGGGGCAAAACGGTGCCACGGTCACTGTGTTCTGGCATCCGTACCGCGTGGACATGTCGTTCAACCTCCTGCTGGCGGCGGCGGTGCTGCTTTTTGTGTTGCTTTATCTGGCCCTGCGCTCCGTTGCGTTGTTGGGTGCATTGCCTCAGCAGGCACGTCTGTGGCGGCTGCAGCAGCGCGAGCGCCTGGCGCATGCTGCCCTGCTCGATGCGTTGTCACACCAGTTGGCGGGGCGCTTTGTGCGGGCCGGTGCCGCAGCCCGTGACGCCGTGTCACAGCTCCAAGGTTCGAATGCCGCCCATGGGGGGGCCGCAGTGCCCAGGCAGGCGCAAATGCTGGCGCTGGCCCACCTGCTGGCGGCGGAGTCTGCCCACACCCTGCAAAACCACTCCACCCGCGACCAGCACCTGGCGCAAGCGCTGGCACCAGGGGTCACCGGTTCCGATGCGGCCACCACCCGTGAGGGCGCTCTGTTGCGCGCCATCCGTTGGGCTGTTGAAGAGCGAAACGTGGCTGCAGCAACGCGCTGGCTTGACCAGTTGCCCCAAGGTGCATCCCGCCGAACCCTGGCCCTGCGGTTGAAGTTGCGAGTGGCGCGCCTGGCACAGGACAACCCAATGGCACTGGAAACCGCCCGGTTGCTGGCAAAACACCGTGCGTTTTCTCCCCCGGCGGCGCGCAGCATTGTGCGAGGCTTGGTGTTGGCTGTGCTGAAAGACACACACGACATTGATCAGGTGCAGTCCGCTTGGGCAAACCTGGATGCAAACGACCGGCGAGACCCCGATGTTGTGCTGGCGATTGCCCAGCGCATGCACGACGTGACGCAGGGGAGCGAAGAACAGGTCAGTGCACACGCCACGGCACGCCAGTGGGTGCTGCCTGTTTGGGATGGCTATTCTGGTCTGAGCCCGTCCCATCAGGTGGCGGTGGTTCGGCTGCTGCAGGCTTTGGGCACGGCTGGTGATGTGGGATGGTTGGCCAGGATTGAAAACATGCAGCGCCAGCAGCCTGCAGATCCGCTGCTGCAATACCTTGCAGCCGAGACGTTTTTCCAACGGCGGTTGTGGGGTAAATCCGCCCAACTGTTCCAACAAGCGGTCCGAAGCTTGCCTGACACGGGTCTGCGTTCTGCCACTTGGTGCCGCCTTGCGCAATTGGCTGAAGAGCGTGGCGACACCGATGCCGCATTGTCGGCGTGGCGCCAGGCAGCTTTGGCGCACTGAGTTGTGAAGCCTCTCCGGCGGACCCAATAAAAAACCCCGCTGGCCGTGGAGGCAAGCGGGGTTTTATTGGTGCGCCACCCGTTCACCCAGGGTGAGCGCACAGCAGCATCAGCTTCCCGCAGGGGGGTCGAAAGGCAGGGTCATGTCCTTCAGGTTGCGGCGTGTTTCCACCAGCACCAGCGGACCGTCGTCGGGCAGCGTCACGTGTTTGGGTTCACGCGGAACGTGGGCTGGCGGTGGAGTGGCGGCGATGGTGGCTTGTGCCTGCGCCACGCGCGCTGCGTCAGAGTTGATCCACTCCAAGCCCGCTTTTTGGGCAACTTCCTGTAAATCGCTCATCGGCAACACAAATGGTGTCACCAGAGGCAAGGCAACGTTGACATCAGCGGCCAGATTCGCTGGGGCGGAAGATTCTATAGCAGGAGCAAACTCTTCTTTGTGGGAAAGCGCTGGAGCCTGATTTGGAGCAGAATTTTCGGTGATGTCAGTCACATCTGCCCGGACGCTGGTGGGCAGGCTTTCGGATTCACCGACTGGGGCAGGGCTGTCATTGGTACCTTCGCGCTGTCGGTTGCCACCGCTTCGGTCGCGGCGCTCGCGGCCATAGCGGTCGCGGCTGCGTTTTTCGCGCGGGACCCGCTCTGCATCTCCATTCGCGTGGCCATCCGCGGAGGGGTCGACCGCAGAAGTGGTGGTTGCATCTGGGGTGGCCCCGTCAGCGGTGGGTGTGGCCGGTTGGCTGAAGTAGCTGTAGCCCGCATCGACAGGTGTGCGCTCAGCGAAGGCGCTGGTCATTGGCATTTCTTCTGACGCCGGAAGCTGTACTGCCAAACCATCTTCCGCAGGTGTTGGTGCTTCGTCAATGGGGCGACGATCGCGTCGGCCGCCGCGCTCGCCACGTTCCCTGCGGCCGTCACCCCGAGGTTCCCGGGGCGGGCGACCGTTGGTTGCCATGTCTTGAGCGACGGCCTCGGTGGATGCGCTCGCTTCGATTTCTGTGTGTACAGCAGAGTCATTGCCAATGGGAGGGCGTGGAGTGCGTTCACCGCGACCACGCCCACGGCCTTCAGCGGAACGCTCGGTGCCGTTGCGTTCGGCTCCACTGCGTTCGCCGCGCGGGCCTCTTCCGCCTTCGGGTCGGCTTTCCGAGCGCACTTCTGGTGTGCCTTCCGTGCGTTGCTCGTTCCTGGATGCGTCGGTACGCAAATCGGGGCGGCGGTTACCGCTGCGTCCGTTTCGGTTGGCATCGCGGCCGCCATCTCGACCACCATCGCGCCGTCCATCTGCATGTGCACCGCGTTGCCCTTCACGGCCGCCGCCCGAGCGCACGCCATCGCGGCTGCCGTCGGCTGTTTTGGTCGGGGCAGCAACGGGGGCAGGGGCGGGGGCTGCGGGGGCACTGTCTCCACCCAGCAGCTTCTTCAGCCAGCCAAAGAAGCCGCCCGACGAAGGCGCTGCCACCTGGGCAGTCACCGGCGTGGCGGCGATAGCGGACTGCGCCATGGGCGCGGCAGCCACAGGTTCGGGCTTGTGCGCCGCCACAGGTGCAGGGCCGTCGGGCAGCACACCTTTGATCAGCGGTTCCTGCTTGTTGCTGCGCTCCTGGCTGCGGCGGGTGAACGTCGTGGCCTCTTCTGCCTCGTCGGCCAGTTTGTAGCTGGCGTCCAAGTTGTCCAGGCGCGGGTCGTCGTGCTTGAGACGCTCGAGCTTGTAGTTGGGCGTGTCCAGGCTCTTGTTGGGCACCAGCAGCACGCTGATGCGCTGTTTCAGCTCGATCTTGGTGATCTCGGTGCGCTTCTCGTTCAGCAGGAAACTGGCCACCTCGACAGGCACCTGGGCCAGCACGGCAGACGTGTTGTCCTTAAGGGACTCTTCCTGAATGATCCGCAGGATTTGCAGCGCGGAGCTTTCCGTGTCGCGGATGTGGCCGGAGCCACCGCAGCGAGGGCAGGGGATGGATGCGCCTTCGCTCAGCGTGGGGCGCAGGCGCTGGCGGCTCATTTCCAGCAGGCCGAACTTGCTGATGGCACCGAACTGCACGCGGGCACGGTCCTGGCGCAAAGCGTCGCGCAGGCGGTTTTCCACCTCGCGGCGGTTCTTGCTCTCCTCCATGTCAATGAAGTCGATCACGATCAGGCCGCCCAGATCGCGCAGGCGGGCCTGGCGGGCCACTTCGTCGGCGGCTTCCAGGTTGGTGCGGGTGGCGGTTTCTTCGATGTCGCCGCCCTTGATGGCACGGGCCGAGTTCACGTCCACGGCCACCAGCGCTTCGGTCTGGTCGATCACAATGGCGCCGCCGCTGGGCAGTTGCACCGTGCGGGCGTAAGCGGTTTCAATCTGGTGTTCGATCTGGAAGCGGCTGAACAGCGGCGCGTCGTCGCGGTAGCGCTTCACGCGGTGCCCGTGTTCGGGCATCACGTGGTTCATGAACTGGTGCGCCTGCTCGAAGATGTCGTCCGTGTCGATCAGGATTTCGCCAATGTCGCTGTTGAAGTAGTCGCGAATGGCGCGGATGACCAGGCTGGATTCCTGGTAAATCAGGTAAGCGCCCTTGCCGCCTTTGGTGGCGCCGTCAATGGCTGTCCACAGTTTCAGCAGGTAGTTCAGGTCCCACTGCAGCTCGTTCGCATCGCGGCCAATGCCTGCGGTGCGCGCGATGATGCTCATGCCGTTGGGGTATTCCAACTGGTCGAGTGCAGCTTTCAGTTCCTGGCGGTCTTCGCCTTCGATGCGGCGGCTCACGCCACCGCCACGGGGGTTGTTGGGCATCAACACCACATAGCGGCCAGCCAGGCTGACGAAGGTGGTGAGGGCTGCGCCCTTGTTGCCGCGTTCTTCTTTTTCGACCTGGACCAGCAGTTCCTGGCCCTCTTTGATCACGTCCTGGATGCGGGCCTGGCTGACGGATACGCCGGATGCAAAGTACTGGCGGGAGATTTCTTTGAACGGCAGAAAGCCGTGGCGGTCTTCACCGTAGTCGACAAAGCAGGCTTCCAGGCTGGGCTCCACGCGGGTGACCACGGCTTTGTAAATGTTGCCTTTGCGCTGTTCGCGCCCTTCGATCTCGATTTCGTAATCGAGCAGCTTTTGCCCGTTGACGATGGCCAGCCGGCGCTCTTCGGCCTGGGTGGCGTTGATCAGCATTCTTTTCATGGTGCGGTGTCCTTCGCGTTGTCATGGTTCACTGGAAGCCACCTGTTGTGACAGGGGGCCAGAGTGCCAATGGCGCGTCGAAAACAGCGAACGAGGGAGGAATTGCCGGAGAGCCCTCGGCGCGTCAGACACTGTCACGAGTGGTGCTAACCACTGTGTCTGGGACGTGTGCCGGGGCATGGGCGCGTGATGGCGGGTGAATGCACCGGAAAACCGGTCCCAGTTTGTTCAACATGGGTTCACTTTGCATCTCCACCCAGCAGCATTGCGTCTGGGTGGTTGGGGTTATTCCGTGGTCGTGTTCGCATGTAGTTGTCGACGATCCGACCGCTGCGACCGGTGGTCAAGGCCTGACAATGGGTCAGGGTTGTCTTGAGGACCGGACAGCGGGTGGCATTTGCATTGCCAGGTGTGCAGGAAGGAGGAGGGCCTTAAACTCAAAGCAAATCAACCACTTACGAAGCGAGCCTGGCGCTGGGAATTATAGGCGCTGGACCACAGCTTTCCCCTTCATCGGGTTTACCCGCAAGCAGGAACCATTTTGAACGCGCCTCAGGTCCTACACCTCACAGTGGACGAGGAGGATGCCGGCCAGCGGTTGGACAATTTTTTGTTTCGCCGCCTGAAAGGCGTTCCCAAAACCCACGTTTATCGCATTGTCCGTTCTGGCGAAGTCCGTTTGAACAAGGGCCGTGTGGGAGCCGAACACAAAATTGCTGTTGGAGATGTGGTGAGGGTTCCGCCCGTCAGGGTCTCAACTGAACTTCCAGCCTCGGTTTCCATGAATGTGCCTGCCCGGGAGTTTCCTTTGTTGTTCGAGGACGATTCATTTCTGGCCATACACAAACCAGCCGGTGTCGCAGTGCACGGTGGCAGTGGCGTGAGTTCCGGTGTGATCGAACAATTGCGGCACGCCAGGCCTCAGGCCCGTTTTCTGGAGTTGGTGCACCGTCTGGACAGGGAAACAAGTGGCATATTGCTGATTGCCAAAAAGCGCAGTGCATTGCGACAGTTGCAGGACCAGTTCCGTGAGCGCAGCACCGGTAAAACTTATCTGGCATTGGTGAAGGGCGATTGGCCTGCCAAAAAAAAGGTGCTGGATCAGGCGCTTCACAAGTACCTGCTGGCTGATGGGGAGCGCCGCGTGAAGGTGGTGCCTCCGGACCACCCTGATGCGATGCGCAGTGTGTCTCTGGTGCAGCTTTCTGACCACTTGCCTGACCCCGCGTTGGGGTCGAGCGGAGGTCAAATGGGCTGCAGTTTGCTGGCAGTGACCATCAAAACCGGACGTACGCACCAGATTCGCGTGCATTTGGCACACGCGGGTCATGTGATTGCCGGTGACGACAAATACGGCGATTTCGAATGGAACCGGATGTTGGCCAAATCGGGCCACAAGAGGATGTTTCTGCATGCCTGGAAATTGTCTTTTGCACATCCAGCCACTCAGGAGCAAATGTCATTGCTTTCGCCGTTGCCAGTTGAATTGGTCAATATGTTGCCGATGGGGTTCAATATCTCAGTGAAAGTGCCAGGGGCGGAAACCTGATCATTCAATGTGTGGTTAAAATCGCGCCGTGTTGTTGGGAAAAGCTGAAAACCGATCGGAACCGCTGTCAAAGGAAATAAATGTCTACTTATATCGAACTCAAAGCCCAAGCCGAAGCCATGTTGGCGCAAGCTGAATTGGTCCGCAAACAGGAACTCGCTGCGGTCATTCAGGACATCAAAGCCAAAATGAAGGAATATGGGCTGACCACCGCTGATTTGGGCGGCGCATCCACTTCAGGTGTCCGCAAGTTGAGCGCTAAATCCAAGTCGACCGCTCCGGCCAAATACCGTGGCCCGAATGGCGAATTGTGGGCTGGTGGCCTGGGGCGCAAGCCCGAGTGGGTTCGCGCGGTGCTTGCGTCCGGCAAGTCCATCGACGACTACCTGATTTGATGTCATGGCCGTGAGTGGCCACCTTGCTTTCAGCAAAACCCGGCCTTGTGCCGGGTTTTCTGTTTCTGCAAACGGGTTTTGGGCATCCCTGGCCCGCAGGGCACAATGAGTGCCTTCCGACGCATCGTCTGCCGCTTACATGCCCCTCAATCCCCCCCGACAGTTTGATCTCATCGCTTTTGATTGGGATGGCACCTTGTTTGACTCGACTGCCATCATCACCCGCTGCATTCAGGCCGCTGTGGTGGATGTGGGGGGTGTGCGTCCAACCGACCAGGCCGCTTCGTATGTGATCGGCATGGGCCTCATTCAGGCGTTGGCGCATGCAGCGCCCGATGTGCCGGCCGAACGGCACGCCGACTTGGGCGAGCGTTACAGACACCATTATTTTCTGCACCAGCACGACATCAGTCTGTTCGACGGTGTGTTGCCTCTGTTGGCCGATCTGAAGCAGCGGGGCTTTCACCTCGCAGTTGCCACCGGCAAAAGCAGACGTGGGTTGGACGAGGCACTGCAAGCGGTGGAACTGCAGGGCTTGTTCGATGGGTCACGCACCGCTGACGAAACCGCTGGTAAGCCACACCCCTTGATGTTGCGTCAACTCATGCGTGAATTCGACGTGTCGCCTCAGCGCACGTTGATGGTGGGTGACACCACGCACGATCTCCAAATGGCGCGCAATGCCGGTTGTCCCAGTGTTGGCGTCAGTTACGGTGCACATGAGCCTGGTGCGTTTGAAGCACTGAACCCGCTGACGGTGGTGCACTCGGTGGCAGAGTTACATCGGTGGTTTTCGGCCCATGCGTGACATGGTGATGCCGCCACCCGCAGAAGAGGGGAGTTGGGTGTACTTGTGTTCCACGGCGGCTTTGGGCGATGGAGGTGAAGCCGTGCCGTTTGATGTGACGTACCTCGGGCAAACCTGCAGGGCCTTTGCGGTTCGGCACAGAGGGGCAGTGCAGGCTTACCTGAACCGCTGCACCCATGTGCCGATGGAGCTTGATTGGCAGCCGAACCAAGTGTTCGACATCACTGGGCAGTGGTTGCTGTGTGCCACACATGGTGCTGTGTACCGGCCCGACACGGGTGCTTGTGCCGGTGGTCCTTGTCGTGGGGGGCTTGTGAAAATACAGCTCCGCGAGGCTGAGGGACTGGTGTACTGGCGTACACAATACAAACTTGAGCCGGTGGCAGTTGCGCCGGTGGGTGGTTTCGTGAATCAAAATCTCAAGTAATTTTTGTCCTCTGACGCTTATAGATATTGAATTTTCAGCTATGGATAAAGAAGACACATCTCCTGTTGCAGAGACCCGTTGGGAGCGAGAGACGCTTGAAAAACTGGCGTTTTCCATGCTGGAGGAGCAGCGCACCACCCGTCGCTGGAAGATGTTCTGGCGGTTCGTTTGGCTGGCTGTGGCCGGTGCCGTCGTGTGGGTTGGTTTTGCGAAAGCACCATCCACATCCGCGCCATCGACGCCACACACGGCCATGATTGAAATCAAGGGCGAGATCGGCGCTGGTGTGGATTCCAGCGCGCTCAACATCCTGGACTCGCTGCGCTCCGCGTTCGAGGATGAGGGTGCTCAAGCCGTGGTGCTGGTGATTGACTCACCAGGCGGCAGCCCCGTACAGGCGGGCATGATCAACGACGAAATCATGCGATTGAAGGAGCTGCACAAAAAGCCGGTGTACGCGGTGGTGGAAGACACGTGCGCATCCGCTGCCTACTACATCGCTTCGGCCGCAGACGAGATCTACGTGGACAAGGCAAGCATCGTGGGCAGCATTGGCGTGTTGATGGATGGCTTTGGGTTCACAGGCTTGATGGACAAGCTGGGTGTGGAGCGGCGTTTGTTGACGGCGGGGGCCAACAAAGGTTTTCTCGATCCTTTCAGCCCGCAAACCGAAGCCCAACGCGCCTACGCGCTGAATATGCTCAACCAAATTCACCAGCAGTTCATCGCAGTGGTGCGCCTGGGTCGCGGTGATCGCCTGAAAGAAACGCCGGACATGTTCAGTGGCCTGTTCTGGAGCGGTCAGCAAGCCGTGGAAATGGGGTTGGCCGACGGCCTGGGCACCATCGACTCGGTAGCCCGCGATGTGATCAAAGCAGAGGAAATCGTGGATTACACACGCCACGAAAACGTGGCCGAACGCCTTGCCAAGCGTTTTGGGGCTGCATTCGGGGAGGCTGCGGTTCGCGCGGCTCTGACCTCAGGCATGACCATTCGCTGACCCGTCTTCAATCAGCCAACTTTGTAAAAAAATGTCCAAAACACTCATTCCCAAAATCACCAAAGCCGTGTTCCCTGTCGGAGGGTTGGGCACGCGGTTTTTGCCTGCGACCAAGGCCATTCCCAAAGAAATGCTGCCCGTGGTGGATAAACCCCTGATCCAGTATGCCGTCGAAGAGGCTTATGCCGCTGGTATTCGACAGATGATTTTTGTGACGGGGCGACACAAGCGGTCCATTGAAGACCATTTTGATTCTGCTTATGAACTTGAAGCCGAGCTAGAAGCAGGCAACAAAACCGCCTTGCTGCAGCTGGTGCGGTCCATCAAGCCTGATGATATGGATTGCATTTTTGTGCGTCAGCCCCGTGCCTTGGGTCTGGGGCACGCCGTTTTGTGTGCCGAAAATCTGGTGGGCAACGAGCCATTCGCTGTTTTGCTCGCGGATGACTTGATGGTTGGAGAGCCACCGGTGCTCAAGCAAATGATTCAGGGCTTTTCGACGGCACCAGGAACGGTCGTTGCGGTTCAGGATGTCCCGCGCGAGCACACGCGCCGCTACGGCATGGTGAGTGTCGTGGGTAACCGGAATTACGCGGCGGTAGAAGCCATTGTCGAAAAACCTGCGCCTGAAGACGCCCCGTCCAATCTCGGTGTTGCAGGGCGTTACATCCTGTCTCCTGGCATTTTTCAGAGTATTCGCGCCCAGCCACGGGGCGTAGGTGGCGAAATTCAGCTGACCGATGGCATTTCGGGTTTGATTGGCAATGAGCCGGTTTACTCTCTTCGCTATTCAGGAACCCGCTATGACTGCGGCAGCAAAGAAGGGTTTTTGCAGGCCACCATGGACTTGGCACTGGCTAACCCCGAACTCGCCGACAGCGTGCGTGCGCACATCGCACGTGTCATGGCTGCAGGCTGAGTGTTATTTCCCTGCTGACCTTCATGGACCCAGCAGGAACACGGCGGGCAATTCCCAGTTGAGTTTGGGCTGCGCTTTGCGCCATGCAGACACAGTCGCGCTGAAGTGGGTCGCATGACCGGGGTTATCCACCATCAGGCCGCAGCTGACAGACAGCCTGGTGCCTGGCTGCAGGCCGTGCAGCAGTGCCTGGTACAGAGCCTGGTTGCGGTAGGGAGTTTCAATGAACATCTGAGTTTGCCCCGTCTTGAGCGCAAGGCTTTCCAACTCCCTCATCCGGCTGGCCCGTCCGGTACCGTCTTGGGGCAAATACCCAACAAATGCGAACTGCTGACCGTTCAAACCGCTGGCAGCCAGAGCCAGCATCAGCGAAACGGGGCCACTGAGCACCCGTACCTCAATGCCCAGCGTGTGCGCAGCCCGCACGACCGATGAGCCCGGATCGGCCACAGCTGGCATACCTGCTTCGCTCGTCAAGCCCACGTCCAGCCCCTCCATGGCTGATACCAGCAGTGGCCTGGCATCGAATTCACCGCCACGGCTGCCGATATGGTCACCTTTTTTGTGTGCTTCTCGTGGCAGCTCGACCACACTCAAGGACTGGAGTGGCTGGCTCAAGGGAGTGTGTGTGTGCACCCGTTTCAAGAACGCACGCGTGCTTTTGGCGTTTTCCGTGATCCAGTGCGGCAGCCGCGCTGCTACTTGCAAGGTGTACGCGGGCAGGGATTGCTCGATCGGACTCTGCAGTTCTGGCGCACAACCAAAATCCAACGGCGTGGGAACGAGATACAGGCAGCCTTTGGCCTTTGTTGGCGCAGAAATTGGTGCGGTCATGCCAGCAACACCATGCCCGCTTGACGCAGCAGTCCGCAGGTGCGGATCATGGGCAATCCGACCAGTGCCGTGGGATCATCGCTGTCGATCCGGTCTAGCAGCGCAATGCCCAGACCCTCGCTTTTCGCGCTGCCCGCGCAGTCATAGGGCTGTTCGCGCCGCAGATAGGTTTCAATTTCGTTTTGTCCGAGGCGACGGAACTGCACCGATACCTGCGCCAATTCCACACCGGAGAAGCCGGTGGCTTGACAGACCACTGCAACGGCTGTCTGGAAAACCACAGACTGCCCACTCATCCGTGTGAGTTGAGCCACCGCACGGTCGTGGTTGCCTGGCTTGCCCAAAGGCTCTCCGTTCAGATCGGCCACCTGGTCGCTGCCTATCACCACGGCCTCGGGGTGAGACTTGGCAACCGCCATTGCTTTGGCCACCGCCAGGCGCACAGCGAGTTCACGGGGGCGTTCGCCCGTCAGCGGTGCTTCATTCACCTCTGGAGACACCACGTCAAAAGGCAAACCCAACCTGGCCAGAAGACCTTTGCGGTACACCGAGGTAGACCCCAATATCAGCGGGCGGTTGCTGGCTGTTGCGAGGCTTGTGGCTGAAGCAGTCATGGTTCTGAAGGGGCTTTGTGAAGTTCGGTTTGACGAGACGATTCTCTTACACTGAACCCATGAGCACTTCCTACTCCCCCGAGCAATTCGACGTGATGGCCTGTGCCCGGTCAAACGCACGCCTGACTTCGATGATGACCCGCGATGCTGACGGTGCAGCCCTGACCAGATTTTTCAGCCGACTGGAGACGGAAGCATCCGATCCTCAGGGACTTGCGACTGTGTCGTGGGCTGTGCAAACCGAACTCAGGCCAGGTGCCGATGGCCAACCACAGCCCTGGCTCCATTTGGAGGCCGAAGCGGGTATTCGCATGACCTGCCAGCGGTGCCTCACCGCAGCCGATGTGAGGGTCACTGCGGATCGGTGGTTTCGCTTTGTGACGGACGAGGCCACCGCTGCAGTCGAAGACGACGAGTCGGATGAGGACGTCTTGGCCCTGGAGCCCCGTTTTAATCTCGTTCAGTTGGTGGAGGACGAGTTGCTCATGGCCATGCCACTCGTGCCCATGCACACAGCTTGTCCCGTTGAAGTGCCTACATCGGCGGGTGAGGAGGAGTTTCAGGCCGTGCTGGAGGCCCGCCCCTCGCCGTTTGAAGCCCTGGCCCAACTGAAGACGGCCCGCTGAACCACTTGGTGGCGGTCTGATTTCCAGCTTGCTATAATCAACGGTTTCGCGCTGTGCCCCGATTGGGTTGTGCGCTTTCTTCCAACCTCACACCCTCAGGAGCGGATCATGGCCGTCCAGCAAAACAAAAAGTCCCCTTCAAAGCGCGGCATGCACCGTTCGCACAACGCATTGAACGTTCCAGGCATCGCTCTGGAGCCCACCACAGGTGAAGTGCACCTGCGTCACCACATCAGCCCCACCGGTTTTTACCGTGGCCGCAAGGTGTTGAAAACCAAAGACGAGGCGTGACCTCTCTGGCCTGCTGACAGGTCTGCAAAACCCAGGCCCGCATGACCCATGCGGGCCTTTGTTTTGTGGGCCGTTGGTTTGCCCCTTTGCCCAGTCAACCGAGCATTAGATGATCACCATTGCCGTGGATTGCATGGGTGGCGACTTCGGTCCGCCCGTGACCCTGCCCGCCTGTGAATCTTTCCTGGCTTCTCACCCCGACGCCCGGTTGGTGCTTGTGGGGCAACCAGACACGTTTCAGCTCGCGCCAGCGCTGTCTTCGCATGAGCGCTGTGTGTGGGTGGCCGCCTCTGAAGTGGTCGCCATGGACGACCCTGTGGAGGTTGCGTTGCGGCGCAAAAAAGACTCGTCCATGCGCGTGGCCATCCAGCAGGTCAAAGATGGCAAGGCCGATGCCGTGGTGTCGGCGGGCAACACGGGGGCGTTGATGGCGATCGCCCGTTATGTTTTGAAAACCCTGGAAGGCATCGACCGCCCCGCCATTGCATCCCAGTTGCCTAACCAATCTGGTGGCTCCACCACAGTGCTGGACCTCGGTGCCAACGTGGATTGCAGCGCACAGCATCTCCTGCAGTTTGCCGTGATGGGCTCAGCACTGGTGTCAGCCATTTCCGGGCAGCGGCGCCCAACTGTGGGGTTGCTGAATGTGGGCGAAGAGGTCATCAAGGGGAGCGAAGTCATCAAGCAGGCTGGCGAATTGCTCCGCAGTGCGCGGAAGTCTGGCGATTTGAACTTTGTGGGCAATGTCGAAGGGAACGACATTTTCAAAGGCACCGCGGCAATGTGGCGTTGAAGGCCAGCGAGGGCCTTGCCAGCATGATCAGCGGGTTCATCCGGCAGGAGTTTTCGCGCAACCCGTTGCGCAAACTCGCAGCTTTGGCCGCCTACCCTGTGTTGACGGCGTTCAAAAAGCGGGTCGATCACCGGCGGTACAACGGTGCCGCACTGCTGGGCCTGCGCGGGCTGGTGTTCAAGAGCCACGGCTCGGCGGATGCCTTCGCTTTTGGCCAGGCCTTGGCCCGAGCTTATGATGCCGCCCACAACGGCTTGCTGGATCAAGTGAAGGCGCAGATTGCACGCGCCGCGCCGCTGATGGCGGGGGCAGCCCCCACCGAGGTCCCCGGCGGCTGAGACAACCGAGTTTCTTTCATGGCACGTTTTTCCCGTATTTCAGGCACAGGCAGTGCGTTGCCTCCCCGACGTTTGAGCAATGCAGACATGGTCGAACTGCTGGCGGCGCGCGGACTCGACAGCAGCGACGAATGGATCGTCGAACGCACCGGTATTCGCAATCGGCATTTCGTGGCCGACGGCATGCAAGCCAGTGACTTGGCTTTCCAGGCCTGTCGCGCTGCATTGGCTGCGGCAGGGCTCAAGGTATCCGACATTGATCTGATCGTGCTGGCCACGTCCACACCCGACATGGTCTTCCCGTCCACCGCCACCATCCTGCAGCACAAGCTAACCCAGGCGGCCCTGGCCGAAGGCGATGCCAGCGGGGCCGGTGGCGCTGCGTTTGACGTTCAGGCCGTGTGCAGTGGCTTCATCTACGCCTTGACGGTGGCCGATTCGCTCATCAAGACCGGCACGGCAACCAAGGCGCTGGTGGTGGGCGCCGAGGTGTTTTCCCGCATCCTGGATTTCAACGACCGCACCACCTGCGTGCTGTTTGGGGATGGCGCTGGTGCCGTGGTGTTGGAAGCGTGCGAACACGATGGCAGCGGTGCAGGCATTCTGGCCTCCGATATCCATGCCGATGGCAAACACACCGGCATTTTGTGTGTTCCTGGCACCGTCTGCGGCGGTGCTGTGCTGGGTGATCCCCTGCTGAAAATGGATGGCCAGGCGGTGTTCAAGCTGGCGGTGGGCGTGCTGGAGGACGCTGCCCGCGCCGTGCTGGCCAAAGCAGGCAAAACCGAAGCCGATGTGGATTGGCTGGTGCCCCACCAGGCCAACATCCGCATCATGCAAAGCACGGCACGCAAGTTGAAATTGCCCATGGACAAAGTGGTGGTCACCGTCGATCAGCACGGCAACACCTCGGCTGCATCCATCCCCCTGGCTTTGGACCACGCTGTGCGTGGCGGCCTGGTCAAGCCAGGCCAGACTGTGTTGATGGAGGGTGTGGGCGGTGGTTTCACCTGGGGTGCAGTTTTGGTGAAAATGTGAGCTGTAAGTCAAATACAGTTATGCGATAGAACCTGTTTTAATATAAAAGATGAGCGCATTTGCATTTGTATTCCCCGGTCAAGGTTCTCAGGCAGTGGGCATGCTTGACGCTTGGGGTGATCACCCCGCCGTCACGGCCACGCTTCAAGAGGCCTCCGATGCCTTGGGTGAAGACGTCGGTCAATTGATCCAGGTTGGCCCCAAAGAGGCCCTGGCTCTGACCACCAACACCCAGCCCGTGATGCTTGTCGCCGGGGTTGCCGCCTACCGTGCCTGGGTGGCCGAAGGCGGCGCTGTGCCAGCCGTCGTGGCAGGCCATTCCCTGGGCGAGTATTCAGCACTGGTGGCGTCTGGCGTGTTGACGTTGGCGCAGGCTGCTCCACTGGTGCGTTTTCGTGCTGCTGCCATGCAGGACGCTGTGCCCGTTGGCGTAGGGGCCATGGCCGCCATTCTCGGTATGGATGCCCAAGCTGTGATGGCGGGTTGCGCCGAGGTTCAAGCCCTTTTTCCCGCTGGCTCGGGTGAGGTGGTGGAGGCTGTGAACTTCAACGACCCCGACCAAACCGTGATTGCGGGCAGCAAAGCTGCGGTGGAAAAAGCGTGTGAAGTGCTTAAAGCCAGCGGCGCCAAACGTGCGTTGCCACTGCCAGTGTCAGCCCCTTTCCACTCTAGCCTCATGAAGCCTGCGGCCGAACGCCTGAAGGCCAAACTGGCCGAGACGGTGTTTGCCCGCGCCCAGATTTCCGTGGTCAACAACATCGACGTAGCGGTGCAGACCGACGCCGATGCCATCCGCGATGCGCTTTACCGCCAAGCCTTCGGCCCCGTGCGCTGGGTGGAATGTGTCAAGGCCATCAAGGCCCAGGGCATCCATACGCTGGTGGAGTGTGGTCCAGGCAAGGTGCTTGCTGGCATGGTCAAGCGCATCGACCCCGAACTGACGGGGCTTGCTCTCTACGACCCGGCCACCTTGGCTGATGTGAAAGGTCACCTGGCATGAGCGACATCAAGTTTGAAGGGCAATTGGCCCTGGTCACTGGCGCGTCGCGCGGTATTGGCGCGGCCATTGCGCTCGACCTGGCCCGCAAAGGACTGAAGGTGATTGGTACGGCCACATCGGACGATGGTGCTGCCAAAATCAGCACAGCCTTGGCCGCATACCCTGGTTGCCGTGGTGCCAACCTCAATGTGAACGATGCCGTTGCCGCCGAGGCTTTGATTGACGCTATCGTGAAAGAGCACGGTGCCCTGCATGTGCTGGTGAACAACGCCGGTATCACCCGCGACATGTTGGCCATGCGTCTGAAAGACGAAGACTGGGATGCGGTGCTCGACACCAACCTCAAAGCCGTGTTCCGCATGAGCCGCGCCGTTATCCGGCCCATGATGAAACAACGCTACGGCCGCATCATCAGCATCACCAGTGTCGTGGGGGCATCTGGTAACCCTGGGCAAGCCAATTACGCGGCGGCCAAGGCTGGTGTGGCTGGCATGACGCGTGCCTTGGCCCGCGAACTCGGCAGCCGCAACATCACCGTCAATTGCGTGGCTCCCGGTTTCATCGAGACCGACATGACTTCCGCTTTGCCTGAAGAGCAGCAAAAAGCCCTGTTGTCCCAAATTCCTCTGGGGCACTTGGGTAAGCCCGCTGACATTGCCCATGCTGTCGCTTATCTGGCGAGCCCGCTGGCCGCTTATGTCACCGGGCAGGAACTGCATGTCAACGGAGGCATGTTCATGTCCTGACGGGTTTGAACATGGCTGCAAACAAACGTCGTTGGTCAGTCGCCCGGCGGGCCGGTCAGGGGCAACTCCCTGGCCGCAGCTAAAATGGCGACCTGTCTTTTAAACAACCCTCAGAGGGAACCATGAGCGATATCGAAGCACGCGTTAAGAAAATCATTGCCGAGCAACTGGGCGTGGAGGAAAGCCAAGTCACCAACGAGAAGTCTTTTGTGGCCGATCTGGGTGCCGATTCCCTGGACACCGTGGAGCTGGTGATGGCCCTCGAAGACGAGTTTGGCATCGAGATCCCCGATGAAGACGCTGAAAAAATCACGTCGGTGCAAAACGCCATCGACTACGCATTGGCCCATCAGAAAGCCTGATGACCATGTGCTGCCGCAGGGCCTTCCCAGACAAGCGCTTTCACCTTGAGTGGGAGCAGTCTCACACCCGCCACGCGTCGTTCGGGAGGCAGGCATGAGCCGCCGCCGTGTGGTGGTGACGGGCCTGGGCTGCGTGAGCCCTGTGGGCAACACCGTTCCCGATGCGTGGGCCAATATATTGGCCGGTCGCTCGGGCATCGGGTTGATCAGCAAATTCGACACGTCAGCCTTTGCGTGCAAAGTGGCTGGCGAGGTCAAAAATTTCGACCTTGAGTCATACATCAGCGCCAAAGAAGCGCGCACGATGGACAGCTTCATCCACTTCGGTGTCGCGGCTGCCGCGCAGGCCGTGGCCGATGCAGGCTTGCCCGTGGGCGATGCGCTGGATGAGGAAACGGCCAACCGCATCGGTTGCATCATTGGTTCGGGCATTGGCGGCTTGCCACTGATCGAATCGATGCGAGACGAATTCAATGCGCGTGGCCCCCGCCGCATTTCCCCGTTTTTTGTACCAGCGTCCATCATCAACATGATCTCTGGTCATGTGTCGATGCGTTTTGGCTTCAAAGGCCCCAACCTGGCTGTGGTGACCGCTTGTACGACCGGTCTGCATTGCATTGGTGAGGCCAGCCGCAAGATCGAATACGGCGATGCCGATGTGATCGTGGCTGGCGGCTCGGAAGCCACCGTGTCGCCTTTGGGTGTGGGTGGTTTTGCCGCCATGCGTGCACTCAGTACCCGCAACGACGATCCCGCCACGGCATCCCGCCCCTGGGACAAAGATCGCGATGGCTTTGTGCTGGGAGAGGGGGCTGGTGTGATGGTGTTGGAGTCTTACGAACATGCCAAAGCACGCGGTGCCCGCATATATGCCGAAGTATCGGGCTATGGAATGAGTGCTGACGCCGGCCACATGACAGCGCCCAGCATGGATGGTCCTCGCCGTGCCATGGTCAACGCGCTGGCCAACGCAGGTGTGAACGCAGATCAGGTTGATTACCTCAACGCTCATGGCACATCCACTCCGCTGGGTGATGTGAACGAGACAAAGGCCATCAAAGCAGCGTTGGGCGAGCATGCACACAAGGTGGTGGTCAATTCCACCAAGTCCATGACTGGCCACTTGCTGGGTGGCGCGGGTGGACTGGAAAGCTTGTTCACTGTGCTGGCGCTGTATCACCAGAAAAGTCCGCCTACCATCAACATATTCAACCAAGATCCCGAGTGCGACTTGGACTATTGCGCCAACACCGCCCGTGACATGAAGATCGATGTGGCATTGAAGAACAATTTCGGGTTTGGCGGCACCAACGGCTCGCTGGTGTTCAAGCGTTTCACCTGAATCCGATACATCGCTCTGCTACCCCATGCACAACGCCCCATCGGTGTCTTTCCCGGTGGGGCGTTGTGCGTTTTGGGGTGTGTGTTGGCTGGCGATGGCCGGGGTGGCCGTGGTATTGCAGGCGGGAGCTTGGTTTGCATGGTGGCCCACCGGTGCTTGGGTGTTCTCGCGCTGGTGGATTGCGTCAGCCATGTGGGTGCTGACCTTGGGTGGGGCTGCCTGGGTTTGGTGGCAGTTGCCATGTGGATGGTTGACATGGGACCCTTTGCTTGAGGCGGTTGACTCCTCCGAACGCATGCAGTCTGTGGCTTCAGGCTGGTGGTGGGGCGGTTTGGTGTCACCCCAAGGCCAGTCTTTGGCCGGAGTGAGGTGCATGTGGATGGGCCGCAGCCGGGGCTTGCTGACCGTGCGTGTCGACGCTGCTGGCCGTGGCCGCCACATGTGGTTGTGTGTGGAGGCCCGCCGCGCCCCCGACCGATGGTTGGCTTTGCGCCGTGCCCTGGCCAGCCACGCTGACTGAGGGTTGGCTGATGACTGCGGCAAACCGCGACTCGGGTATATTCGCGCGCCTGAACCTGCCATGACTTCTGCCCCCCCACCGTCAGTTTCCCCTCAACCTGCCCAAGATGCCGCCCCCCCCGTGGCTCGGGCGGTCGATGCCGATGCCGAACTGGTGCGGCGTGCCGTTGGCGGCGAATCAAAAGCGTTCGAGCTCTTGGTCATCAAATACCAACGGCGGGTGGAGCGCCTCATCGGACGGATGGTTCGCGATGTGGACCTGATACCTGACATTGCACAGGAAACATTCATCCGTGCGTACCGCGCCATGGGGAATTTCCGGGGCGATTCCCAGTTCTACACCTGGCTGTACCGCATTGCGGTCAACACGGCCAAAAAGCACTTGCTGGACATGAAGCGCAATCCGGTGGTGGTGATGTCAGCCTTGAATTCGGGGGATGACGATGAAACTTCTTCGCAGGACACCGAACTAAGTTGGGCGGCCGCAGACACCGAAACCCCCGAAGCGGTGTTGGCCAGCAAAGAAATTGCCCAAGCCGTCAATGCTGTCATGGATGCTTTGCCTGAAGAACTTCGCCAAGCCATCACCTTGCGAGAAATCGAGGGAATGAGCTACGAGGACATTGCGCAAGCGCTGGAATGCCCCATCGGTACCGTGCGGTCCCGGATTTTCAGGGCGCGTGAGGCGATTTCCGTGCGCATCAAACCCATGCTCGACCGTCAGACAGGCAAACGCTGGTGAAGCGGCCATGCAATCGAAAGTAGCTACCATGAACCTATCAGCATCTGCCCAGCCCGATCCCCATGTGTCAATGTCGTCGTCTGAGTCCCATTTTCTGGCGGTATCGGCGCTCATGGATGGGGAATCGGATACCAGCGAATGGTCCCACGCTTGGGCGAACGGTGCAGTCGGCTCTGAAGAATGCCAGGCCACCTGGCACTGCTACCACGTGATCGGAGATGTGTTGCGTGCGGGGGCCAGCGGTGAAACATGGAACTCGGCCGGCTCCTGTGTCAGCACCCACGAAAGTACCGAGTTTGCCCGGCGTGTGACGCAGCTTGCCCAAGCCCGGGGTGCCTTGACTCAGGTGCCTGCACCGGCGGTCAGCTCCGTTTCGCCATCGGCCCGGCAGCACGCCGCCAACGAAGGGGTGTTCCGCTGGAAGATGGCCTCCGGTGCTGCCGCGTGCGTGGCCGTGCTGGCTGTGTCTTGGGGTTTGGCTGGAGTAGGGCTGGGAGGGCGTGAGGGTGTGTTGGCCGCAGCACCTGTTGCACCTCTTTCTCAAACCAAAGTTGCCGCAGCCGTGTCGGTGGTGGCGCAAGCAGAACCGGTCTGGGTCAACACGCCGCAGGGTAAGGTGCTGCGCGATGCGCGCCTTGAAGAACTGATGCAAACCCATCGCCAGCTCGGTGGTGCATCCGCGCTGCAGGTGCCAGCGGGTTTCTTGCGCACGGCCACTATGGATGCCAACCAGCGCTGACTCTTACCTTCGCGCACGTCGCCCCATACATCCATGCACATGCACCTGTCCGTAAAAAACAAGTTTTTTTGGTCTCTTGCGCTTGCTGCGTATGGTTTGATAGCTATTGGAAATGCTGGCGCACAACCTGCGGTTGCGCCAACCCGTGCAGGTGCAGCACCCGCTGAGCGCAATCTGGCGGAGTGGCTGGGAAAAACCCACGAGGCGTCGCGCCGGCGAGCCTACTCGGGCACTTTTGTGGTGACGGCTGGTAACAGCATGTCTTCAGCGCGCATGTGGCATGTGTGCGATGGAACCCAGCAGCTTGAGCGGGTTGAAACCCTCACGGGCGCGCGTCGTACAACCATCCGCCGCAACGATGATGTCATCACCTTTGTGCCTGAAACGCGTGTGGCCGTGTTGGAAAAGCGCGAGTCGCTCGGCCTGTTCCCCGACCTGTTGCAAGCACAGGCCACCAACCTCGGTGATTTCTATCGCCTCCAACAAGCCCCACAGGGCGACCGCGTGGCGGGACACGAGACCGAGGTGTTCGACCTGTTGCCGCGCGACGATCTGCGGTTTGGTTACCGCATCTGGACCGAAAAGAAAACCGGTCTGATGGTCAAGTTGCAAACCCTGGATGCCGAGCGGCGCGTGCTGGAACAGGTGGCTTTTTCAGAGTTGCAACTCAATGCGCCCGTGAAAATGGACCAACTCATCCGGCAAATGAAAGACCGCGACGGTTACACGCTGCAGCAAACCCGGCTCGTGCCCACCACGCCTCAGGCCCAAGGGTGGCAACTGACGGCGGCTTTGCCAGGCTTTTCACCCGTGTCGTGCCACACAGTGCAGGAGCCGCAGGCGAGCGTTGGCGGCGCAAGTGCTCGCGCCGGATCTTCCATGCAATGGGTGTTTTCTGATGGGTTGGCATCGGTGTCGGTGTTTGCGCAGCCGTTTGATGTCACCCGCCAGGGCAACGAGATCGAAATGTCGACGGGGGCCACCCATTCCTTGGCCCGGCGGCTGGGGGAGCATTGGGTGACCGTGGTGGGCGAGGTGCCACCGGCCACCTTGCGTGCGTTTGCACAGCGCATCGAGCGGTCTCGCTGATTGTCTGCACGCAGTGGCTACTTGGCCATGAAGACCCTTGAAATCGCTCGTGCTGCTCGCATGTGGCCCACTCTCGGTTCTGGTACTTTGTCTCATTCATCCAGGAGCTTTTTCGTGATCCAAGCAAGGACGACTTCCCCTGTGTTTTCCCTGGCGCCCGCAAGTCGCTGGCTTCAAATGGGCTTGCTGGCCGTCGGTTTGGCATCAACCGTGGCGGCCTCACCAGCCTGGGCTCAGGCACCCGCTCAGGCTCCCCTGGTAAGAGGGCTGCCTGATTTCACCGACCTGGTGGATTCGGTTGGTCCCTCTGTGGTCAACATCCGGACCATGGAACGAACCAAGGTCGGCCAAGGCGGTGGCGCAGCGCCTGACGAGCAGATGCTGGAGTTCTTCCGCCGGTTTGGTATCCCGGTGCCTCCCGGTGCCCAGCGTGGACCCCGCCAGGAGCGTGGCGGCCAGGACGACGAGCGGCCATCGGGTGTGGGTTCAGGATTTATCGTGTCGGCCGACGGCTTCATCATGACTAATGCGCACGTGGTGGACGGCGCAGACGAACTGCTGGTCACGCTGCCCGACAAACGCGAGTTCAAGGCTAAGGTGGTGGGGGCCGACAAACGCACCGACGTGGCCGTGGTCAAAATCGAGGCGCTGGGTTTGCCTGCCGTGAAGATGGGCGATGCCAACCGCATCCGCGTGGGCGAGTGGGTCATGGCAATCGGTTCGCCGTTTGGCCTGGAGAATTCCGTCACCGCCGGGATCGTCAGCGCCAAGCAGCGCGACACGGGTGACTACCTGCCTTTCATCCAGACCGATGTGGCCATCAACCCCGGCAACTCCGGCGGCCCGCTGATCAACATGCGCGGAGAGGTGGTGGGCATCAACAGCCAGATTTATTCACGCTCGGGTGGTTTCATGGGCATTTCCTTTGCCATACCCATCGACGAGGCCATCCGCGTGTCTGAACAGTTGCGCGCCAATGGCAAGGTTACTCGGGGACGCATTGGGGTTTCGATCGACCAGGTGTCAAAAGACGTGGCGGAAACACTGGGCCTGGGCGATGCCAAAGGTGCTTTTGTGCGCGGTGTGGAGCCCAACTCGCCCGCCGCCAAGGCTGGTGTCGAGGCCGGCGACATCATCGTGAAGTTCAATGGCAAGCCCATCGACAAGTCCGTGGACTTGCCTCGCTTGGTGGGTAACACCAAGCCTGGCAGCCGCAGCACGCTAACGGTATTCCGCCGTGGCGCCTACAAAGACCTGACCGTGGTGGTGGGCGAGGTGGAGGCTGAGTTCCGCACCGCCAAAAAACCATCAGCGAGCGAACCCAAACCAGCGCAGTCTGTGGCGACCAAGGCGCTGGGTCTCAGTGTGAGCGACCTGACCGAGCTGCAGCGCAGCGAAATCAAGGTGAAAGGTGGCGTGCGGGTGGAGTCTGCCGAAGGACCTGCGGCACGTGCCGGTTTGCGCGAGGGCGATGTGATTTCTGCCATTGCCCGCACAGAGGTGTCTTCTGTGCGTGAGTTTGAAGCAGTGGTGGGCAAGCTTGACAAGGCCCGGCCTGTGGATGTGCTGATTCACCGTGGGGACATGGCGCAGATCGTCATCATCCGCCCAGCAGCCCGCTGAGCGCTGGCGCTGCCTGAATGCGAATTGGCACGCAGGTAAAATTCAGGCACTTCGGATCGGTGTTGTTCCTTGGCACAGCCGATCGATCCGTACCCATCCGGGCGCGTCTTTACCATGGCGCGCCCTTTTCATTCAGGCCCAGGCACCAAGCCCGTCTGTTGTGCAGGCTCACCGCCCCATGAACCACATCCGCAATTTTTCCATCATCGCTCACATTGACCACGGCAAGTCCACCCTGGCCGATCGCATCATTCAGCGTTGCGGTGGCTTGCAAGACCGAGAGATGAGCGCACAGGTGCTGGACTCGATGGACTTGGAAAAAGAGCGAGGCATCACCATCAAGGCGCAGACCGCTGCTTTGCATTACAAAGCCCAGGATGGGCAGGTGTACAACCTGAATCTGATCGACACCCCGGGCCATGTGGACTTTTCCTACGAAGTCAGCCGTTCGTTGTCGGCCTGCGAAGGAGCGCTGCTGGTGGTGGACGCCAGCCAGGGCGTGGAAGCCCAAACGGTGGCCAATTGCTACACCGCACTTGACCTGGGCGTGGAAGTGGTGCCGGTGCTGAACAAGATGGATCTGCCCAACGCAGACCCAGACAACGCCAAGGCCGAAATCGAGGACGTGATCGGCATTGATGCCACCGATGCCATTCCCTGTTCGGCCAAAACCGGCATGGGCGTCGATGAGATTCTGGAAGCCGTGGTGGCCCGAATTCCCGCGCCCAAGGGCAACCCGGACGGTGCCCTGCGCGCCATGATCATCGACAGTTGGTACGACGCCTATGTGGGGGTGGTCATGCTGGTGCGCGTGGTCGATGGTCGTCTGGCCAAGGGCGAGCGCATCAAGATGATGGCAACGGGGGCCACCTACAACGCCGACAACCTGGGCGTGTTCACCCCACACAACGTGCCACGTGACTCATTGAACGCGGGTGAAGTGGGCTACATCATTGCCGGCATCAAAGAACTGCAAGCCGCCAAAGTGGGTGATACGGTCACCCTGATCAAGCCTGGTTCCGGTGGCGCAGCGTTCACCGCCACTGAAGCCTTGCCCGGTTTCAAGGAAGTGCAACCGCAAGTGTTTGCCGGCCTGTACCCCACCGAGGCGAGCGAATACGACCAACTGCGCGATGCGCTTGAAAAGCTCAAGCTGAACGACGCGGCCTTGCACTACGAGCCCGAGGTGTCGCAGGCGCTGGGCTTCGGGTTCCGCTGCGGTTTCCTGGGCTTGCTGCACATGGAAATTGTGCAAGAGCGTCTGGAGCGTGAGTTCGATCAAGACCTGATCACCACCGCACCCAGCGTGGTGTACCAGGTGGTCAAGGGCGACGGCGAAGTGGTGATGGTGGAAAACCCGTCGAAGATGCCCGAGCAAGGCAAGATCGAAGAGATTCGCGAGCCCATCGTGACCGTGCACCTGTATATGCCACAGGAATACGTGGGCGCCGTCATGACGCTGGCCAACCAAAAGCGCGGCATGCAGCTCAACATGGCCTATCACGGCAAGCAAGTCATGCTGACCTACGACATGCCTCTGGGCGAAATCGTGCTGGACTTCTTCGACAAGCTCAAATCGGTCAGCCGGGGCTATGCGTCGATGGACTACGAGTTCAAGGAATACCGCGCATCCGAGGTGGTGAAGGTCGACATTTTGCTCAACGGCGAAAAGGTCGATGCCCTGTCCATCATCGTGCACCGCAGCCAGTCGCAATACCGTGGCCGCGCAGTGGCGGCCAAGATGCGTGAAATCATCAGCCGCCAGCAGTTCGACGTGGCCATACAGGCCGCCATTGGCGCCAACATCATTGCGCGTGAAACCATCAAGGCCTTGCGCAAGAACGTGCTGGCCAAGTGCTACGGTGGCGACATCACCCGCAAACGCAAGCTGCTGGAAAAGCAGAAAGCGGGCAAAAAGCGCATGAAACAAATCGGTTCGGTCGAGGTGCCCCAAGAGGCGTTCCTGGCCATTTTGCAGGTGGAAGATTGATGTCAAACAAAACCATGGAGTCGGTCACCGGCGTGTTGCTGGCGGCTTTTGTGGGCTTCGGCGCCGCTTGGTATTTCGGCGTGGTGGAGGCCAACTTTGCCTTGATGCTGCTGCTGGCCACGGTGCTGACGGGTGCGTACTGGGTGGCAGAAAAGCTGGTGTTTTTGCCCCAGCGCAAGCGCGCTGTGGCAGATGCAGAAACCCAAGCGGCCCAACGCGAGGCCACGCTGAAGGCCCAGGGCATACACCAGGTGGACGGGGGCCTCACCCCCGAGGGCCGCGAAAAACTGCTGATGCAACCTTGGTGGCTGGACTGGACGGCAGGTTTGTTCCCGGTGATTGCCGTGGTGTTTGTGCTGCGCTCTTTTTTGTTTGAGCCGTTCAAAATTCCCTCGGGCTCGATGATCCCCACCCTGTTGGTGGGCGACCTCATTCTGGTCAACAAATTCCACTACGGTGTGCGCCTGCCCGTGGTCAACACCAAGGTGCTGTCCAACAATGAGCCCCAGCGCGGTGACGTGATGGTGTTCCGTTACCCACCTCAGCCCAGCCTGGACTACATCAAGCGTGTGGTGGGTGTGCCCGGTGACGAGGTCGCCTACCTGAACAAGCAACTCACCGTCAACGGACAGCCTGTGCCCAAAGTGGCGCAACCCGACTTTTTTGACCCTGACAGCATGCGCTACGGCAAGCAGTTCCAGGAAACCCAGAACGGCAAAACCTATGGCACCCTGAACGACAATGACCGCCCGGCCTTCGTGCCCGGTGCCAGCGACTTCGCGTTCAAAGACCAGTGCAACTACACCGTGGAGGGCGCGGTGTGCAAAGTGCCTGACGGCCACTATTTCATGATGGGCGACAATCGTGACAACTCCTTGGACTCACGCTACTGGGGTTTTGTGCCCGAAGCCAATATCGTGGGCAAAGCGTTTTTTGTTTGGATGAATTTTGGCAATTTGAAGCGCATCGGCGGTTTTGATTGAGCGCATCGCGCACCACTTACCTGATCGGAGAGTTAGACAATATGCGACATCACCAACGCGGCATTACTTTTTTGGGCCTGGTCGTCATCGGGGCTGTTCTCGTGTTCGGGGCTGTGGTGGGCATGCAGGTGTTTCCCACCTACACCGAGTTTTTGGCCATCCAAAAGGCTGCCCAAAAGTCTTCAGGCGGCAGCACGGTTCCTGAGGTCCGGTCCATTTTCGACAAGGCCGCCACCATCGACTACATCACCAGCATTTCGGGCAAAGATCTCGATGTGCGCAAAGACGGTGACAAGGTTGTGGTGTCTTTCGCCTATCAGCGCGAAATACACTTGGGGGGTCCTGCCTACCTGGTGATGAAATACGAAGGGTCTTCGCGTTGACCGCGCTGGCCTGGGCGCGCCCGAGCCACCAGCATGGCTGAATTGAATTTGTCGCCACCGCTCCAGGCCTTGCAGCGCCAGCTGGCGCACCCGTTTGCCAACCCGCGTTTGCTGGAGCAGGCGCTGACCCACCGCAGTTTTTCGTCAGATCATTACGAGCGCCTGGAGTTTCTGGGTGATTCGGTGCTGAACCTGGCCATCTCCACCCTGCTGTACGAGCAACTCGCCTCACTGCCCGAGGGAGACCTGTCGCGCACGCGTGCCAACCTTGTCAAGCAAGAAACCTTGGTCACGGTGGCCAAAGGCCTGGGGCTGTCGGCTGTGTTGCGCCTGGGTGAGGGTGAACTCAAGTCGGGTGGGTGCCAGCGCCCGTCCATACTGGCCGATGCGGTCGAGGCCATCATCGGTGCCGTGTACCTTGACGCCGGGTTCGATTCAGCGGCTCAACTGGTGCGGCGCCTGTTCAAGGGCATCGACATCAACCCCAGCATGGTGGCCATGGGCAAAGATGCCAAAACCGCCTTGCAGGAGTGGCTGCAAGGTCGGCGCATGGGCCTGCCCCAATATCGCGTGGCCGAAACCACCGGGGCCGCCCACCAGCAAATGTTTGCCGTGGTGTGTGAGGTGGCCGAGACCGGACACACCGAACTGGGCCGTGGCCCATCGCGCCGGGCAGCCGAACAAGCGGCCGCTGGCCTCATGCTTCAGCATCTGAAAGAACAACCCAAGCGATGAGCACTGCACCCAAACCCCAGGCCCCAGGCACCAAGAAGCCTGCGGCCTCTGCACAACCGGCAGCCAAAGCCAAACCGAAGGCAAAAGCCAAGGGCCCCGCCACCCCCAGGGCTGAGCCCTTGGCCGCTGGCGATGCGCAACTGGAGGCCATGCTGTCTCGTGCCCTGCGCCGCCCGGCTGCTGCAGTGGCCGCCGATGCCAGCGAAGCCGCAGCGGAACCCACAGGCCCCAAGCGCTGTGGCCTGATCGCCATCGTGGGCAAGCCCAACGTGGGCAAATCGACCCTGCTCAACGCACTGGTGGGCCAGAAGGTGAGCATCACCTCGCGCAAGGCGCAAACCACGCGCCACCGCATCACCGGCATGCGCACGCTGGGGGCCACGCAATACGTGTTTGTGGACACGCCGGGCTTTCAAACCCGCCACGGCAATGCGCTGAACCGCGCACTCAACAAAACCGTGCTCGGCGCGGTGACCGATGTGGACCTGGTGGTGTTTGTGGTGGAAGCCGGGCGCTTTTCGCCCGACGACGCCAAGGTGCTGGAGCTGCTGCCCTCCAGCATTCCGGTCATTTTGCTGGCCAACAAGTTCGACCTGATTCACCGCCGTGGCGACATCGCCCCGTGGCTGAAAGAGATGCAGGACCGCCACCCTTTTGCCGAAATTGTGCCCATGTCGGCCAACACCGCACGCGACGTGAAGCGCTTCTATGGCATTTGCGAAAAGTACCTGCCCGAGCAGGACTGGATGTACCCCGCCGACGAGCTGACCGACCGCAGCGAGAAGTTTCTGGTAAGCGAAATCATCCGCGAGAAATTGTTCCGCCTCATGGGCGACGAGTTGCCCTACACCTCCACGGTCATCATCGACACGTTTGAGGAAGAGGGCAACAAGCGCCGCATTGCAGCCACCATCGTGGTGGAGCGCGAGGGCCACAAAGGCATGGTCATTGGCGAGGGCGGTGAAAAGCTCAAACGCATTGGCACCGAGGCCCGCGTGGAACTGGAGCGCCTGATGGACGCCAAAATCTTTCTGGAGCTGTGGGTCAAAGTTCGCTCTGGCTGGGCCGACGACGATGCCCGCGTGCGCTCCTTCGGCTACGAATAAGCCTCAGCCCCGGGCCTGCTGAACCGCCGCACAACCGCCGCATGAGCAAAACCCAGCGGTTCACCGATGAGCCCGCCTTTGTGCTGCACCGCTACGACTGGAGCGAAACCAGCCTGATTCTGGACGTGTTCACCCGCCAGCACGGGCGTCATGCGCTGGTGGCTAAGGGGGCGAAACGCCCCACGTCTCAGTTGCGCCCGGTGCTGTTGCCCCTGCAGCCCTTGCTGCTGGCCTGGAGCGGTACGGGTGAGGTGCACACCCTCAAAACCGCCCACTGGCGCGGCGGCCATGTGATGCCGGTGGGCGAGGCCCTGTTGGCCGGCACCTACTTCAACGAAATGCTCATGCGCCTGTTGGCGCGCGACGACGCCCACCCCCGCCTGTTTGACGGCTACGCCCAGGCGGTGGAGCGATTGGCCCAACGCGGCACGCCCGACCCTGCAGTGCTGCGCGCATTCGAATTGCTGTTGCTGCGCGAGGCAGGGCTGCTGCCTGACCTGCGGGCCGACGGCAGCAGCCTCCAGGCGCTGACGCCCGAGGGGCGCTACTTGCTTTCGCCCGAAGGCGGGCTGCGCCAGGCAGAGCCCGGCGAACGCTCGACACTGAGCGGCGCGCACTGCGAAGCCCTGCAAGAGGCGCTGGACGAACCCCACAGCTTCGCCGGCCTGGTGACCGCCTGTGCCCCGTGCCAGGCCGGTTTGCAGGCCCAATTGCGTCACCTGCTGCACTACCATTGCGGGGTCAAATCGTTCAAAACCCGGCAAATGATGCTCGACGTGCAAGCGCTGGTGCGCGCACGTTGATAGCTGGCAATTCAATACCATCAAGCGGTGGGTGCCTTTTTGATCATATATTTTCAGCCATGACCACCCCCACTACCACCATTGCTCTCCACGCCACGTGCGCCCTGTCGGTCAACGTCAACAAGGTGGCCACGCTGCGCAACACCCGGCACCTGGGCATTCCCAGTCTGACGCGCGCCGCGACCCAGTGTTTGCAAGCCGGTGCCCACGGCATCACCGTGCACCCCCGGCCCGACGAGCGGCACATCCGGGCCACCGATGTGGCTGAGCTGGCCGAGTTGCTCAAAGCCTGGCCTGGGCGCGAATACAACATCGAGGGCAACCCGTTCCACAACCTCATGGGTTTTGTGCGCACCGTGCGGCCAAGCCAAGTGACCTTTGTGCCCGACGCCGAAGGCCAGTTCACCAGCGACCACGGCTGGCAGTTTCCGCAAGACGCCGAGCGCCTGGCACCGCTCGTGGCCGAGGCCAAAGCCCTGGGCGTGCGCGTCAGCCTGTTCATGGATGCCGAGCCGAGCCAGATGGCCGGGGCCAAAGCCGTGGGGGCCGACCGCGTGGAGCTGTACACCGAGCCCTACGCCGCCGCCTGGGGCACCTCCGCGCAGGCCGCGCAACTGGAGCGCTTTCGCGCCGCCGCCCAGGCCGCGCTCGACTGCGGGCTGGGTGTGAATGCCGGTCACGACCTCAACCGTGACAACCTCACCGAATTTCTGCGCGTGGTACCCGGCGTGAGCGAAGTCTCCATCGGCCATGCCCTCATGGCCGATGCACTGGAGATGGGCTACACCGCCACTGTGGCCGACTACCTGCGCTGCATTTACGCTGCCAGGCCCTGATCCGCATGATTTACGGCATTGGCACCGACCTGTGCGACGTGCGCCGCATGGCACAGGCGCTGGAGCGCCACGGCGATCGCTTTGCCGAGAAAGTGCTCACTCCCGCCGAACTCGCCACCTGGCGAGCCCGCACCGCTCGCAGCCCCGAGCGCGGCCTGCGCTACCTGGCCACCCGGTTTTCAGCCAAAGAATCGTTCAGCAAGGCCATTGGGCTGGGCATGCGAATGCCCATGACGTGGCGGCGCTGCGAGGTGGCCAACTCGTGCTGCACGGCGAACTCAAAACCTGGTTCGAGGCCAAGGGCCTAAAAGCCCATGTCACCCTCACCGACGAAGGCGACCACGCCGCCAGTTTTGTGGTGGTGGAACATGCCGCAGCGCCCACCCCCATTCCCACCGGAGACCACCCATGACCCGAATTGCTGCCCCCGTGGTGCTTGACATTGCCGGCACCACCCTCACCAAAGCCGACAAGCAACGCCTCAAACACCCGCTCACGGGCGGCCTCATCTTGTTTGCCCGCAACTTTGAAAGCCGTGAGCAACTCACCAAGCTCTGCCGAAAAATCAAAAAAGCCCGGCCCGATGTGCTCATTGCCGTGGACCACGAAGGTGGCCGCGTGCAGCGCTTCAAAACCGATGGCTTCACCCACTTGCCACCCATGCGCTCCCTGGGCAGCCTGTGGGAAGCTGCCGCACCCAAAGGGGCCAGCCTGGCCCATGAAACCAGCCCCCACCTGCACGCCACCAATGTGGCCACAGCATGCGGCTACGTGCTGGGTGCCGAGCTGCGTGCCTGTGGTGTGGACCTGAGCTTCACGCCCGTGCTCGACCTGGACCACGGCCCCAGCGGCGTGATCGGCGACCGCGCTTTTGCGCGTGACGCCCGCGTGGCCACCGTCTTGGCCAAAAGCGTCATGCACGGCTTGCTGCAAAGCGGCATGGCCAACTGCGGCAAACACTTTCCGGGCCACGGGTACGTGCGCGGCGACTCGCACCTGGACATTCCAGTGGACGACCGCCCGCTGGCCACCATCCTGGCCGACGATGCCACGCCATACCAGTGGCTCAGCAGCAGCTTGGCGAGCGTCATGCCCGCACACGTCATTTACAGCCAGGTGGATTCACGCCCGGCTGGCTTCTCTGCGCGGGCAAATGGGTTTTCAGGGCCTGGTGTTCAGCGACGACCTCAGCATGGCCGCAGCCCGCGTGATAGACGGCCAACCCGTCAGCTACACCACCGCCGCGCTGGCCGCGTTGCAAGCCGGGTGCGACATGGTGTTGCTGTGCAACCAGTCACTTGACGGCGGGGGCGAGCCGGTGGACGAACTGCTGGACGGCCTGAGCGAGGCCATCGTCAAAGGTGAATGGGTGCCACACGGCGCGAGCGAGGAGCGGCGGCTTGCCTTGCTGCCACAGCAGCCTGCCCTGAAGTGGGATGAGCTGATGACGCACGGGGCTTACATGCATGCATTGGATTTGGTGGCGGGGGTGTGACGGTAACGGGCCGTCGACCCTGAAGAGCTCGTCAGGCTTTCAGCTTCAACGAAGGCCCCCGCTGGGGTGCTTTTCACCGTTCTCCCATTTACGTAGCTTAGAGCGAACGGCATGGAGCATCGAAGCCTGCGCTGTCTGACCAAGTGTCTGCCAGAAGCGTCCACCGGCCAAAGGCACTTTAGCCGGCATAAACACCCCTGCCGCCCAGGGTAGCTTCGATCCGCTTCAGTTGGTTGTACTTCTCCGCCCGCTCGCCGCCGCAACAGGGCCCCGGTTTTCAGATGCAAGGTGCTCAAAACCACCCTGAGGTCGGCAATGAAGTCGCCCAGCGTCTCTCCGCTGCGGTGCGCAAAATCTATCTCTCTTCATTTCAATACCCATCCACCCCTGCATAGGTGCGGCCCACATGCTCCTTGCTCGTGCCACCGTTATCCATGGCGAATGTGTCGACATCCAGGGGCA
>JFJP01037070.1_pt1 | contig 50990 bp, 35 predicted proteins | sample 431651 | NCBI WGS metagenome assembly JFJP01 (sample SAMN02602958, study PRJNA72255) | Microbial mat metagenome, whole genome shotgun sequencing project. | biome: fresh water; feature: sink hole; material: water; isolation source: purple microbial (photo- and chemosynthetic) mats found in... | reverse complement strand
ATATTATTGAATAACTACCCGTTGATGGTGATGTCTCTGATTCCACATATTTACCGCTCGATAAAGTACCATTATATTCCAAATCATATGTATCACCTGTAGACCATAAATAATTTAAATGATAATCATCATCATAAAATTTGTCATATTTTGAACATCCTTGTTCTATCACTGTATCATTATTTAGTGTTTCTAATATATTTTTTTTGTAACTTTTATCATATATTTTCAATACCATAAATTGAGATGTGCTAGGAACTGTTATTATATCTGTCAACCCATCGTCAGTATTTAAACCAAACATTCTGTTAAATTTAAATTTATCATAAAATTTATTTCCTCTGGTACGTAAACAAATTCTAATACATTGGGCAGTGTCACTACTACCTTTAAATGTAAAACATGAATCGTCGGTTGTGGTTGAAAAAAAGGTAATACTGTTATCATCATCATTATCTTTAAAAAATAACTCACGACTACTAATTTTAGTAGAATCTTTATTATCATTAAAAGAACTTAATACCCCATAATATCGTGGAACGTTATTTCCTAATTCATCGGTGATTGTTGAGTTATGTAAGTTTATTAAATCATTCAGGTTAATTTTAACCGTTGAACTGCAACCGCCAATAGATTCTTTTACATAAGAGTTCACCCCGTAAATTTCGGGCGAAAAGGTTGTTTGATCAGTTTCATTTCTAAAGTAGTTTGCTGTGGCTCCTGTGAAATTGGTTTTATTAACATAAAGATATATTTGATTAACGACCTCCGACACGGAAAAATTGAGTTTTATTTCAGCAACAGGACAATAACTTATATCTTCAGTTTTAAAATTAATTTCTTCACCACATTCTTCACAATCAGGGTAAGTTTTTAACGATGCGTTTATAGTGAAATTACTTTGTAATTTATATGCAACATCTTTTAAATACTCTGAAATAGTAGCAAACGGTCTCCATTTAAACGGCCACCCAAAATAAATATTCCATAAATCCACACCAAACGAATACAAGAATTTACCTAATATTTCACCAATGCTCACTTGAAGACCATAAAACACATAAGTTAAAAATAAGACTATTTGACTTATAATTAAAGAAAATTTAGTAGTGTTCTTATATGCATAATTAACAGGAAAATAATTAGTGTTTCCTGCACAATCGGATTCTTCGTCAGGCCTTATTTCTTTAATACCTAAAAACGCATCATATCTTTTTGTCGTTTTATCGTCATATGACCCTTGAAATGAAGAAATGGTATATACTTTACCGTATGAAAATTTATAAAAATAATCTAGTGGTTTTAATTCGTTTAGTTTTTCGTCATTATTTAAAATTAATGATTTTCTATGGTTTCCTATTTCAGGTAATATATTGTTTATTAAACCCGTATACTCACTATATGATTCAGGTATTCTAATATAATCTTCAAACACATCAGAAAACATGTATGATAATAACATTTCTTGATTATATTCACCATATTTATTTTCACCGTTCACGTCAAAATTAAATTCACGAATATTTGGTATGAGATATTTAGCGGTATTATAGTTTTGACTTTTATTGTTTAACCCAATTCTAAATCTACTGATAGTTTTTGTTGGCACACCTTTATTTTTATCTGATGTAATAACTTTTTCACCAAATTCATTTGTATAAATATAATCTAAATTCATTGGTAAAACAATCATAGCAACACCGTTTTCGTTTACACCTTCATTTATTGGGTAATATTCTAATTCAGGATATAACGTACCATCACTACCGTACACATTGTTTCCAGTGAACCTAACTGTTTCGACAATTCCGTCAGACGTAATAAGGTTACATTTATAACCCATTTTACGTTTTATTTTACCATTTTTTTTTATAGCTTTTGAATCATCATCTGTTATTGATGACACCAAAACGATAGACACAGGTTCAATTGTAATGTCAGATTCTGTTAAATCATAATCTACCCTAGATATGCCTATTTCACATAATTCTTCATTACCTATAAATGGAAACACTTCGATATTTTTTTTGAAATTAACTATCTGCGGTAATCCATCAATATCAGTACTTGATTTAAAATTAAAATATCTATCAAATTTTTCAACGCTAGTACCTTTTCTAATAAAATCATAGGGTCTTAAAGAAAACGTTCCAATATCTGACAAATCTATATCTATGTTTATTGTTTGTGTACCAACGGGAACACCCCAAATCATAAAATCCCCAGATTCGTTAGTTTTAACGGTGTAGTTGTAATATTTTTCGAAAACTTCTAAATATACTTCACTTGTTAAAATATCTTCTTGGTCATAGAAAGTACCTGTTGGTACATGTCCACCATGTTGTTTTCTTTTAGGTAGTAAGTTATAACGATAATTATTATCGTCTTTATCATTAATTTGTTTAAAAGGGTATAAGGCCGATAATATAGGGTCTAATTCGTCATCATCATTAAGTGGTACAAATATAGAAACTTTAGCATTTGGTACACCCATACCATTATTAGCACTAACCCTACCAGCAACGACACCGTAATCTGAACACAGTCCAGACGAATATACATCTTCTTGTGTAAATTTAAGTGATAGTATCTCAAGAAAATTAAAATCTTGACGCAAATCAACAGTAACTACTTTTTCGTTAGATGTTACGGGTATTCTTAATGTTTGTTTATTTGACATTTATTTACTTATATATATTATAAATAGATTGAAATCTATTTTTTAAAATATACAAAAAAAATAAATCAATATGTAGTGTTTTTTAAGGTTTTAGTTCTGATTTTAATGTCTGAGTTTGGAAATCTAATCTGAAAAATTTGATTTGATTTCATAAATATAGTGTTGTCGTATTGTTGTATTTCTTTAGTTAACACGTTTTTATAAGATTGTGAAACTTCTGTTGACGAATAATTACCTCCAATCATATTAAACAATCTGACTTCAACGACATTAACTACCCCAGCAACTGTACCTATTACACGTTGTAAATCACCAACCAATAACGGATCGCCCATTTTTCTTTTATCAATAGAAAAAAACGAAGTTACTGCACTTGCAACTGATTTTATAATTTCAGTAGGGTTAAAGTTTTTATCTATAACTAAATCAATTTCCGTTTTTAAATCAATAACTTCACCACCTTGAATATCGATATAATCATTAATCATTCGATAATTTGAAAGATAATTTAAAATATTATTTTTTAGTGTATTTGAAATTATATCTATCAAATTTCCTTTATCATCATATGACAATAATTTTATTTTAACTTTATTTTCTTCTTCCATTACATTAACTTTTGCTGGCGAACCGTATGTAGATGGCATATTTTCTATTAATGATTTATAATCATTTAATGTTACTGCTCTTTTTTGTGCAGCAAAGTTATATGATATCATATTTCTAATTTCTTCAATAGTTGGTGGGTTAGAACCACCAATAGCAGGGGTGATATTAGAAACACGTAACGTTTTACTTATTTGTTGATTTACTGCGTCTACTGGTCCATTTGTGATAATTTCAAATGATTCTAACGTATTTATTACATTAACACCAATATTACTATCTTTACCACCACCTATTCTATATTTTATGTAAATTGTTGAATTAACTTTAGGAATAGCCCCTAATGACATATTATTTAAAAAGGTTGATAGATTAACTTTCATACCGTTAGTCATATAATTATCTAAATTATCCATTGGATCTACATTTCCAGACCCAAAGGTTAATGAAAAATACCCTTCAGGTGTGTATTCTGTGATAAATTTATTAGTAACTTTAAAATAATCGCCAGCTTTAAAATTTTTTGAATCTGAAACTTCTGTTGAATTTTCTACAAAAACTTTATCGTCAATTAATGTTTCAACTTCATACCATTTATTTTTAGTAGATATGAAATCATCAGTGGTCGGATTTGTAGATGTGCTATCACCATCTTTATGAATGACAGACAATACCCCTAAAACATTTTTTTCAGGTAAATATAATTTTAAAAAAGGTACTTGGTCAACTGTGTTAATTACTTTTCTAAATATTTTAGTGACACCATTAATCACCGCTTCCCTTTTTGTTATTGTATATGATAATAATTTATTGTTAATATCAAAATTTGGTATTTTTAAACGATTTGGTTCACCTTTACTATTAAAAGGGTTTGAAAAATCGATATCTTCTAACGTTTCAAATATTTGTCCACCACCCGATACTTGTGCTCCAGCTCTTAATATACCTTCATATCTTTCATCATCTTTATCACCTCTTACAGGTACATTAATACTAAAATCGCATAAAGCAATTGAAGATTTATTACCAGGTATTTTTAAACCATATGTTTTAGCAATATGATAAAGTGATTGTTTTTGTTGTGCAAAATCTAACATAGTTTCTTGCCAAACTCTATCTATGTGGTAATGTAGATTATCACCAATAGCAGCATTTAAATCTAATAGCACCGAATATATTGATGCGTCGTTAAAATTCTGAATAAGATCGGGATAGTATTGTTTAGTAAAATTAACTAATTCTTCTCTTAGTCCTGCAAAATCTCGATTAGTATATGAAATTTGTTTTCCCATTTTTTTGTTGTTAAATATTGATTATAATAAAATCTGATTGTGAAAACATACCACTATTGTTATCGTATTCTATTTTAATTTTTGCGGTATATGGTTTACTACTAGCGTCTGAAGTTCTAAATAAACGTTCATCTTCTTCTTGGCTTAAAACCCTCATATCTTCAGGATCGTCTTCAGCAGAAATAACTGTTAATGCTTTTATTTCTATATTTGGTATATATTTTTTAACCGATTCCCTTATTTCATCTTCAATGTGGTTAAATGTTACTATATCGTTTTGATCGAATATATATTCATAAAGTCTTGTCCCGAAATCAGGCAGAAAATAACGACTACCTTTTCTTGTTAAAAGTAAATGCACTAAATCTGCCCTTATTTCTCTTTCTGGCGTTGATGTTAATCGTAAATAATTTCCAATTCCACTATCCCTAAATGGAAAATCTATACCGTATGTTTTCATTGTTATAAATATATATAATAATCTTTTTATTATAAATATCTAAAAATAAGAAAGGTGATTAATAATCACCTTTCTTTTATTTTAATTATGGTATTTCACAAGCACCACCATTACAACTTATAGCCCCATATTTACTAATATCTTCAAATGTTGGTTTAGTTAATATTTCCCCAAAATTTACTAATTTAAATTCCCTATTAACTAATTTCCATTTATGCCACAGATGAACATCTTTCATACAATATATAGTTTTATTAATATCACCTTTAAAATAATTTTTAGAAAATTTTCTAACCCTTCTAATCCAATCTTTTTTTAATAGTGTTTGATCCCTGTCACCTATTAATTTTTTTGATTCATCCATAATATATGAAACGGCAGTCCATAAATCATCATCAAAATAGTGTAAACCATCAACCACTAATCCTGACATAAATATAGCTCCGTCACCGTATCTTTCTACCAATTCTTGTGTGTTTAACACTGACGTGAACGGTGCTTGTGTGTAATCTTTATCACCATATGATGATAAAAATGAAACCGCAGCGAAAAATGATTGATTTTCAAATATATAATCAACTATTTGATTAATATCATCAATTATAACAGTATTACTTACGTTATGCGTTGTATGTTCATTATAACACTTTTCAACGTTTTTACCGCCATTAATCCAAGAATTTTGCACTAATTTAATATACTCTAAATGTTTTACACCTTTCATGTCATCTTTAATTATAACGTTTTCGTTATTTTCACATGGTGAATAAACTACGTAATCAGATTTAGTGCTTGACCACTGTGAATCTTCGATAATTGACGGGGTGTTTTTTTCTATCCATTTAGCGGTTTCAGAATCTTTATTTAGTTGCATTATTCTAAAATATCTTTTAGAATGTTCAGGATGTATTCCTGACGATGTTTTTAAAATCGTGGCCGCATTACCTGAAGGTTTTACCGTTGTTGTACGAGCAGCTTGATTTATACCAATTAATTCTGATACTTCTTTATTTGTTTTTTTAACTATTTCAGCACCTTTAGTTAATATTTCTTTATTAAATAATTCAGGTCTTGTCATCCAACCTGTTATAGAAACCCCAATCAACGCTTCACCTCTTACTATATCTTCAGTTTGTTTACCAAGATAAGGAAATTCGGTATAACCCGCCTGTAATGTGCCGATAATTGCAGCATATCTACATAATTCATAAAACTTTTCTTCACTGAAATTATTTTTACTATCGATACACGCAGAAGCATTTATTTCATCTAAATTACATTGTTTAGTCAACACATTATTAAACACACATTGATGTAATTTTTCTTCAGTTAAACAATAACTTTCATATGTTCCGTTTAAAGTTTCTATTTTTTTAACTAATTGATATTTACCCTTATTTTTTGGTTTATCACTATTATTAGTTTTTAATCTTTGTGTTTTAAGTTCGTTAGTGGTAGTGATTTGTAAATACCATAAACCATTTTTTCTTTCACATAAATTCGTCATAGTTCCTTTTTTACCTAAAAGATTGATTGATGAATCAATTCCAATTTTTGATAGTAACAACTGCCCGTCTCTTAATTTTTCTTCATCACCATATATTCTTATACCTTTTGACGCAATTGATCCGTCTGCGTCTGCCCACCCTGATATAAAATTAATAATCGATTCTCGATTCCAATTAAATATTTCTTTAGGTAATCCGATTTCATACTTTAATCTTTTTGATAATTCGAAATCCACATCATTAAACATAATAGTAGTATATGGTTTGTTATTATAATTATAATAATCACCAATAACAGTAATTCCTGAAAATTTTATTTTTTTATCTTCACTATATAAACTAGCGTAGACTTTTTTAGATTTTTTAGGTATGTTACCATCGCCTAATATAAACCCATAGTTATATGACTCTTCGTTATTAATACCTAAATTTTCATATTTAAAATTACTTCTTGGTATTTGTAACCCATATTTACTTGTTTTTAACAGTTTTATCAACTCTAAGGTTTCGACTTCTTTAAACTGTTTTTCAAACCTATTTTTAACTAAAAATTTATGATTGTTCGTTGCGTCTAAATAAGAGCCATCAGAGAAATAAACCCTGTTTAATACATCATTTTCGCCTGTCTTATATGGGGACACCTTAGACCATTCTACACCATTCCATATTTCAATTTCTCTATCTACAACATATCTTATATTTTCAATACCTGTTTTTGTGATCAATTTTGTGTCACCACCAACACAAAATTGAAAAACAGATGTGGCCTTATCCTTTATTTGTTCATAAAAATTGAATCCGATCTCAAAACAAGGATTAAACATTTCATCTTCGTGATTCATAAAAACAAACCCTAAATCGTTATCACCTTGATTTAATGAAACATATTCATTTAACTTTTCTTTATTAAATTCCCCTTTGATTAAACCAACTGAATTGTTACTTCTTGCTCGTTGAGGATTTGTGTATCTCCAATTACCTGTTTTAGCTTGTAGCATTACTTCATCGTTTTCATCAATAATAACATTCATTGCCGATCTACGAACACCACCAGATAAAACAGCGTCTGATATATACATTAACACATCATAAACAATTATTGATTTAAAATCTATAAAATCGTACCCATTAATGTGTGTGTTTAATAATAATTCTATGGATTCAATTGATTTTTTTAACCCTTCGTATCCAGGTGCTTTAAACCCTCCAGAAATAAACGCACCCTTATCCCTAATTTGTGAGTAATCGAATTTCACTCGATGTCCAAAATAATCTTCATATAGTGACGGATGTTTACAATAAGAACTAATTAAAACTTTTATTGATTCAGACCAACCCTCAATACTATCGGGAACAATAAATAATTTAACATCATTACTTCTTTTATGTATTTTAGGTAATTGTGACACAAATTTTTGTTTAAGTGATACACCAAGACCTGTCCCTGATAATAATACGTAAAAACCCTTGTTAAATACGTCTGGTGAATACGCATATGTTGTACAACAATTATATATTTTTGCGTTATGTTTAAATATAGCATCACCCCTAAATTGTAAATTTCTTTGGGACGCTAAAAATTCTTTTTTATGTAACGATGCCCTCACTTCATCTAATAAAGGTAATACTACATCACCATATTTTATTAAATGGGTGTTTAATATTTTATCACATGCTTCTTCCCATGTTTCATATCTTCCTAAATTATCATCCCATTTTAAATAATCCGAATATAATTTTAATTGTGATAGAAAATCTTTTCCTTTTGTCATATTATTTTTTAATTTTTTTATTAGTAATATTAAATATACGGAAAAAAAGTTATGAAACATTTATTTTATCAATATGTTTATAACTTTTTTCTATATTTTATTTAGTGCCGTTAATTAATATTTCCGCACTTGTTGTAATTGCGTTATTTCTAAACTGTTCACTATTTAAGTAAACTTCTTTAACCCTATCAACTTTTTTCTGAACAATTTCTTCTTTATGTCCAAGTAAAGTATTTTGTGATTCTGTATCAATAATTATAAATTGGTTATCAAATTTACAATTACTAAATACTACCCCGTCAGTTCCAATACGTGATTTTAATAATGTCATAGTAGCTAATCTATTTTCTTTTTGTTCTAATGTTTTACCAACAGAAATAATAACGTGACCAATTTGTGCTTTTTTAATAGAACCCCCCATTTGATTCGTCATAACAACTTCGGAGGCTATTGATGAATTATGAGTATAAATACCATTAGCAAAAAACATATGTGTGTCGTCCACAGTAATGTCTATCGTTTCTTCTTCACCAATTAACTCAATACTTTCGATTTCATCTAAAATGAAATCACCTAAATTTAAATTATGTTTCATTATTTTTTATTTAAAAATTTAATACATTTAATTATACATTTTTGTTTATCTTTATAATAGTCACCTTCTTTAATTCTTAAAATTTCATAATTTTTAGATTTTAAATATGTGTTCCTTTTTTTATCTTTCTTTTTTTGTTCTTTTTTGGAATGCCAATAATCTCCGTCAAATTCAATTATTTTATTACCACATTTAAAATCCACTTCCATTATTGTAATTCCAAAATCATAAACATAAAAACAAAATTCACCATTTAATTCACCAAAATAACATTTTCTTGTCTCTATTTTTTTATAAATTTCCCAAAATAAATCTTGTGATATTTTAGAATACCTATTTTTAAATGTTATTTGTTTTTTTATTAAAACTTCCCGATATTTTTTAACTCCCAAATCTTCACCATATTTCTCAATGTAAAATTCAATCGTTGAAGTATATCTCATTTTATCAATGAACTCATTATATTTTTCAATACCAACTTCATCACCATATCTTTTAATAAATGAATCTTTAGATGTTAGATTCATATTTGAGCAAAATTTCGTCCACAATAACTTTCCATTTTCTTCACCGTGTGTGGACAAAAAACCATCTAACGATAATCTAAACGATTGTCTTTTATTTCGTTCATCCCACAATTTATAACCCTTTTCAACACCAAATCTTTCTTGATATTCAATCAATGTTCTACCATTTCTGTACGGTTTATTTTTCTTCCTTTCGGACATGGTTTGGATTTTTTGTTCTAAAGTCTTTTTCCACTTTATTGCGCCAATTTCTTCACCATATCTTTTGACCATAATATCTAAACCGTAACTTTTAACCCTCTCGTTTCTAAGTTTCCATTTTTCTAAACCAATTTCTTCACCGTATAATTCTATGAATTTTTGTAATGTCATCCGACTACTTACTTGACCTTCATCATATTTTTCTTTCCATCTATCACCATATCGAATTTTAGTGGAATATTCGGAACGAGTATCACTTTTTAGTTTATTTTGGATTATTCGTAGTCTACCTAACCATTGTTTATCAACACCAAATATGATGAAATCTCGAATATTAACCATTCGATTACCAATCGTTGACGTTTCATAAAATTTAGTTATCTTTTCAAGTTCCTTGTATTGATTTTCAGTAATTATGTCAACCAAACCCTTAATTTTTTCGTAGGTTAATATTTTTTCTGTTGTTAATTTTCCCATAAGTTTTAATATATATTATAAATATTAACAACTCATGAAAAAATTGGTCGCGACGCAAAAAAATATTTAGTTTTTAACTAGTAATTTATCACCAATAGATAAACCACTTTGTATGGATTTGAACTTATTATTACCCGTCGGGAATAAATGTTTTTCGGAAACTTTAATAGTTGTACCTGATTTTAACGTAATTTTATATATGGGTTGTTTTTCAATTGGGAACACAAATAATATTGGTTTATATCCATCATTAGTTAATATTAAATCACCCACTTTCACAGTTTTTATTTCTACTTCGCCATTATCTTGAAGTATAACTTTAGTATCTAAACTCACGCACCTAGAACCTTGGGTTGCTACCCATACAGCAATATCGAATTCCGATGACATAGATTCAATTCCGCGCATAATAGCACCTTCACCTTTCCATTCATCCTCACCATTATTTTTATCAGAAGTTATACAATCAACGTAATCAATAATAACCAAATCAAGTTTATTTTCATTTTCGTTAATGTATTTTCTAATTCTAGATTTAATATCAGCTAATGTAGTACCATAACTAGGTAATTTCATTAATTTTAAACTACCCGATGATTGTCCTTTAACTTCTTTTACTCTATCAATTACAACTTCTTTATATTCAAATTGTTTATCAGGTTCAATACCTGTCCAAATAGTATAATGTTTTCTTAATATAGCGTTTTCGTTATCTTCAAAAAATATTTGTAAAACGTGAGCATTATCATTAAACGAACTGTTAGCGAACTTAGTTAATAAGGTGGATTTTCCAACCCCTGTGGGCGCAAGTACTACGCCTAATTCACCACGACCTAAACCACCTTTCAATAACTTATCGATACCCACAACCCCTGTGGGAAATGGTGTTCTTGAATCTGCGGATAATGCTCTTTCTGGGTTTTCTAATACATCAACTATTTCATGTGTTGTAACACCTACTTGCATAGCATCTTGTATTATTTTTTCAATATCATTATATTTTTCAAACGAGCCTTGTTTCATTATAGCTTCAACCTTTTTGATTGCTTCTTTTAATGTTTGTTGTTTACAAAAATTTAACGATAATTCTTTAATTTTTCCAGAATCCTCAACCTTATGATCTTTTATCATATTGAGTGTGTCGATATGCATTTTTAACGTGGTGTCTTTATTAACACTTTCCGCCACTAATGTTTGTTCGATTGTAGCATACGCTGGAATCTTCTTAAACTTTTCGTGATGTTCTTGTATATAAGTGAAAATGATTCTAAATGAACCATTTTCAAAATATTTAAAATTAGCGACATCTATTATCGTTTCACCAAATTTCTTATCTTCAATAATTGTTTTTAATAAAGATAATTGAAATGGTTGTCCTAAATGTCCAAAATCTTTTTGTTCCATGTTTTATTTTAATTCGTAATCTAAATAGAATTTATCCAAATTTTTTGTTGATAGTATATAAGTTATATCACCCAAATATTTTCTCAATTTAGGTCTAATGTCACAATATCTTGCTTTAGGATGATAAACGTGTGCAGGAAAAATTCTATTAATAAAAATCTGGTTATCTAATTTTACCTCTAATTTAAAATACTCTTCCTTAATAGGATCATTATTCATTATGTTTTCATTATCTGTGACATAATGGTAATTATCGCTCATATATTCTAAATTTTTTAATTTAAGAATACCAGATATATCATGGCAAACATCAGTAATCCAATTATATATATCTACAGATTTTTTAGATCTTGGATTAAAATTGTTTACTTGAAAATATCTTTGAACAATAATATTATTTTCTAATGTTAATATAAACTCAAAGGTAGTGGGTTCTTGATTTGTTTGTGTGTTTTTCATAAACTTTTTTTATTTGTTATTTTTTAAATATTTTTTATTTGTTAATTGTTTATTTTTTTCTTTTCTTGTTAATCGTAAGAATGGATTTAGAAATTTAATCCATGCGTCATCTGATTTAGGTAAAACTTTAAAGATGCCGTCATCCATCATCATTTTCATAGTGTTTTTGTATGATCTACCTTCGGGGTCTATTTTTTCATTAATTAATAAATTAATATCTTCTTTTGCTTCATCAGTTAAAAATGGTATTTCTAAACTAACTATTTTATTATTGATATCATAAAATTCTTCCCCAAGTACACCATGTTTGGTGACGCCACCTAATAAATTTTGTATAAGTTTATTATCCTTATCTTGTTCAAAAATAAAGTTTGTTTTTTGCCTTATATAATCAAGAGTAAGTTTTTGTGTAACAACTTCAGGGTAAATATCAATGAATCTTTTAATACCTAAATTTTTAATTCCTGCAATATTATCCGATGGATCACCACACATCATTTTTATTAACTTTATATTTTCAATTAAGATTTCTTCATGATCATAAATAAAAGTATCTTTTGGTTTATAAAGTTTTTTATGTGATGGGTTGTATAATTGTGTGTGCTCTGATACTAATTGTGTTAAATCACCATCAGAAGAATAGATTATTTTCTTTTCGTTTGGGGAATTTTGAACATAATAGGCAATACTATCATCTGTTTCACAATATTTATATTCCCCTTGACGAACAAAAATTTCTTCTAAATATTGTTTAATTCTATTTCTTTGATAATCATAAGAACATATTTCTTCTTCGGTTTTTAATCTACTTTTACGGTTATATTTGTAATAACTATATATATTTCTTCTTTGACTTGAGCCATCTTCACCATCCCAAAATACTACTATTTTGTCTAAATGAAAATTTTCAAAAGAACGTCTAAGTGTGTCTAAAAAATGATAAATCCCCCCAATATGGACACCTTTATAAAAATAATTTTTACATCCGTACCATCCAATTGTTAGGAGATTATCACCATCAACTAATAATGTTGACATTTTTTTTTATTTAATTTGTTTGACTTCTTGTTTAATAACTTACAATATAAAAATACATAAAAAAATTAACATATCAAAATATTTTTGATTCTTTTTCTAAATTATCTTTCCACCATAATGGTTGTAGATTGGTATAATGACATAATTTAAATCATTCTTCTTTATTTTTCGCTGAAGATAGTGGTGTTTTATGATCAATATGCCAACCGAATTGAGTATAATTAGTCCAATTCATCCCTTCGGTAAATTGATTCTCAAAATGTTTTTTCAAAAATTCTGGCGAGCAACCAACAATATCAAAAGTTTTATTTATTTTCATTTTTTTTAAATAAAACAAAATCCTATATCTAACATTTTGGGTTATTTTATATATAAAATCTTCTTTTTGCCTTTTTCTTCTTAAAATATTTCTTTTTATTTTATATTCAGATGCGTATTTTTTAATCTTTTTTAAAATTATTTCACGATTTTCATGATAATACTTTTTTTTATTTAATAATATGTTTTCTCTATGTTTTTCTCGACTAATCTTAGTGGTGATTAAATATTTTTCGGAATTGTCTTGTCGATATTTTTTCGACCGTTCATTATTACATTCTTTACACAGATATAACTAACCGTCTTTTGATGTATTTGATTTTCCAAATTCATTAGTTGGTTTTTCTAAATCACATTTTTTACATATTTTACTATCCATAACTATTTCATATTAAATAAGGAAGTAAAATACTTCCTTATTTAATTTATTCATCACCATCAATATCATTATCTGATTCCATAATTTGATAATCTCCGTCACCACCAAGTATTTTATTCCAATATTCTGAATATTGTTTTTTGTAATCTTCTAATGAATCTTTCGTGTCATTAATAAATCCTTGTGGAACTGCAATTATCTTACCATCTTTATACGCAATACCATTAACGTGGTTTTTTAAAATGGAAACTTTAGTCCGAACAGCATACGAAACTTTTCTACCATCTTTAGTTGCGTCTAAATGTGAAATACCTGCTTTTTTCTGATTTCCAAATAAAAATACTACAGAACTAGCTAACCATACAGCATTCCCCCCTTTTGCTTTGATCTCTGCTTGAGAATATGGGTTATCTGGAATGTCCACCCATGGCTGATTGATTATTATTAATGTATTATAATACAGATAATCATCTTTTTTCGATTTTGAAATTCTAGAGTGAATACCCATCCCTATTTTATCCGATAAAACACCAGCATTATGTTGTTTACCACCCTTGCCATCAAAGGTCATCTTACATGGTATTGACCCTATAGAGTCCCACAAGAAACATAAAGAATATGGTATATTACCTTTTTCTTGTTCGTCTAATATTTCATTAATAAAATCTGTTGCTTGTTCAATATATTCAAATGAATCGTTGAATATAAAGTTACCATCCCACTCTCCATTAGAATTTTTTTCTGCTTTTAATCCTAATTCAATAGAGTGTTCCCACGACCATTTTTTTTCTGTTATAATAAACACGGGTAAATGACCTTTCTTTTGAGCGTCAGCTGCCGCTAATATCATTGCAGTAGTTTTTGCTGTATTACTATGACCTAACATCATATTAATACCGCCCATTACTGGTCCAGGTAATCCACACGCATTTAAAAATGATTCACCACAATAATAAAAATTAGTTTCTTTATATTTTGTTTTTGTGGAAAATTTTTCTTTAAAATCAAATTCTTTTTTCTTTAATGCCATAATATTTAAAATGTTATAATATATTTGCACCATTATCAATTAGTATGATAATGGTGCAAATTTTATTGATAATTAAAATGGTAAATCTTGTGATGGTGCTTCTGTCGATTGTGGGTCTTCCACGCCAACATCAGTTGTTTCATCAAGTTTATTTTGAATAACTTCACCTGACGGCATCCATCTTTTATTATCTCCATCCCATTTTGGAATTTCGCCAGTTGCGACTAATTCAAGATAATCTTCACCTTTTTTAGAGTACCAATCAGACCAAACAGAATCGTCTGTCAGCCAAAGTTGTTTATTTTCTTTATTGGTGCTTAATGGATCTTTATCTTCGGGTAATACAGTTGTGATACTTGTATATTCTTTACCGTTATTTGCTTTACTTAGTGATAATGATAATATCAAGTCACGTCCACTTTCAGGGTCTGTAATATCACCTTTATTTCTAATGATAGGATAAATTTTATCAAAAATACCGTCACCTTTATATGAATCTTTAAACCTCCAAAATTTTGGACCGTCTTGTTCGTTTTCTCTGTCAATAACCTTAACTATATAGAATTTACGTGATCTATATGATTTAGCAAGTTCTTTATCAGATTCAACACCTGTTGATCTTAAACTTTCATACACTTCATTAAGTGGTGAACGTTTACCTTCTTGTGCTGGGTCATATAATTTTACCCATTGACCATCTACTTGAATTTCGTGAAAATATATTTCAACAAAAGGTGATGAACCATCAGATGTTGGTAAAATTCTAATTCGTTTTTCACCTGATTTTACACCTTTTGGTAATACAGTTGTAAAATAATGTTTTAACCTTTCTTCTTGTGAAATTTTGTTACCTGCACCGCTTGCGGTATTTTTGTTTTTTTCGTACTGTGCGTTAATTGCATCTAAAATGTTACTCATTTTTTAATTTTTTTTAATTATTATTTGAAAATTTCTATAATTCAAATATAAGTAATTTATTTAACAAAACAAAATAAAATTGAAAAAACCTGATAAAATATTATCAGGTTTTTAATAAATTAAATTAACAAATTAGTTATTAATAACGTAAATCGTTGTTATCTACTTCATTAGGGTTAAATGATTTAGTTATTTCATTTTTACCATAATTTTCAACATCGTTTTTAGTTAAAACATATTCATTTTTTCCAGAAGCTCTCATTTCTTCTTTTTTATCTGCGAAAAATTCTTGTGGGTTTTTATTGAAAGGAAAAGAATCTAACGATCTCATTTCTAATTTTTCTTCAGGGGTTTTAGGTTTTGAATTTTGTAGTTCAACACCTAAATTATCTATCTTAGCTATCAATTGATCCATACCTTGAAGTTTGGTTTCCAATTCTGTTAATTTAGAAAAAATCCCATCCATTTTTTGTGTGGTATCACCATTATCTTGTTTATCGTCTAACTGTTGTTTAATACTTTTAGTCATATTAACCAAATCAGTAATATCCATTTCTTCTGTAGTGTCATCAGAAGTTGGTTCTACCATTGTTTCTGTCGGTAACGGAACATCATTTGTTGGTTGTGATCCATCTACTGGCGGTACTCCATCTGCTGGCATTTCCCCACCCGCAGGTGGTAAACCGTCTACAGGTTGTGCGCCGTCTGCTGGTGGTGTAGTTTCTGTAGGTTTAGGCTGTTCCGCATTTAAATATGGAATGTCTTGTTCTGTTATCAAATTTTTAACATAATTGTTAATTTGATTAAATCTTTTCAATTCTTCTGCTATTGTTACTTTTTTTAACATATTCTTAATCAATTATTAATTGTCTGCCATCTTCGATGACATATTTTTTATTAATTCTTTCAACTAAACCATCTTTAGATTTAATGGTATAACATTCACCAGTTTGTAAATCACAAACTTCTTCCATTCCACCATTAATTGGTGTTTTATTTATTCTATTAGATAAAAAATTATCTAAACTATTATTAATATTACTTTCCATATTTTATTTATATATAAATATCATAATATTATAAAAAAGTCAATATTAATCCATTGGGACTATATCAAAATTAAAATAAACCACATCATAATCTTTTAACCCTAAAGATGACATTAATGTTGGTGATAACCCAACACCACATCCTTCAATGGCTGGTCCAATAGTGACAGGACCATTATATGTTTTCGAATACGTAGATAAATCAGTGTTAATTGTTAATGATTTATTATTTAATGGATTTAAAAAAATGGTAGAAATTAAATTTGCTTCTATGAATTTTGGTTTACCGTTAAATTTTGTTGAATAAAATTTGTTATTAGTGTTTTTAATATCGCCCCATTTTATTTTTCCCCCATTAATATTAGATAAGATACTCATGTCCATATCATCGTCTATTTCGTAATTTGTTCCACCCATAGTAATTACCACAGATCGTAACCACGTTTGTTTATTACGTGATATTTTTTGAATATATTTTTCACCATTAAAACCATTAAATGATAACCCTATCCTATTTATTCCCGCCTCTTTTAAAATTTCCTCACCATTAATTGTTTTTCCTGTGCCCATATCATAAAAATATGTCATACCATTAATATCAATAGCCTTTTCTGTTCCTTTTAAATTATTTTCAGTTTTAACTTTTGTTTCTGCTTTCTGTAACATTTTATCAAATAACGCCCTGTAACTAGCCATAAACGAATCTTCAGGTTTTGGTAATGATTGCATAGGTATTCTAGACCCTTTAAATGTAGTATCAATACCTGAAGATTTAATATCATGTGTTACTTCACTGATCCAATATGAGCCCCTAAACATAGGTACGTTTTTCAAATAAAAAAACATTGTTGGTTGAATCATAACATTACCCATCGACTTAACAGTACATTCATATGATGCTTGACGATATATATCAAATAACCCAATATCTATTTGTGATGTTGATGACCCCGCAGCACTATTACCTAATCTTTCAATAACATCAAACGATTCTGTTGTATTTTTAATACTTGTTTGGTCTAATTCGATTGACTTAAACATTGATTGATTTTGATCACCAACACTCACTTCAAAAGCAACGGCTCTATTTGATTTACTATAATCAACATTTCTAAAGTATTCTGGAGCCACTATTATTGGGTTATTATTTGTGTCAGCAAGATTAAAACCATCACCTTTAAATTTGATTTTTTTATCAATATCTGACATTTCTAGATGTTTCGACGACGGGCCGAAATATTGTAATATTATTTTAGGTGTGGATTCTTCAGTGTCCACATCCAAAAACGTCCCAAAAATATTTTTTGCAACGTCTTTTGATGGTTTAATTTTATGTGTTCTCGAAAAATTAGTTCCATAAAAATTAACATACGATGGTAGTGCTTTCAAATCAAACCCTGTGTTCTGTAATAATAAGTTCAATGTACTATAAAGATTTAAATCCCTATTTTTCATATCCATAATAGGTATTAACTTAGTTATATCAATGTAAACCTGATCACCAATATCTTTATTTGCTTTATCTAAGAACAAAAATTCTTCCATTAATGTTCTTTGTCCTATTGAATTACCTGCAATCCACTTATCGTTAAATGACTTAAAGTAATTATAAAGTTCTAATTTAACTGCATCATCATTAAATGAACGTTTAATAGTTAATGATTGACTTTCTAATGGTATTTCATATGTACGTATATTTTCAAACAATCTATTTAAAAACAATTTAGTTTTTGTTTCTATTGACCCAAATAAAAACTTAGTTAATTTACTATCAGTTACTATAATGGGCGCTATCGGGTTTATATTGTTTTTGATGTAAGTTTTAAAATCGGTAGTTATACCATCAATCTTCATCCCCATATATATATAAATTAAGGGTCTAAAAAGTTTAATATTTTCTTCTGTTAAAGCAATATTATTATCACTAAAGAAAGAATCATATTGGTTTCCGCTGTCAATATAATCCCCGACATATAACTTAATTAAGTTTTGTGTGTCGGTGGTTAATTGTGAACTGTCGTAGTTTCCAAAATTATTTATAACTTCACTAGAATCGGTAAAACTACCATTAACATAATCATTTATTTCTCTAGGATTCTGTAATATGATATTTATTAAACATTCATTAGATAAAATTTTATTTGATATTTCATTCAATTTACTATTTTGTCTTTCAATTATTGTGTTTATAATATCAACACTATTTGTAGTATCGTTTTCTTTTTTATCTACAGTAACAATTTCTCTCAACAATGTTTGAAAATTATCATAAGGTAAACTAAACGACTTATATGATAATTCGGTATTTAATTTTTCATTAGTAAATTCTAAAAATGCGTTTTCAAACACGTCTAATATATCAGGTTTAAATGTCGCTATTAAGTCTACCACTTTTTTATGATTTTCAACCATAGTATACGATGACCCACTAACACCTAAATGATATTCGTTATAATTTGGGAAAGTATATCCACTATATATTGGTGATACATAATTTGTTTCTGATGGGTCGTTCCAAATAATACGCAAATTGTTTTGTATTTCATCATTATATGTTACACCAGAAATTTTTAAATTCCCGTTTGATGGTAATAATGTATATGTTGATCCTGTATTTTTCGTATTGACGTTTTTATTATCAACAAATGATGTGTATGTTCTTAAATTAAATGGGAATGATCTAGATAACACACCGTTAGTACCCCCACGAATAATACTATTTGTGAACGGTTCAGTTGTACTACTATTATGATTAAAAAAAATATAATCATTAACTGTTTGGTGGAACACGTCTTGATAATAAGGGTAAAACCCAACAATATCTTTATCGTTTAAATTAACTGTCCATTTATTTAATCCTGTATTACCACTATATATTCTTCCACTAATATTATTATCATAAAATAAATTTACATCTATTGGTGATGTTACCCCATTAATAATATCTATTCCTTCTGTTAAATATTTTTTATATCTGTGATATATTGACCCCCATTTAATCATTAAATGATAAGGTATCTTATGTGCTGAACTAATTTCTCTAAATAATGTAGACACTAATGTCAGTTTGTCGTTATTACTAATAGTATCACTTAAATCTACAAATGGTAATGAATTTAATAACAAATAGGATGTTCCAACATATTTACCTTCAGAATTTGGTTTTATAAATTCTTCATATAATTGTTTGTGAAAATACGGAGTATTTAATATGTTTACTTTATATTCATTATTAAAACTTAACGCGTTATTAAATAAATTTTTAAAATATGGTTTAATCCATAATTTAGGTTCAATATCCGATGAAATAAAATCGAAATTAGACGAATTAGTTGATAAAATACCATTTAGTTTCAAATTATGTTTAGTAAATTTGGTTTGATTTAAATATGTCGGTGAATTAAACGGGTATATAGATGTTCGATATTTTTCTGTATTATCCAATGGGTAATTTTTTAAAAAATATTCTAAATTTTTATAATCATTATGATTTTTTGTTGGTGTTTTACCTTGTGTGATCAAGAAATCGTTATCATTATTATCTTTAATATAATCTACCGTAGGTAATTGACTTTGATAATATGGGTATCTTTCATATGTTGAAATACCTGCCATTGTACCTAATAAATTGTAAATATATTTATAGTCGTCCGTAACCCCATCATATTTATTTAAGGTGATATTAGATTTAAGTAATCCGAATAAATCTGGATCGTTTTTAAACCCTTCAGTTACATTTACAAATTCTAAATCTGCCAATTCATAAATAGATTGATTATCATATGGAATAACCGACATAGAATATTTCGCTCGTTCATAAATTTCATATAACAATGACGAATATGATTTATTAGTATATGGAATGGTAGTATTTAAGCTAGTAAACAAATTAATATCATTTAATTTAACACTGTCATTGTTCGATTCTTCGAATGAATATTCAATTAATTCTGGATTAATTTCTTTATCAGTTAACGGATCACTTTTATATGTAGATACTTGTAAAAAGTTTTCAACAAATTCAATTTCGGGCCATAAAGTAGAATTATATGATTTTAATTTATTAACCACATCATAACTACCAGGATATGTTAGTACACCTATTTCACCACTTGAAGATTGTTTTTTAATCTCTGGCCACGGATATATATTATCACCAATAGAGTCACTACTAAACTGTTTTAACAATTCTTTTCTTTCATTAGATACATCAAAAGCAGTTTGATGTACATTTTTCATTAAACGAATATATGTGTCAGCGTTTGCTAATATAACTGCAACGATATTTCTGATCGTTGGGGAAAAACCAAATGCACTATCTTTTTTACCATCTTTATTAGTGATGATTTTGTTCATTTCGATTTCTATAATATTTTCAATAGCTTTTCTTTTTTGTATAAATGTTTTTTGTATTTCATAAATTTCGATCAATAAACCCTGTATATTAACGACAACATTACCACCTTTTATTCTTACAAAATCACTAATTTTTTCGATTTTTGATAATGGTATTGTTGTTAATGATTTTGAAAGTTCAGAATTATCTTTTAATTTCATAGGTGTTTTACCAAACGACAAGTTGTTATTTAATTCATTTATACCATTTTTTAAAATTTGTTCTAATGTACCTGTTGACCCCGTAATATATTCATAAGAATTTTTATTTTTATCCGATAATTTGTTCCATTGTTGTGTGATAGTTTCAAAACTTTTGTTAGGATACATCACAACTTCTTGTTCACTTAAATATTCCGATGATAATCTTTTACTTTTCCATGCGTTTATATTGTTTTCTAATTCTTGTATTTTTTTTTCGTAATCACTAAGTTCAGACAAAACCTTTGGTTCCACAACTTTATTAAAAATTTCCATCTCAAGAGTTTTATCTAACCTACCTGCACTAACAACTAATTCCCTTAATGTTTTTATTGGAAAATCTTTATCTATTAATCCTTTATTTTTATATTCATTATAAACTGAAGTTAACATCTTATGACCTTTGGATGTCTTTTTAATTTTTTTAGTATATTTACCTGTACCTTCATTATATGTGGTATTTTCATCACTTTCAATAGCAAACATGTATGGTGCATTTAAAATCCCCTTTAACGGTATATCGTTTAAATACGCATATGTAGAACCAACAAATGTAGTGTCTACTTCAAAATTACCATTACTTGAATTAAAACGTGTGGAAAACTTAACTAAATGTAATCTATAACGAATAGCCTTACCATAATAACCTTTTATTGTTAAATAAAATATTGGCCAAGGTAAATGGAAAAATGCTTTATAGGGCGAATTTTCAGGCGATTCAAATAATGTTTTACCTCTAACATCTATAAATCTAATACTTACTTGAGGTACTAAATTTGCACCAGCAACCTTTATTTGTACATTATCTATACCAAATGATTGTCCAGTATCATCACTTTGATAAAAACTGTCAGTTTGTTGTGTTTTCTTATTTGTAGTATAAGCTTCAGTCCAAGAAGTATCTAAATCGTTTCCATTATTATTATGTAGCATATTGAAAGTACCTTTTGCTATTGACGTTAATGAGTTTGATACATCACCCATAATCATAGTTGTTCTTGGTATTAGATCAGCTTCTAAATTAACATACATCACCAAATCTTCCTGATTAACATTTCTACCTTTTATTTCGCCACTCGATGATATACAACTGGCAGGATCAATATAAATTAAATTATTTTGTTCCGTTTTAACCAATATTTCATTTTTATTGTTTTTATTACTCATATTGTTTATTCACCGTAGTAGAAATTATAGTTTTCAATCATTCTTTTATAATCCATTAACGTTGATGTTAATGGATGTGGTATTCTGATTATTGAATTGTCAGGTATGTCAAATTCTAAACTACCTAAAGATGGATTAGCTAATAATATTAACCAACCAAAAAATGGAGTACCATAATTATCATCTGATAATTTATCTAATCTAGTTCTGTTTTTATAATATTGTTCATATTTATCAGTGCTCTTTATTGGTATTCCAATACCAGGAACAATTTTATGTACATCGTTTTCATAAAAAAATTGATATCTGTCGAAATATTGATTTTGCATTATCTAAAATAGTTTAAATTTTTATTATAGTCATATCCATTAATTTTACCTGTTGATAGTACTTTGTTTAATATTTCTAAATCTTCCACAGAAATTTGTCCTGTGTCTGCACCATTATAAATAATTGAAAGATCTTTAGTGTGTATCGGAAAATTATCAATATTCACATTCACAGTCACGGGGGTTTTAATAAAATTATTAAAACATGTTCTTATATTTTCTATTGAATTTTTAAATACTCCCCCTTGTTTAATGTAATCCGTGATAATTTTATCTACATCGTCTTTTATTAAAAATATTGATATAAATTCTAAAAGTACAGTATCACTCATATTTTGATTATTAAAATCATATGTATTATCAAAAGATAATTCAAACTTCTCATTACTTTTATTTAAAAATTCAAAAACAGGACTGTATGCTTCATAAAATTTTATTTTATCAAATCCCGCAAGTTCAAACTTATTATTTGTATCACCATTTATTTGACCATCACAAGTTGTAGATATAATATAATTTAAACTATCTAAAATTTTTATCAAATCATTTCTATTTTTTTCTAAATTTTGTGATTTAGACACTAAAAAATCATCAATAATTATATCTAAATTAACTAATAAATAATTACGTAAAACTTCATTCGATTTGTTTATTAAATTTTCATTAATATTCATTTTCAATAATCTAGTTAAATCATATGTTTCTATACTATTCTTCATCACTTTTTTAAAGTTATCCACATAATATGTTTTATCTTTTGTAGTTGGATAATTACCGAATAATTCGATGGTAATATCTGACCCATCCGTTTTAACAACATAATTACTAACATCTCGATAAATTGAAGATAACATTAACGTTGAAATTTTATTACCATATCTATTATTTATTAAATTATAATAACTTTGGTAATTATCAATATAACTTGGTAAAACATCGTATAATCTTAAAACTAAAGTAGTGTAATCGATTTTATATCCTGTATTATCTATCTGACCGATGTATTGACCATTAATGATTTTATTTGAATTTGGTAAATCAGAATAAACTTGTTCCGTTTCAGATTTTTTATATTCTAATATTTCTTCAAGTATTTCTTTATTAAACTTAGTTCTATCTTCCGTCGCAGTTGAACGATAATCATAAACCTCAGTGTTAGCATAAAAATTGGACGATAATGCGTTTTGTAATTCATTAACAGGACCTTCCATACCTTGACCACCAATTAATGTTAATTGTAATGTTACTGTTGCTAACATTGGTTGAACGCCAATACCTTCAGGATTTAAATCCCAAATACTTTCGTCATATTCAATATTATAATCACGAATAATCGCTTTAGTGTTATAAAAATCACCAAATCTAAACACAATAATAGGTGGTGGACCGAATGTAGTGTTCCTTGAATTTAAGTCATTTACATCGGTAATACCTTTAATCGGTATAGTGTCACCTGGCCTCATACATTGATTTAAAAATGTTAAACGACTATTTAAACCTTCAGGTGTCATTGAGTGAAACGCGGGATGAAAATATTTTAACTGTTCTGTTAATGACGAAAATTGTATTGGTGAATCTTCTTCTAATTTCTTAAAGTAATAACATTCACCCAACACTTTCATCACTATTTTTTTTAATATATCAATATTAGGTTTTTGTGTTTTCTGTTCAACCAATTCGTCCACTACTATTTTATTAGTACCGTTTTTTGCGTCAATCTTGTCAACTACATCATAAGTAATAAAAATAGTAGTTTGACGGCATCTAAATGACGCTGGTATTGTTTTTTTTAATTCTGGTGATGTTATCGGTAATGTTGCGTCCGTACAATCAACTATTTTATTTTCTTCACCAATTAACCCATCAGTTGGCTTTTCGTTTTTATAAGCTTCCCCAGCATTTAACACTATTTTAATTTCTATGTCACCATCAACTTTAAACCCAAGATCGGTAAAAGGTATTTTAATTGGATTACTTTCAAATTCTACAACCGACGTTCCTTTTTTTAATTGTTCATTTTTAGGTAATTCCCACACTACTTTATTGATCGCATTTGTTATATCACCGTCAATAGATAGTTTAGTAAAAAAATCACTAATTAAACTATGTGAACGTCTATATGATAATTTTAAATTATAATTATCATCAGCAACGGCAGACGCTGATGAAACAAACATTAACCTAACCGATTTGACTTTATTTTTTATTATAGTATCTTTTAATGTGTTTACATTTACACTATATTCATTATAATTTTTTGTTGCTTCGGTAAAAAGTTTTTCAATGGAATTATTTGTTCTTTCCACCATTTTTGTTAACGTCGGAACATCAGGTTTACTTGTAACTCCACTTGCGGTTAAAATTTTATAATCATGTGTATATCCAGTATTATTCCACGGTTTCCCTGTTATTATATTTAAACCTTTATTTAAGTCACTAAGATATAATCTTTTTCCTGTCCCTTTATAGGTATCAAATGTTTGACTATATGTTAGTTCACTAGTCAAATTTGGGTTATTCCCAGGAACGTCATTATTAAAATATAAAATATGTGTTTTTTCAATATTATTAGAAGTATTAGATGCTGGCACAGGATCTGTTTCAGGAACTATTCTACTTTTATATCTTTTTATGGTTTCAGTATCTTTACCACTGTTTAGATATGTTTTAATCATTTCAACATCAGTCTTATCCAATGATGAGTATTTTTTAATTAAATCGTAAAAATCTAATTCTTCGCATCCAGCAAAAAAAGCGTTAATATAGTTATCAGATTCTGTTTCTGACATATTTTTAAATTGATTCTTAGTTAATAAGTTCAAAATACTTGGATGATCAACAATTATTTTAAAACTTAAATTAGCTGTTCTATTTGTTTTTTGATATGTAAATATAGGCTCAGGTCTTCCGATGAAAGTGTTTTCTTCCCAACTAGTTCCGTTTTGTTCTGAAATTTTAATACCATAAGGTGGAAACCACATAATACGACCGCCATTTGGTCCACGTTCACAATAAGGTAAATCGTTATAAGTAAATTCGGGTTTGTTAGATGTTTTCCATGCTAAATTTTCAATCGAAAACATATATTTTTTAGCTCTAAAACCATTACCATATTTTTCAATATTTGTAGAACCATCAAATGTTTGTTTACCGTTAGACATTGGGGCGATATTTAAATTCCAAGGTGTGGACATAACACTACTATTAAACTTACGTATTAAACCAGTTCTTTTCATAGTATCAGAATATTTCATATAAGCTTTATCTTTTGTCCACACACGACAATATTCGTTACCACCATTAAATAGTGTTGAACCACTAACGTTTCTAACACCAGACCCTTTTGACATTGCTATTTCACCATCAACAAACACCTTACTTGTTTGATCAATGGCATTTGCAACATGAGAATATCTTGTGGTATCACTTGGTAACGAATCTAAAATTTGTTGTGTGGTTTCTAAAATAGACCCTGTTTTAAATTGGTAGTTAGTAGAAAAAGTATTTTCAATATTAGAATTTACTATCCTGTTTTTTGATTTTTTGGTGAACCAAGTTAATTTTCCTGCAACACTACCACCCTCACCAATATTTCTATCCGTTTGAAATAATTCGGCTTGTGTTTTATCAAATAATAAACTTAAATAAAAATTGCCTCTTACTATTCTATCATTACCGTCAGTCATTGCTCGTTTTACATCATTAGTGTCGTCATCACCGATATATGGTTTACCTAACGAAATTGAGCTATTAAAGATTGATGTAAATGTATTATAATTTGGTGAGTATTTTGAGTATGATAAGTTTTCAAATAATCTAGTTTTTTGACCACTACCCATATATTCAATGAATAATTCTGATGGTTTTATTACACTTTTCGTATTTTTAAAACCTAATAAATTACCAATACTATCAATAATACTACTATTATTATTTAATGGGTTTTTCGGGTTTGTTAAATAATCACCAGGTATTTCAGTCCAAGGTAGTTGTACACCACCAATTGTCAATATGAGATCTAAAGTCTGGCCAAATATATTATTTGATACAGTTATCTTATTATTAAGTTCAATTAATGGTTCTTTACCTGTTACAATGTTTGATAACGTGGATAAGTTACCGTCTAAAGCATCTAAAAGTCTTACTTTACCTAATGTTGATGTATATAAATTTTGAGCGATTCTTGCTTGAATAGGACCATTACGTTCATTTTTTATATTATTTGCAGAAAACTTAAATAATTCAGATTCATTATCAAATTTATCAGTAGTTAATATACCAATTAAAGTATGATCTTGATTTGTTTGAAAATATGGGTAATAATCTAAATTTGCACGTCGAGCAAGTACATTTAAATTCTCTTCTATAACGTATTGAAGTGGTTTATATATGTTAGTATTTTGATGAATTAATAAATTATTAGATCTATTGTCATCAACATCACCTAAATTTCTATTTTCATAAACGTTTAATGTACTAACATCATATGAGTTTGCGGTAAATGTCTGCGGACCGTTCTGTACTTTTAAATTTTTATTTAAAAGAATATCCCTAAATTTTTTAGTTGTGTCAAAATCTAAATATGTTGGCATTAGTGTTAAGTTTAAAAGTTTTTATTCTACATAACCCCTTTTAGTTGGCGGGGTTTTCCATATTCTTTTATATTCATCAAGAACTGTACTATTAACTTGATGTATAACTGTAATAGTAGATTTAGTATCTTTATTTGATTCTTTTTGATTGTTTTCTGTTTTTGTAGAAGTCTTAGTGTTTGTTGTATCAGTATTTGATGTTTTATTATTAACACCATCAAGTGGTTTATTTGGTTCAACACCTAATACTGATTTACCAAAATCAACAAACCCCCTTAACATATTTCTAGCCCCAACACCAAGTTTTGGTATTTGTTCAGCTATTTTATCCGTAGTTTTTTCAATACCACTAATCACATCTTTTGGATCAAAACCTAAAACCCTTAAAACTTCACTTTCAGTTTTACCTAATTCTAATTGAGCTTTTGCCGCCAAAAATGATATATTTCTATCTATAGTTTTCAAAGAACTAACCTGCTGTTTAATTAAATCTTTATCATCCATGCCCGATAATTCCTCTTTATATTTGAATAATGTTTGAGCTTGCTCTGATGTTAACGAATCTAACGCTATTTGTGTTTTATCACTTAATTCTTTCTGTAATGCTGGTGAATCAATACTAATAACCATTTTACCATTATCCATTCTAGCTAAGTTGGTAATAAATTCTTTTGTTTCCTCAGCTTTTTCACCAGTAAATTGTATACCACTAGACATTAAATCTGTCGCTGCGGACGATCTTTCTGCGGCGGCTATTGATATTTTACTTAATTCCTGATAACTAACACCTGTTGCGTCGGCCATTTCTCTTACACGTCTTAAATTTGCGCCAGTAATTTCAAACTTACCTTGTTCTTGATTATATGTCGCTAATGATTTAGTTGCATTAATTAAAGAATCTTGTAAACCTTCAACATTGTTAGTTGCCATATACATTAATTTTAACGGGTCATTTAAATCCCCAATAGCGCCTCCTATCATTTGTAAATTAGCGACAGTTTCTATAGCACCTTCAGGTTTAAATACTTTTTCAGCTAATAGACCTACAGATTCCATATTCATTCTAAATTCAATAGCTTTTTTTGACATATCAGCCAAACCTTGAATTCCATTCTTGAGCCCGTATTTGTACATCATATCAAGACTTCCTGTAACACCATCTATAACTTTTTTATAATTTAAACCTATTTTTACTGAATCTGTTCCAATTTTAGTTACAGCATCCGCAGTACTATTAACACCAATAGAATATTTTTCTGTTTCTATTGCCAATTTTGAAAATCCGTCAACACCGCCAGTAACGAATTTACTGGCAGTTACCATATGATCAATACTTTTTGAATCTAATATTTTAAATTTTCCTGATGCTAAAACTAAATCTGAAACACCCTTAGTTAAATCGTCGAATTTTATACCTAATCTTTCTGCTTCAGGCCATGATTGCATAATGTTCATTCTGAAATCTTCAGAAAGCTCACCTGCCATTCCTAAATCACTATTTACTATTTCTATTAATTTTGTTGTTTTATCTAAATATCCTATTGTGCCATCAACTATAAAATTTTGTAACGTTGACATAAGATTTTGTACTACATTACCACTTCCTGAAAAAATACCGCCAATACTTGACATTAAACCATTAAGTCCACCCGTTAATCCTTCGTTTGAACCTTTACCAGCAGTTACTAATTGTGATAACATATCACCACCACCACCACTTGTTCCAAACGATGATGTACCAGTTCCTGATTTTGTGTTATTATTATTAATAATACTTTCCATTGCTGTATAAGATGCTGATGCGTCAGCACGTGTTGACCTTGCATGTGATCGCAAATATTCAGTTTCAAACCCAGGGTAATCACCATTTCTAACAAATGTTGCTAATGGTCCTGTTAATGTAGCCATAAATAATTATTTTAATATAAATATCTGGTTATTTATTTTCTAATTCAATCATATATTGAACATAATATCTTCTTGTATGAATAGGCATCATTAAAACGTCAGAATAGGAAAAACCTCTTTTAACCATAAATAATATTTCATCAAGTTGTCCTTTTTTATAATCCATAGAAAGGACGAAAAAACTCAACCCCCAGTCCAATTTCTACTTGGATCTCTTCTCCTGATGGGGTAATTACTTTTTGTGTTAAATCTAAACCTGGTTTATTGTCTTTTACGAATTTTCTAAAATCTTGTGAATCTTTTATTGGACATTTTTCAACGAAATTATGTATATCCATTAAATTTCTATTACCATTAACTGATTTAATCATAAATTCCATTTCTTTCGTTTTTATAGGCGCTACGCCATTACCATTCCAACTTCTTGATATGTTATCAATTTCATCAATTTGTTTTTTTGTTAAAAATTTAAAAGTTATTGATAATTTACTTTTTTCCATATAAAAAACATATTCACCATTAACATCGGCAGTTAAAGAAAAATTTTTGAAATCTACTTTAGATAAATCTAAACTAATTGGAAATGGTTTATTGGTTTTTGGATCAGTTGCTTTTAAATTATATATTGACCCAAATGCGGTGTTTCTTAAAAAAATTAAAACAGCTTGTCTATCTTCTTCAACAATATCATCAACGTTGATATCCCTATCTAAAATTTTATTTCTTATTAATTCATTAATAACACTATTACTGTTAATTAAATTTTGTGATGATAATATATTTTCATCAGATGCCGTTAAATAACCAACTCTAACAGCTTTCTTATTATTTTCATAGTAAATACCTCTACTCGGTAATTCAACAATATCATATGATATTGTTGGGTCAATTCTCAATTCTTCCATTTTATTATTTTTTATTATTTATTTTTATAAATACGTCACTACCACAATCAAAACATCGAAAATATCCTTTTTCAATCATATATTCAACACCTGTTTGATTTGTTAATATGTCTTTTAATTTATGTTTCTGATAATTTATTCTATTAACCCTAATTTTATTAACAACCCAATAAAAATTGGGTTGTAATCTTTTTTCTTTTATAAAACCAACTTGTTCATAGAAATTTTTATATCCTAAATCTAATTTTTTATACGATAAAATTGAATGTGGCTCGTGTAAATTTTCAAAATATTTTAACATTTTACTGAAACCTCCAATTATTGAATAATTTTCTTTTGTTGTATATCTTGATAATTCATATTCCACATCTTTATTAAATCTACTTTTACCAAACGAACAAACAGATATTAATTCATCGTTATAAAATAATCCTATGTGAATTTTACTAACTGAATAACCATCTAAATGATGTTTATTGTGAAATTCTTTTGAAACTTCTGATGTGATATCTTTTGTTATACATTTCCTTCCATATATTTTTTTTGGATTAATTTTACTTCTGATAATATTTTTTATAATATCAGTTTTATAATACCAATCATCTTCCCAAACTTGTAATAAATTTATTTTCTTTTCTTCGAAATATTCCAATTTATCTTGATGATAATTTTTATCTTTATGAATTTCTGAGTGCCAATATAAACCATTGTACTCTATACCAAAGTTTAATTCAGGAAAATATACATCAATTTCATACTTTAATTTGTTATAATTAGGAATAATTTCTAAATATTGAAATTCATTTTTACAAAATTCTAAAATTTCTTTTTCAGATTCACTAAAACCATATGTCGGAGGATTACAAATTTTACAAGTATTTATGTTTGATCTTAACGTCACATTAAATTGACTTTTACTTAAATAATATTGTTCACCACAAGATAAACATTTAATATTCATTTGTTTTTCGTCATATGATAAAATTTCTTTTTCTTGTGATATTAATTTTTCGTTTATTTTTTGAAAAATATTTTTATATATTGTTTCTGATATTTTTTTTCTTATTTCTTTTGATTTTAATGGATTATCAACACCATAATTTGTTAAAAATGTGTCATTTTTCTTGATTTTAATTAAACTATTTTTACTAACGTTATCAACCCCAAAATTTTTCAGATTTGTTATTATTCTTTTTTGTTTTATTTTATCATTTTGTAACGGCATAACCACGCCATATTTTTCAATATTAGTTTTTTTAATTTTTTCTTTAATAACGATATTTTGTGATGGATAAAGAACACCATATTTTTCAAAATTAGTTTTTTTGGTTTTTTCTTTAATATCATTGTTTTGTTGTGCATGTTTAACACCATATTTTTCTATCATTGTATTATCTTTTGATTCGTACATAGTTTTTTTAATACAAAATTCTTTTCCACATGTTTTATAATACCCCCTTGTTTGATTTCTAAATTTTAAATTATCACCACATCCACATTTTGGTACTATTTCAATTTCATTTTTAATTAAAAAGAGTTTTTCTTTAAAATTTTTAATAAGTGGAAATTTAATATTAATTTCATCCTCATATTTCTTAAAAAAACTAATTGTTAGTTTTTTTTGATCCTTTATTTCGTTTAGTAAACTTTTCATTCTAATTATATTAATTAAATATAGTTTATTTTATTTTTAGATGGGTTCGTGTGACCATATTTTATAATATTAGTTTGTTTTGACTTTTCAAGATTAACGTAATTTTCATTACCATATTTTGAAGTTTAGTTTTTTTACATTTTTCAATATTATTATAATTTTCATTACCATATCTTTCCAATTTTGTCTGTTTCTGTTTATCAATAAAATCAACATGTTGAGGATAATAATCCACACCATATTTTTTATTGAATGATGATTTTTGTCTTTTAGACATTTCTTCTTTATTGTTATTAATACAAGATAATGTACAAAATTCACCATATGGTGTATCAAATCTATTTCTAAATTTAATTTCATTACCACAGGTTTTACATTTTGGTCTTTCAGTTAATTTATTATAATAAAACCAAATTTTTTCTTTAAAATTTAATTCAAGATTTAATACTGAACAATAATAATTTATATCATTGTATTCGTTAGGATAATTTTTAGAAAACCATTTTTCTCTAGTTTTATACCCTGATATGTTGTCGGTAGTAAAAAATAACAAATCCATATATCTATACTTTTTAATATAAATATACGGATTTTTTTTTAGAATGTAAAGGATAAGCGTATTTTTTCCTTAAATTAAGATAAAATTTTTTTTATATATCTGATTATCAGGTCAATAAATAAGTATACATCTATCTGGACGTAATGTAATGTCGATATTAGCTAGTTCATCTTGACTGTAGTTTAAATCACCTCCAGACATGCTAGTTATAAAACAACCTTGAAGTTCCCATTTTTCAATTACTACCCCTGTTGGATCTAACATTTCTAATTCAACATTTTTTTTATATGAGCTAGCGTACCCCATTCTTCCACTAACAGTTTCAGCATGTAATCTGAACCATTCCATTAATGCTTGCATGGCTGAAGGTCCAATTGGGTCTCTGAAACTAACATTTATTTCTTCCCAGTTAAATCTGCCAGCCACATATGTTGAAGTGTTAATAAACTGTATTTCTGTTGAGTTAATTTTAGCTGAAGGTCTTTTCGCTGATTGAACATACCATTCGTTGATACCTAAAGACGAATCAAATCTTAATATAAACCTGTTTTTTCTTTTTGGTTCAAAAGGAACAGGCATTTTCATTAATAAATCTGCCATTTGTTTTGTATTGTTATAATAATTATTTTATAATAAATATATCATTTTAAAAAATATATTCATATTTTATTGTTTTTTTGATTTTTTTTCTTTATATTTACTGGACCAAAATATTTCTAGTATTATTTTTCTAGTAATTAAACTAGAATTAATACTGGTCCAGTAATATAAATATTATTTATTACTGGGCCAGTATTAATAAATTTTATTTATTAAACTAGAATTAATACTGGTCCAGTAATATAAATATTATTTATTACTGGTCCAGTATTAATAAATTTTATTTATTAAACTAGTTTATAATACTGTGCCAGTATTAATATATCTAGTTATATTGTACCAGTTTAATAAATTTTGTATTATTGGACCAAATATTACTAGTAAGAAAATTTATTTTAGGAAACAAAATCAGTTCCGTAAATTTTTATGTTATTTTGCTTTAAGAGATTCCTAACTTTTCTTCCATCTAATTTACTTACTTTAAAGTAAACTAAATCATTACCAATAGGTACTTTACCCATACCACCTGGTTTTTCTACTGCAGTATTATCAATAGCACCTTCGACTTTGTCTGGCGTTTTTGAAATTATTTGAACAAACTGTTTTGATAACGCTTCAGGTGAATTTTTAATAGTGGCAGTTTTATCAACATCAATTTTTATTATAAAGTTTCGGGTATCAATACCATTTGCTTTTAATGTGTTTATAAAATTAACTGCTCTACGTTTAGCTAAAGCATTATTATCATAACCACTCGAAGTTCCAACCGCAGAAGCACCACCAATCACAGTGACTCTATTTTTACTAATATTAGTACTTTTTAATTTATTAACAACATCAATAAATTTACTATTCTGTGTATTAATAGTGTCTATACCGTTTTTAAATAAATCGCCACCAATTTTAATATTAAACCCCATATTAAGTGTTGCTGGCCTAGAATTTGTATTACCTTCTGGCATAGCTTCAGATAATAGATTGTTCATAAAATCAGTCAATTCTGATTCTTTAATTTTAATAATTTTTCCCATTATACGTTTTTTTATATAAATATCATAAAATAAAAAAATAACCATAATTTCTTATGGTTATTTTAATTTCTATATCATTTTTATTGATTAAATATTTTCAAATGATGCACCTGTTGGTGAAATTATAAAGTCTACCGATATAAATTCCAAACTGCGAGTAGGTTTAATATAAATATATCCTCTCAATGTATTATTATCTATATCTTCAGGTGCGTCAGAAACTACAACACGGAAATCATATAAACCACGTTCTTTTTTAATTGATTCAAGAATAGGATTAACTAATCTTTTGAACTCTTGTCTTACTTGATCATCATTTTGTTCAAATAATAATCTTACTGCAACTGCAGATATTAATTTTCTTGTTCTCAATAATAATCTTCTTACGTTAATTCTATCTAAAGCGGATTCTCTAACCTGTAATGTCTTATTACCCCAAATAATAGTACCAGTGTCAGCAAAAGTAGCAATAGGATTAATTCTTGCTTTATATAAACTATCTCTTTCATCAAGTGTTAATTTTTTTGATGCTTTAATAGAATTTACTAAACCTCTTGAATAACCAGCAGTTGCAAACCAAGGATAAGCAACGTTATCAGTTAAAGCAAGATTTCTTACTACTTCACCTGTTGGTGGAAGATATAATTGTGTTGAATTATCAGAGTCTCTTACTTGTATCCAAGGCCAATATGTTGCAGAATAATTACTATCCATACCTACGGTATCTAAAGAAGTTATAACTTCGTCAGCGGTAGTAAACATAGGTGAATTAACAACATAAAGTGAATCTGATCTATCATTTTCAATCATATCTATTGTTTGTGAAACTAAAGATGAATGGTCATAGAAATTTATACCTGGGGTGGCAAAAATGTTAATATCAAAAGCTTCTGGATTAGAGAAAGACGTAATACCTTTTTCATATGCATAATAATCTGAATTACCAAAATTTTTATTAAATGCTCCTAAATTTGTTGTACTACCAGAAACGTAATCTTTTTTTCCAAAAACATATTTATCAGTGTTAGTTCTTACTTTACGATATATATCCCAACCGTCAAAACCTCCACACACCGCAAAAGTGAATTTACGGTATGATATTTCTTCCAATTTACCTTTATCTGCACCTTCAAGGTCATATGGTGTTGTTTGGTACGCTAAACCGTTAAATGTGTTGCCAGAGATTGTTGCCGCATTAACAGATAAATGGAACCCTGGTGTAACACTATTACTTTTCTTACCTTTGAATTTTAATAAATCTTGATCAAAACCTACTTGTGATGACATACCTAAAGTTACTTTTCTTATTTTATCACCTGATTCAATATTTGGTGTCCCATTTAATGTATAACTTGTAACTTCCCCTGCGTCATAATAATCAGTTTTATATAATATATTACCCAAATTACTTGTTGCACCTGAAAGTTGTTTTGTTATAAAACCTTTAAAACCTGAAGGTATTGCATCCGATGGGGCGTTTAATGCCATAGATAACATAATATATTTAGATTTTAATTCATAATCACCGTCATAAGTACCAATTTTTAGTGCTATATAACCTGGCGCGTCAGGATTCATAGAACATCTAGAAAATTTTTCTAAAACAACTTGATTATCGTCAGTGTCATTAAAATCACGAACAATTAAATCAAATTCACCATTATCTAAGTTAACATTAATAATAGATATTTTAACTTCTTTATTTGCTGACTCACCATCAGATAATGTTAAAACTTCAAATAAATCGTGAACATCATTACCTCTTACTTCAGACACAACCATTGGTGAAATTGGTGTTTCCCATTGCGTGTTAAAATCTGGATTTGTATCACCATTAGATGGTTCGATATGTGTATAAGTTAATGGTGCAGGTTTTAAACCTCTAATTAATCCACGAGAAGTTAAAGCGTTTATAAAATTAGGGTAAGACTCATAAACATATAATGGGTATTCAGTTTCATCTTTATCAAAAGTTTCAACACCTAAAACTTTAGATATATTTTTAGTAGATGTGCTATTTAACGAACAATTAAAAGATTTAGTACCGTTTGTTGTTAACGCTTTTATTGTGAAATCACTTAATGGATCCACAGAAGACATGTTTGTTAATATTAAACCAGTTGTTTTTAAGTTTAAAGTTTCTTTGGTATATGACCCACGACTTCTTAAAGCAACTGCAACTAAACCATCATATTTATTTGGGTTTGAATTGTATTCATAATATGTAACATTAAACCCAGTATTTGTTGATATAAAGATATACGATCTAACTATTTTAGTTGATGAATTATAAAATTTATTTGACCAAATATAATTAGTAAAATCTCCGATAGGACCAGTAATACGATTACCTGTTGTTGGAGTATAACCTGATGGGATTTTACCGATAGTAAAGTAAGTACCAATACTAGTGCCAGTTAGATTTTTTTTAATATAATCAGTGACAGTATTAATACCATCAATTGATGTATAACCCGATAATTCTCCAGGCCATTGTAAATCTGTTAAAACAGGCGGCATGTCAGCCACCACATTAGGTTCTACTATTTCTATACTACCTAATGTAGTTATTGCGAATGTTTTTTCAGGTCTATAACCTGTTAAACCTAAAACTCTTGATACGAATAATTGATTTGATTCTTGTAAGTATGATTTCGCAACGTAAGGTAATTCATATTTTGGATTACCATCACTATATTTTTCAGGTGTTGTGCCACCGAATCGTACTTTAAATTCATCAAAACTTTTAATCAGAATTGGTTCAAATGCTGGTCCTTTTAAAGTTTCGCCAGCTAAACCTAATGTAGATACACCTACACTTTGTGCTACGAATGTTAAGTCTTTCTCTGATGTATAAATACCAGGAGACACAAATACTCTGTTTGATTCTGCCATTGTTTAATATTTTTAAATTATTTTTATTTCTTTTATATAAATATCTAAAAATTTTGTAAAGGTATTAAACAACTAAATAATTATTAGAATTTATGTTATATATGATACACCAATTTTAGAATTCAAAATTGGTTCATAGTTTATAGTAATAATATTGTTAGTAAAACTAAAAGTTTTATGAATTTCATCGACAATACCATTAACAGTTAGATAAATAACATCTTTAATTTTTTTGTTTGTTATGAAATTTAAAGATGTACCATCATATAAAAAATATTCATTATTTACAGTTAAAAATTTACCATATTTATTTATATAAACACTACTAAGTGATAGATCATTAAACACGTAAATATATTTAACCTCAATTTTTGATCCTATTAACGGGTCATAATTTAATGTTAAACTATCACCACTAACAGTATATAAATAATTTAATTCATCGACAAGACCATTGATTGTCAAATAAAGAACGTCTTTAATTTCTTCATCAAATGTTAAAACACGATTACCATTATAAATAAAAACTTTATTGGTGATTAACAAATTATTTAAATTTTTATCTAATAATAGTAAATTTTTATGACTAATATATGTAATGATAATTTTATCATCAATTAATGGAGCATTAATAAAAGTGATTTTTGATGTATCAGATATGTGATAAAAATTATTCCCTAATATTTGAACAATACCGTTTATTGAAACTAGCAACAATTCATAAATAATTTCATCAACCGAATATGTTAATTGTTGTCCATCAGAAATAAAAACTATTTCACTAATATCAATTTCTTTGTTTATAATATTTTTTGTTAATTTTTTTGTATTTAAAAATTCAGTAGTTAAAATAGATCTATTAAATCCAGGAACTACTTCATATTCTTGACTATCCGTTAATAAACCGAGCAAAGTGAAAGAATATGTTTGTATATAGAATCTACGGGTTTCTAAAGAATTTATAGGTGAACTATCAGAAATAGTGTTTAATACTATTGGAATATAATGACCTTTTATTATTGTGTAAGATTGTCTTGAAGAAAATTTTTCAAGAACTATTTTATTTAGTTTATTAAGATCTCTAATTTCATTTGTTACGATGGTTATATCATAATTAATATCCACCGCAACTGGCTGTGGTATTTTATAAATATCAAAACCATTTGTTGTACCATTCCATGTAGGTATTGTATGGTAATGAAATAATTTTCTATCAGGAATAGTTCTTTGGACAGATGGGTTAGAACCAGGTTGCGGGTCTGGTTTTCTGATGATACTAATAAAAGGAATCTGTATGTTATTATCATCATCTGCATATTCCCACGAAGCACTAACTTCACCCCATCGTTGAATAGTTAAAATTCTTGGTATAATAGGTATCTGTTCATCATTTGACACTATTTTGAAATATTCCATAACAAAATCTTTCATACCCCTATCTAAATCATCATGTAAAATTTCATCAGGTAAAAAAGTGTCAGATTTTGTTATTTTATTTAACAATTCTTTTCTTCTACCTGTTAATTCAACTTGTGGATAAACATTTATATTGTTTTTTCTTTTAGGTACTGACATTTTAAATTCCTCTAAATTCGGTATCTTTAGCGATACTACAAATTATTGTTCTATAATATGGTTTATATCCAAACATATTATGTTTATTATCTGAAACTATTTTACCATCATTAACCACGGTATAATATCTAATTTTATTTTCACTCTCAGCATATCCAATATAATCACCATATTTAATATCAACGCTCAATTCTTCAAGATGTTTTATATATACTGATATTGTTAAATTACCTGGTTCTAAATTTCTTATTAACCCATTAGAATATGAATCATTTTTTGGTGACTCTATTCTAACCAAACCATTAAATTCTATTGGCGGTAAAAATTGTATTTTATCTTTTCCGACTTCTGCATAAACATCGTCAATGTTTGTGTTCATAACATCAACACGAAATAAAACTAATTTCATATTTAGGTCACCGTGTAAATATTCTTCACCAATAGATATGTTAAGGTCAAAATCATCAGAAGAAAAAAACTTGTTTAATCTGTTTATTGGTATTTTATTTTCCATATTATATTACATTAAATGGTGAAATCATTGCTCTATATTTTAAAGACTTATTAAGATTTTCTGCTTCATTTCCTTTTCTTTCTAATAATTTATCAGGACGTAATCTCTCTAATCTTTGCATTAATTCTTCTCTTAACTTATCCCTTTCGTCTTTAGCTTCAGTTAATAATGATGTGTAGTCTAATTTAACTTCACTATCGGGTACTTTTAAGTCACCTGAAAATTTACCCCATACTCTTGCTAACCCTTCTTTTGAATAAGCAATTAAATATTTTCTAACCCAATTTTGTGCGGGTTTATTTAACTCTGTCCACGTCAATTCATCAGTTTCAACATCAGAAGGTAATTTAACTATATCCTTATTTTTATCCAAACATGTTTCTCTATCTGTGGTTTCATAATACCAATACCACACTTTTGATTGATTACCACGACTAATAGAACCAAAATCATATCTGCCGCCTGGCACATTCATTAAATGTACTATTTTAGTGCCATTTGCACCTGCAGTTATTCTGTATGTTAAATCACCACCGATTAGACGATTTTTTATTCCTCTATCCTGCATTCTAGCTAATAAGTCATAAGCTGGCATCATAAAATATGAACCTGAAGCACCAACTTGAGCAAAACCACCCATTCCTACCCCACCAAAACCACTAAAACCACCTAACATCGGGTCAATAATAGTATCTGTTAATTCTGCTCTAGAAAACCATAGCAATTCGTTTATTTCACGGCCAGCAGGTATTACATATGTTTGAGTGTTCCCTGATAAATTAAAATAATCTTTTTTAAGTTCACTATCACCCCCAGCCTGTAAACCTACAATTTTAGAATATGAATGAGTATATTGTGTTTCATAATCTAAACCTCTATTAGTAAATGCTCGAGCTAATGATGTTGTGTCGATATCAATTCCTGCTAATGATGACCATTGTGATTCTATTAACCAATCACTAACATATTGTTCATATTCGGATAAAGATATTTCTAAAAAAGTATCCATTTGTTCTTGTGTTAATTCAACCCCACGAACAGGCATACCTAATAAATGAAACACCTGTGAATAAAGTTTATCTTTTTCCGATTGGGTTATAATTGTTGACATATATTAACGTTTTTTATAATAAATAGTTGGATAAGTCGTTTTTTTTATGTATATTTAACTAAAAGAAAAAAATATGAAAAAAAATGCGTTTGATATTATGTTGTCTGTTCCCGAATTAAAAAAAATTTTAGTTAATGGTTTTAAAAATATATATAGTTCAATATATGAAGATATACCTGAAAGATGGATTTCAAAAGAAATGACCAACAAATATGGATATAAATTTTCAATTTGGGGGCCTGGTGATTTAGATGAAACAACCAACGCATATAAATGGAGTAAATCTAATTTATTCAACACTAATTATACCGTTTTAGAAACATTAAGAAATTTACTTTATTATGATGGTGTCACCCTGATTTTTAATGATGACCCAAGTAAAGATATAATAGGAACAGCAAAAGTATTAGATATTTTTTTTATAGAATTAGAAAAAAGAAAAATAGAATATTTTATGGATGGTGAAATAAAAGACCAATTAATGTTAATTATTGATGGAACTTGGGGTATAGGCTCAAACCATTCTACTACATTAAAAAATAATTACAAAACTTATTTTCCAGAGGCAATAAGTATTGATAATAAAGGTGATGAAATTGGGGACACAGAAGATATGTTATTAGGTATTGATAATACTATTTTTTTTAATGATAATATTAAAAAAACCACTCAAAATAAGGGGTGTAAAAAAGTTGTGTTAGTAAACGATGAATATCACGTATATTGTACAGTTGATTATTCAAAATATAATGATAATATTGTTAATTATTTTGTTTTTTTTCCGTCAAACGATATCAAAAAAGTGTATATTTTTAAAAACGATCATAGATTAGTTAGAAATGAGGTCATAAACAATAAACCAGTTTTTATTATTAACAGTTCATTATTACATTACGATGGAGAAAGATAAAAGAATTTTTTATATTACTGAAATAACAAAATATTGTATAGAAAAAGGATTATCGTTAGAAATGTCACAAAATTCCGATAAAACTATTTTTGAAATTCATAAAGATAAAATTAAAATAGAATTTAACGAAAAGGATAATAAAATTGATTATCTTTTAAAAATGAATTTAGAATATTTAAAAACCACTTGATTATTCAAGTGGTTTTTTTAAAATATTTGATAATAATTCTTTTGCTAAACTTTCTGAATATTCACCATCACCCATAACTTGATCAATAATGTTTTTCTTTCTTTGAAGAATATTATAAACATTCATCTCAATAGTGTTTTCAAACACTGGATAATAAACCAATACATTATTTTTTTGTCCTATTCTCATCGCGCGATCTTCTGCCTGTGCGTGATGTGCAGGTACAAACGATAAATCATTCATGATAATACCCTCAGCTTCAGTTAATGTGATTCCAGCACCTGCAGCAATAATATTACCAATAAATATTTTTATCTTATCATCATTTTGAAACTTATCAATACTTAATTGTCGTTTTTCTTTAGACATTCTACCATCTAACACCACTGAATTCTTTTTATACTTTTCGTGTATGATATCTAATGTGTTTGTGAAATTAGTAAATACTATCACTTTTTTATCTTCTTCAATGAATTTATCTATTAATTCACAAGTATAATCAATTTTTTCAAAAGATAATACTTGTCGAAGTTTCATTAATTTATTTAAAGACACACTAATTTTATCATTTTCCTTTTCTTCGGTAGCTATTTTTATAAACGATTCTAATTCATCATTATAAAATGTTAAATTATCCAAATTCAAATATATTGGTGTTATAATTTTGTCAGGTAAATCTAATATGTCGGTTTTTAATCTACGTAAAACAACATTTTTAGTTCTTTCTCTTAATTCATCTAAGTTTGATGCTCCATTAACATTCCAAATTTTTCTTCCATTAACTTTAAATTGATAACCCTTACAATAACGTTTTACATAATGTTGCCAATTCAACGCCACTGAAGATTCTACAATTTCTAATAAATTAAAATAATTGATGGGTCTTGATGTCATCGGTGTCCCTGTTAATAACCAAATTTTTGGTATATCTTTTAATATATCATTTACTAATTTTGAACGAAGACTAGTGGTACTACTTAAATTATGTGCCTCATCTACTATAACCAAATCGAATTTTTCTTTGAGTATTAAACTATTTTCTCTTAATTCACTTTCAGTTGAATGATAATTTTTTAATATATCATAATTAATAATATAAAAATCAAAAGTCGAACCCCATTTTGACCCTTCAACAATCAATGTTCTTCTATTTGTATAAATTTCTAATTCTCGTTTCCAATTTATTTTTAAAGATGCTGGACATATAATTAATATTTTCTTAACACCACTTTCTAATGATGCAATAGTGGCACTTAAACTTTTTCCAGTACCCATATCGTCAGCCAATATAAATTTATTATTAGCCAACAATGTTTCAATCGCCACTTTTTGATGTTCCATCGGAGGTCTAACATCATATTTAGAATAATCAATAACACCTTTAAATTTTTTCTCTTCTTGTAAAATAGAACCTTTTGGTAACCAAAACGCATTAATTTTATCCGAATCAATAATTTTACCCCAAATATGATAAGCTTTATCACTTTCACATAACAACTTTTCACACCATATTTTTTCAACAGGTTTAACTAGTTTTTTTTCTTCCATTAGTTTTTCGCCGAATGAAAGAACTATATTCAAATGTTTTTTAGCTACTTTTGGTGCAGTTTGATGATATTTTAATATGTAGTCTGATTGTGTTCTTGTTAATTTAAAATTTTTAATAGATGTATATTTCAACTTCCAATCTAATATTTGATTATTAAAACCATTATATTCTGTTAATATGTTTCTTGCATCGATTTCAGGTATCCCCATTAATTTTAAAATATTTATATTTATTATTGATAAATATAAATATTTTATTTTTAGTTTTAAAGTCTAAAAACTCCTATTTAATGACTTTTTCATCATTATTAATATATTTATTATTATATAAAAAAAACAGATAAAATCATATTTGATTAGTTTTTTCCACTCATTTTTGGGTGGTTTTTTTTGATATGTGAATAATTTTATGTATATTTATTTTGAAAACAAATTATGGTTAATCCATAAGATAATAAGTTAAAAATAAATTAAAAAACATGATCGAAATTATTTCACAGGAAGTTATCGAAACTTTCTTAAATGGTTCAGACCCCGAACCTTACATTGTTGGTCTTGAATATAATTATAGACTACACAAAATTTTTAAAATTATACAAGATCCCGATAAAGGTAAGATTGTTAAAGAAGATAAACTAACACCTTTTTTATGGTGTGGCGATCTAACAGGTTTAAACTTTTACAATAATTCAAAATCAGAGCAAAAAAGAAGAATGTCTGAATTTGGTATTATTATTGAAAAATTAAGAACAGATGATAATCTAAGACTTGAAAGTGGTTTAACATATCTTGTTAAATCAATAAAATCGTACACTGATTTAATTAATTTTTTTAAATTTGGTGGTTTAGATCCTTGGAGTGATAAAGAAGCTATTAATGGTCAAAAAAAACTGATTAAAGAATATTTCCAAGTTTTATCACCTGTTGAACAATTTCTCGTTCAATCAAAAAAACGTCTATTTAAAGGTTTAGATGAATATTCTGATGTTTACCGTTTGGTTTTTGATATTGAAACCACGGGGTTAAACCCTGAAACTGATAAAATAATTTTGATAGGGGTAAAAGATAATCGTGGTTTTCAAAAAACTATTAGTGCTTTTGGTGAAGATGGTGAAAAAAATTGTATTCGTGAATTTTTTGAAATCCTTAGAGAAAAAAAACCATCTATAATCGGTGGTTATAATTCTGCGTCTTTTGACTTCCCATTTATTATTAAACGTGCAGAAATCCTTGATATGAACATCAGAGAATTAACACAAATTTATACTACTGACGGAATAAAACAGAAAGAAGGTATATTAAAATTGGCTAGTGAAATTGAACCATATACCCAATTTATTTTATGGGGTCATAATATTATTGACATATCACATGCGGTACGTAGAGCACAAGCTATCAATTCGGAAATAAAATCATGGGGGTTAAAATATATAACAAAATATATAGAAAAAGAAAAACCTAATCGTGTTTATGTTGATGGTGCTTTCATTTCTAAAATTTATTTAGATAATGAATTATATTATATTAATCCAATAAGTGGTCAATATAGATTAGTTGGTTCACAAGGCACTGAAGGTTTAATGGAAAAATACCCTGGTAAGTTTGAAATATGGAATGGTGAAAAAATCGTTGAACAATATTTAGATGACGACTTATTTGAAACTATGGTTGTAGATGATTCGTTTAGTCAATCCACATTTTTATTATCTAAATTAGTTCCAACAACATATGAAAGAGTTTCTACAATGGGCACTGCCACGTTATGGAAAATGATAATGTTGGCATGGTCTTATGAAAATGGTTTAGCTATACCTGAAAGAGGTGAAAAAAGAGCCATTACTGGCGGATTATCAAGATTAACCAACGTAGGTTATGCTAAAAATATAGTTAAGTTTGACTATTCGTCATTATACCCATCAATACAATTAGTTTATGACGTATTTCCCGAATGTGATATTATGGGGGTACAAAAATCTATGTTAAAATATTTTCGTGATTTACGTATTAAATATAAAAATTTAACATCAGAATATAAGGATAGTAACCCAACATTATCCGAAGAGTTTGATAGAAAACAATTACCGATTAAGACTTTTATTAACGCGTATTTTGGGTCATTATCAGCGCCAAAAGTATTCATGTGGGGTGATATGAATAAAGGTGAAATGATAACATGTACTGGCAGACAAGTTTTAAGAATGATGATAATGTTTTTTCAACCTAGGGGTTATTTACCGTTAGTTATGGATAGTGTTGAATATGATACACCAATTTATTTAAAAGATAAATATGATAACTTAAATATATTACCAATATGCGATTTATTTGATGATAATAGTAATTTTTTATCGCCAGATGGGTTAAGGGATTTTAGTGAAAAAGATTTTATGGTATTAACAAAAAATGGTTGGAAAAATATAAATTATGTATATAAACATGAAACCAACAAACCAATACATAAAATAGTTACTAAAGATAGATTAGTGTGTTGTACATCAGATCATTCGGTATTTCAAAATGGTGAACAAATAAAACCAACAGAATTAAAACGTGGTGATAAAATAGATATTATTGATATACCAATATTAAAATCTTTAAATGTTATTACACCTAATCAAGCAAAATTAATAGGGTTTTTTATTGGCGATGGTTCATCATCCTATAAAAAGAAACCATATAAATATAATAGTGTTAAAAACGGTGAAAAAACATATCAAGTTATGTCAGGTAATTTTAGTTTAAATAATAGTAGAATTGAATTACTTGAAGAATTTAAATTAATTATGAAAAATGAATATAATGTAGATACACAAATTAATAACACCATGAAAAGTTCTAGTGTGTATAAATTACAAACATCAAACGCGGAAATTTGTAAATGGTTTTCAAAAAATTGTTATACGTCTTATCGTCAAAAAATGATTCCTTATGAAATTTTAAATGGTTCTAAAGAAATTATGAAATCATTTATGGATGGTTTTTATTTGGCTGACGGTTGGGGGGATAATTTTGACCAACCATTAGATATTACACAGAAATCAAAAGTTTGTGTTGCTGGTTTAACTCATATACTTAAAACATTAGATGTTAATTATAGAATACTAATTAGAACAGATAAACCAAATATACAATCATTAACGTTAGGTAGTTTTAATAATAAAATTAAATATCACCCATTAAATGATGAAAAAAGTAAACGTAAAACTAACGAAGTTTGGAATAACGTTATTTATGAAAACAAACAACAATATGTTTATGACATATCAACTGAAGACGGCACTTTTGTTGGTGGTATAGGCGGGGTTTTACTTAAAAATACTGACGGTGTTAACTTTGAAGCACCAGAAAATCGTTCAGAATATACATACATAGGTAAAGGTTTAAACGAGTTAGTTAAAAAAGATCAACTATATACTGGTGTTGCTGCGGATGTTGCGGAATTTAATGATATTTTCATGAGAAATGAAATGGGTTTAGATATTGACTATTTCGCACCATCATGTATTAATGTATCAAGAAAAAATTATATAATTAAAATACTTAAAAAAGGTAAAGAAAAAATAAAATTAACAGGTAATACAATTAAATCAAAAAAAATACAACAATATATAAACGATTTTCTTGATGAAGGTTTTAAATTTTTATTGGATGGTGACGGTTATTCGTTTATTGAATTATATTATGAACATATTACTAAAATTTTTAATAAAGAAATACCATTATCTAAAATAGCAAATAAAGCCCGTGTTAAACAAAGTATTAATGATTATAAAAAACATATTAAAAAAACAACAAAATCAGGTTCGTTAATGTCTCGTCAAGCACATATGGAATTAATTGTTGCCGAAAATTATAACCCATCACTTGGTGAAACTATTTATTATGTTAATAATGGCACTAAAAAATCACATGGAGATGTACAAAAATTAACAAAACTACCCAAACCACTTACTGAACAAGAAATAGAAAACGGTATAAAACCACCAAGAATAGTTGATGGTGTACAAATTAATTGTTATATGGTTAAAGAAGAAGATTTAATAAACGATCCAAACAAAACTGGTGATTATAATGTTATTAGGTATTTAAGTAACTTTAATAAAAGAATAGAACCATTATTGGTTGCTTTTAATCCTGACATAAGGGAAGATATTTTAATTGAAAATCCTGTGGATAGACAATATTTTACTAAAGCACAATGTCAATTAACCATGGGTTACCCGATGAAAGAAGGAGCACAAGACAAATTAGACGACGTTTTAACGTTATCTGATAGCGAAGTACTATTTTGGAATAAAGTGGGCGTAGATCCGTTCTATATGTATGTAGAAGACAGTATAAAACATGTAGATAAAGAATGGGTGGATTACAATCGTAAAGTACTAAATCTACAAGAAGAATCTATTCATAATAACGAAGATGAAGAAATTATAGAAACAGATGGAAACGATTACGCATATCATGCGAATATTGAATAAACAAAAAACCCCAATTAAAAGTTGGGGTTTTTTATTATCGGTATATATACCGATAAAGTATAAATATCGGTATATATACCGATAGATTTTATATCACATTAATAAATAATTTTTCTCGTATAGGTACAATTAATTTTGATGTGACATTTTGATTAGTGTCTAAAAATTTAATAGTAAAAAACCCTTCAAATTTACCCACTTCTGATGTTTGTTCTTCTGTGAATCTAAATACTATATAGTATTCATCAGTAACAGTATTAAATTTTTTTGTTCGATTTGTGATTGAACATACACTATTTAAAATGATTGGAGAATTTGTTTTAACATCAAGCATATCGAATGTTATTTCACTATTTTCTAGCATATCATTAAATGATGATTTATCATTTCGATTATCATCTATTAATTTCATCTTCAAAATTGGGTCACTAGCCCCTTGTCTTATAAAAAAATCCATATTAATAATTTTCTAAAATACTTAATCTTTCTTCAAAACCTCTACATATGAACGCTAAAAGTTCTGTGTATCTAAATGAATAAGTGTCACCAGCAACTTTAGTTTGTTCTTGATGTGAAACTTCTTCAACTGCAGGAACTTCAGGGTGATTTATAATAGTAGGTTCTTCACCTTCATCACCAAGTATTTCTTCTACCCATGCCGCTTTATATTCTATTGATTCAATGTCAATAACTTTTTTAAATTCATCATTCCATTTATCGTAACATATAAAACCATATTCAAACGGATTAAGATTATTTTCTGTCATAATTTCTATTGCTCGTTGAACCGTCATACCTAAATGTTTACGAGCGGCATCACCTTTTTCAGCAACAGCTGCTAGAAATTTATAAGTACCCATTTCTTTAGATAATTGTTTGGTGGCATTTAATTCATCTTGCGTCAATGGTGATATTTCTGTTTTCAATCTAGCATCTGAGGTATTAATTACACCATTTGAAGCAAATACTTCTTTCCATAAGTTAGATGCTGAACCTAAATTATGTAGTGTTGTTTTTCTAGGAATGATATTCGAATTTACTTTTAAATCATTAAATGGCGAAAATGATGAATTACCTATGATTTCTATTGATGGATTCGTATAGTTAAGCGTGTTTTTAACTATGGATACCGATGTGCTTTTATTTGTAAAAACATTATTAGTATAAGGTATTGTACCATTACAAGTAACAATATAACCACCTAAATCACCACCTCTAGTTATAGATAATATAAGATAATCAACATAATTTACTTTTAATGAATCCCCCACTGCGAAATCATCTATATTTGAATTTGCAAATAAATGTATTGTTGATGTTCCCTGTGTAGGGTTATAACAAGAAAATGTAGGCCAAGTATTTCCAATTATTACAGTCCCTTCAAGTATCGAAAATGAGGTAACATTTACTGGAGGACCTGCTTGAATATAAAAAATCTTTGTTATAGAAAATGTTTGTGTTGTTTCATCTAATGTAGTATTTGAATATTCTAAATAATAATTTATATCATTTAATAAATAATTTAATACACCTACATTATTAAAAATTATACCTCTTTCTAACGTTAATGTACCAGTGCCATCTAATGTTTCAAATTGATTTACGGTTGAAGATACTATTGTACCACTAGAATATGATAAAGATGTAGAATCTGCTGTTTTTGAAATTAATTGATTTGATGCTAATTGATTTGATGCAAATTGATTTGTAATTACTTTACCTTTAAGCCACGTTTCTATAATTGAATCATTACCTAAAACTACTGTATTACTACCTTTACCTGATGCACCATAACCTACTATAATTTCATTTGTAGCACCATATGAACTAATATTATTACCGACAATAGTATTTCCTGTTGCTATAGTTCCTATATTAGAATTATTACCAATAATGATACTATTACTTAAATAAGGTGATGATTGTTCACCAGATTTATAACCAATACCTATATTATAACTCCCTGTGTTAATTGACCTTAATGAACTATTACCAACTGCTGTGTTATGATTACCTGTTTGATTGTTTCTTAAACTATAATGACCAATAGCAGTATTACCTGTTGATGGGGGGTAAAATAATGTAGTTACTAAACTTTTATCACCAATTGAAATAGTTTCAGGGTTTTTTGTTCTGTTAAATATGTCTTTAATTGGTAATTTATATGTGATAATACCATCATCATATATAGTATTACCAGGGAAATCATAATGCGTTTGAGAACCGTCTGACGTGTTTAATAATGTGAAATTTTTTATATATTTTCTTGGCATATTTGATGTTTTTATATAAATATATTAAATTATAGAATTTTACCTATAATCATATATTAATTATTATTAATTTTATTATAACTACTAAACCGATTAAACTTATAATTAACCACAACCATTCCCAATCATTATTTGAATAATTATATTCGTCCATTATAAACCGTTAAATAATAAATTTCTTTTAGCTAATTCTTCACTATCAAACCAATACCATCCATCAACTGGAAAGACATATGCATCTTTTAATTCTTTTCTTAATTCATAATTTGGTGCAAATATAAAATTTGGTGCATACATCAAATTATTATCTTCTAATTTATAAAATCCTTGTGTTTCCATATATATTATCCTATTATTGACCAACCTTTATTTGTTGCGATTAATCTTTCTGCTGGTGTTAATAGAGAAGATCCTGGGCATCCTGTAATATTTATTGTTTTAGATACCAATGTCGGTAAATCATTAAATAAATCTACTAACGCTGATAGCCCTAAACTAGTGTAACTCACATCAATTTGTGGACTTACTCCAGTAAAGGTACTACCAGTATTTGTTAATCTTAATCCTGTTAGTTTAAGTGGTATTGCTACTGTACCGTAAAATCCTAATTTTGAAATTAACGAATCTAACGTGACCGTTCCTTGTATATTTTCACATTGATTAAACGCATTTTGGAAACCACATTGTTGTGTTAAACTTCCTAAATATCTAAAATTAGTATTATTCTTCAACGGATAACAAAAATTAATAAAGTTATTTACGAAAGTAATATTTCCAAAATTATTTGGTAGTTGAATATTGTAAAGCGACGTACACGAATCAAACATTGAAACAATAGTCCACACCAACCCCCAACTTGACGGAAGAATTATATTTGTTAAAATATTACAACCGATAAACATTTCTTGACAATTCGTAATAATATCCCAAGAAGATGGTAATAATATATGTCTAAGCGTAGAACATTGAGCAAACATATATTTTACGGTGTTTACATTACCCCAAGACGAAGGTAATTTAATATTAGTTAACGATGCACACGACATAAACATTGCCTCACAACTTGTTACATTACCCCAAGATATAGGCATAATTACACTTCTTAAACTTCTACAAACAACGTATCTGTTAATAGAATCACAAAACATATAAGAACAAGTTGTTAAACCAGTTACATTACTAATATTGGCATATAAAATGGCGTGATTTTGTTGAAATACAGTTAAATTATGTCTTCTAACTTTAAACGAAGTTATAACACTTGATCCTCCAGTAATTTTAATTTTAAATGTTGTATAACCCTCAGAACAAGGTGTTCCAGTACCTTCCGTATATGAGTGCTGATATGTCGTGTTACTAACTCTATCGGTTTCAATTGTACCATCACCCCAATCAATTGTATAAGAACCGCTCACAGTTGTTACCGCAAATGCGATTGCTGG
>JFJP01037069.1_pt1 | contig 51012 bp, 39 predicted proteins | sample 431651 | NCBI WGS metagenome assembly JFJP01 (sample SAMN02602958, study PRJNA72255) | Microbial mat metagenome, whole genome shotgun sequencing project. | biome: fresh water; feature: sink hole; material: water; isolation source: purple microbial (photo- and chemosynthetic) mats found in... | reverse complement strand
TGTGAAAGTTTTCCGGTACCCCTCCGTGGTTGTTGCGACAGTAACCGATCACCCTGTTACCGGCGGTGTCCACCTTTATCATTGAGCCTCCGGCGAAGGCATCAATGACAACTGCTGATGAATCATTTTCAGGGAAGGTGAACCTGAATATGGCAGATCTCTCTGTTGGTGTTACCTCTGCAGTGATATCATAGTCAGCAAGATAAACGCTGTAGTAGTAGGGCCGTGCCACCTCGGCCTTGTGTGAGAACCATGAGGCCCGCTGTTCCTCTGTGATTTTGTTGCCGCCTGTGACAGGCATCAATGAGAAGGCAGCGTAATCATTGATCCATGGGCTGGGCTGGTGGGTCTGTTTGATTCCGGTAATCTTATGATCATCATAGGTATATCCCCAGCCATCACCGTTGCAACGTGTCTGCGGCGTCCAGAAGTTCATCCCGAAGGGCAGGGCAATGGCCGGGTATGTGTTTCCATGCGAAAGCAGGTATTCTGAGTCGGTGCCCATCAGCGGACTGGCCAGGTCTGCCGGCCCTGCTTCTGTCGTTTCCGGCTGTCTGCAGCCGGACAGGGCAAGTGTGATGATCAGGGCCATTGCGGTGGGCTTTGCCAGCCGGTGAATATATTCAATCATAAAAGTCATTTGTCTTCTTTCTTGAGTTTATTCATAATTTTCCTCAGCACCATCTCCGGGGTGAGCCACTCAAGGCATGCCAGGTCGCCACGCCGGCACTCTCCTTTGCCGTATATGGTACAGGGGCGGCATGTCAGCTCCGTATCCGGTATCTGTACCTGGTTTTCTTCAGGCATGCCCCATGCGCTGAAGCCGGCACGCGGGTGGGTGGCGCCCCAGATGGATACCGTATCCACACCCAGCATGGCGGCAAGATGCATGTTTGACGAGTCCATTGCTATCATCAGATCGAGCTGCGAGATAAGGGCTATCTCCTCATCAAGGCTTATCATCCCGGCCATGGGTATCGATCCGGGGACCAATGCAGCAAGGTCATCAATACTCCTGGTCTCATCCGGGCTGCCGAAGAGCAGTAGAGTGCATACATTTTGCGATGTCATCATCCTGAGCATCTCCGTCATCTTGTCTGCCGGCCACATCTTCAGCCTGTGCCGGGCAAGAGGGGCAACGCCCACCAGGGGTCCGGTCCGGCCGGCCGTGATTGATACCGCTTTCCCCATCGCCTTCTCTGATGGCTTTATCCAGGGCCCGGGCAGAATGGCTACAGGGTAGCCGGCGCGGGCAAATACATCGCCATAGCGCTCTACGGTATGCCTCAGTGAGCCGTTCAGCCTCCCGCGAACAAGCTTTCGCCTTGCGGACCTCTGCTTGTCAATGACCGCAACACGACAGCCTCCCATGCGGAACAGGAAGCGGAGTATCTTCGACCTGATCACATCATGCAGGTCTGCAACCGCGGTAATATCATGCTGACTGCAAATATCCTTCCAGACGCGCAGCAGCCCGGTGAACCCCCGGTGCCTGCCATGGTGATCGGAAAGAAATACCCTGACTCCGGGTATATCCTGAACGAAACTGTCAAACGGCTTTTTGGTTGCAAAAATGAGCTCCTCGTCCGGCCATGATGCAGCGAAGGAACGCAGAAGAGGCAAGGTCATTATCACATCACCCATTGATGATGTGCGTATCACAAGAAGGCTCATCTCAATACTTTTCGTAAGATTTCTCTTCCACCAGGCCTGACCCGGTAGCAAGGTTTATCTCTCTCTTTATCTCTGAACGCAGATCATTCCTGAAATAGACCGCCCTGGCAGTCTCAATGAAATCATGGCCAAAATCCTTTTTGCGTTCAAGATCCCTTATATGGTCTTCAATATCCCACAGCTCGGCATTGACCCTGTACAAATCGAGGTAGAGAGGGTCACTTTTCTTCAGGAAGGCAGCCACAGCTTCCTCAAGTATCAGGTGTTCCTTCTCCAGGTTCACCCGCTTTACCGGATCGGTGATCTTCTCCAGCTTAAGTTCGATGATCGTCAGTTTGTCGGCTATCTCTCCGTTTGATACCTCTATCTTCATGAAAGGCTTTTGAACCTGTAAAAATAAACTTTTAATGCGAATGGGCAACCGTTGTCACTGCGGGTCAACGTCGGCATGGATACGCAGGAATCCTTTTCTTGGCATCTTCAGCTCGTTCTCCATGGCCCGCCGTATCAGCTCCTTCACCTTTGACGGAGAGAGGCTGCTGTCAATCTTGATCATGATTGTCTTGATGTACCAGTTCTGCACCTGCATTATCACGGGGAACTCTGGTCCGAGGAGATGGCTGCCGAGCTGTCTGCGCAGGCTCCCGGCCAGACGTTCAGCCGAGATATTCAGTTCATCCTGGTCACGATGCCGGACCGAGAGCCTGATGATCTTTGTGAAGGGGGGATAACCGAAGAGCGACCTCTCCTCAAGCTGGCTGTTGCACATCGCCTTATAGTCGTGCTTAAGCACCTGCCTCAGGATGATATGAGCCGGGTCAGCTGTCTGGATGATCACCCTTCCGCGGCGTGTACGTCTCCCGGCCCTGCCGCTGACCTGTTCCATCAGCTGGAAGCTGCGTTCAAAGGCCCTGAAATCGGGAAAATGCAACATGTTGTCGGCATCAAGTATGCCCACCACTGTCAGCCTCTCGAAATCGAGCCCCTTGGAGATCATCTGCGTCCCTATAAGGATGTCCGTCTCGCCTGCGGCGAATCCGGAAAGTATCTCTGAGGAGGCTGTTCTCCTCCGGGTGGTATCCTGGTCCATCCGTGCCACCCTGGCCGAAGGGAAGAGCAGCCTGATCTCCTCTTCGATCTTCTCTGTACCGAATCCTTTTGTTGTCAGCGCCTCTGATCCGCATTCCGGGCATGCTGACGGCAGCTTCACGCTTCTGCCGCAGTAATGGCAGACCATCCTGCCGATGCTCTTATGATAGGTATAACTGACTGAGCAGCTGGTGCAGCCAGGCACCCATCCGCAGTCGGGGCACATCAGGTAAGGAGAGAATCCCCGCCTGTTCTGGAAAAGTATCACCTGCTCTTCCTTTCCCAGCGCCTCCTCAATGGCCTCAAGGAGCCGGGGAGAAAAGTGTGAAACCATTTTCTTCTTCTTGCCGAAGGTGCGAGTATCTGCGACTATCATCTCAGGCATCATGACATCACCGTAGCGGGTCAGGAGTTCAACATACCCGAACCTGCCGGCAGAGGCGTTATAGTAGCTCTCAAGCGAGGGAGTGGCTGACCCAAGCAGGGTTCTGCCGCCATGGATGCGCGAAAGCATCATGGCGGCGTCACGGGCATGATAACGGGGTGCAGGGTCATACTGCTTATATGATGAGTCATGCTCCTCATCTACGATTATCAGGCCGAGGTCCCTGAAGGGGAGGAAGAGCGAGGACCTGACCCCCAGCACGGCGCTGAGGGTGCCGTCGCTGACCTTTCTCCGGACCTCACGGCGTGCGCCAGGTGTCAGGCGCGAATGGAAAACACCGATAGAATCACCGAAATGCCGCTGCAGACGTTCGATTATCTGCGTTGTCAGGGCTATCTCAGGAAGCATGTACAGTACCTGCCTGCCCCGGGCAAGCTCCTCCTGCATAAGGTGAATATAGATCTCCGTCTTGCCGCTGGAGGTGACCCCGTGAAGAAGCACTGTCTCGCGCTCGATGAACAGCTCCCTGATGGTGTCATACGCCGTGGACTGGACCTCATTAAGGCTTGCAGGCATGGTAACCCCGCGGTCCCCGGCAGTGTCGGCGCGCCGTTTTCTTCTCGTCACCTTCCCTCCCGGAAGGTCCTCCGCTGAGGGAATGGCGGCCTTCATCACCTCACCGGGGTAAGCCATATAATAATCAGCTATCCAGAGGATAAAATCAGTGAGACGGTCATTAACCGATGCCTCTTCCGGCAGTAAACCGGTTATCTCCTTCGGGACAAATCCTTCCGGAGGGTTACTGTGAATACTGATGACAAGGCCTGTAGCGCTACTGCTCCGGCCAAACGGCACAGTGACAAGGCTTCCCCGATGCAGGTCTGCCCGTAGCCCCTGTGGTATGCCATAGGTATAGCTGCTGCCCACGGCAACAGGTATGATAATATCTGCGAACTCGTTTTGCATTATCTGAAACGACAGCAAATTATAAATAAAAGGCTGTTCGGGCCGGCCCACAGGCCGGAACTTATCAACGGTGGTTTTTTTATGTGGCTACCTCAGCGCTGCCCTGACTTTTTCGGCAGCATCGGTGAAGGTGGATGCCGCAATCACCTTCAGTCCCGAGTTGTCAATAAGTTCTTTTGCCTCAATGGCATTGGTGCCCTGCAGCCTTACAATGACCGGTATGGTTATATCACCGATGGTCTTGTATGCTTCTATAATCCCACCGGCCACGCGGTCACACCTGACGATCCCGCCGAAGATATTGACAAGTATAGCCCTTACATTCGGGTCCTTGAGTATTATTCTGAACCCGGCCTCAACTGTCTTTGGGCTTGCGCCGCCGCCCACATCAAGGAAGTTGGCTGGTTTGCCACCGGAGAGCTGTATAAGGTCCATTGTTGCCATGGCCAGGCCGGCGCCATTTACCATACAACCCACGTCGCCATCCAGCTTGACATAGTTGAGGTTGCTGGCAGAAGCCTCAACCTCTGTGGGGTCCTCCTCGTTCAGGTCACGCATGGCAGCCAGCTCAGGCTGGCGGTAAAGTGAATTGTCATCGAGCGAGACCTTGCAGTCTACTGCCAGGACCCTGTCATCACTCGTCTTGAGGAGCGGGTTGATCTCCATCATTGATGCATCAGAGCTGACAAATGCATCCCATAGCCCACTTATGAAGTGTGTCATCTCCTTGTAGGCCTTGCCATGAAGGCCGAGGTTGGATGCGATGGTACGCATCTGGAATTCATGCAGGCAGCAGGTTGAGTCGACCACTTCGGTAAAAATCGCCTCAGGATTTTTGGCAGCCACCTCTTCGATATCCATGCCACCCTCAGTGGAATAGATTACCACGTAGGCCGATCTTCTGCGGTCAAGGAGAATGGAGAGGTAGAACTCCCTGGTTTCGGACTCACCCTTGTAATATACATCGCGGGCAACGAGTACCTTGTGCACCACTTTCCCTTCCGGACCGGTCTGATGTGTCACAAGTGTCATGCCCAGCATGCGCGAAGCCACCTCGGCTGCCTCCTCTGGTGAACGGGCGATCTTCACCCCGCCACCCTTGCCTCTGCCGCCGGCATGGATCTGGGCTTTGATGACAAAGATTTCAGTACCGTACTTCTTCTGAAGCTCTTCGGCCACAAGCTTTGCCTGTCCGGCTGTCTCGGCGATGAATCCTTCCTGTACAGCTACTCCGTGAGCCTGCAGAATTGATTTTCCCTGGTATTCGTGAATATTCATGACGGTCTGTCTGGTGTGGGGTTATAAAAGTTTCTCTCAGCAATTACGTATGTAATTTACTCATTTTTATAATTAATTTCGCTAAATATTTTCTTGAATGAGGAAGCTTTCCAATGATGAGTTGCACCGTAAGAGTGTACCGGAGTTCAGGTCATCTGCCAAGTCGCCGTTCATCATTGTGCTTGACAATGTAAGGAGTCTGAACAATGTAGGATCGATCTTCCGCACCGCAGATGCCTTTCTTGTTGAGGCTGTTTACCTGTGCGGCATAACGGCTACTCCTCCCCACAGGGAGATTCACAAGACTGCGTTGGGAGCCACTGAATCGGTTGCCTGGAGGTACTTTAACAGTGCAGCTGAAGCAGTGGCGGAGTTAAAGGCGAAAGGGTATCTGATAGTCTCTGTGGAGCAGGCTGACGAGTCTGTTGCGCTTGACTGTTTTGTTGCCGAAGCCGGGAAAAGCTACGCACTGGTTTTCGGGCACGAGATCAGGGGAGTGAGTGAGGAGGTGGTAAATCTGTCGGATGCCTGTGTAGAGATACCCCAGTATGGCACGAAGCACTCATTCAATGTGGCTGTCAGCGCAGGCATAGTATTATGGGAGCTGGCAGGAAAGATCCCCGGCAAGCCATAAAAAAACCCCGTCTGCCATCCGGCAAACGGGGTTCTGTTTTTATAACGCCTGATTACTGCGTGACAGACTTGAATGTGTCATCCATAAAGAACTTTGCAAACTCGAGATCAGTCCGGGCGTAGTTCTTCCAGTCAGAGTTGTAGCCGATAGCTTCGCGGAGACCGTTGAGAACGCCGTCCTTATTGTCGAGACGTGCTGCAATGACAGCATTTAAGTATGAAGGAGCGCCGCACTTGCATGGTTTCACTGATTCCATGGTTGTCTTTGCTTTGTTGAGGTCACCCTTCAGAAGCTGTGCAAGAGCCAGGTTCATCGTGGGTTTGTCACCGAGCAGGTTGACTGCCTGATCATATTTGCCTTCATGTATTGCGATGGTGCCAAGTCCGAATTTTGATTCAGGAGTGGCGGCTGACATTGAATTGAAATACTCGGAAGCAGCCTTAACGTCACCGTTAAGAAGAGCTGCGAAGCCCATGTTGTTCTTCACAACATCATCATTCTTCAGAGCCTTGGCTTTTTCAAGGGCGACCATAGCATCTTCGCCTTTGCCCATATTAAGTAGGGTCCAGCCTACATTGTTCCATGCGCGATAGCACTTGGGCTCCTTCTCAGCAGCCATCTGGTAGTACTTGAGCATCTCGTTGGGATCTTCGGTCAGTGTGCCAGCGTAGAGCAGCTGCTCAAGGCTGAGTGCTGAAGCGTCACCCTTGACTGCTGTGAGTATCTCATCATCACTGAGGCCGATAAGGTCAACGTCAACAATGAATTTTGACCTTCTCAGCTGGGGGAGGATCTCTTCTGCGAGAGTTTCATAAGCTGCAGCCATGTTCTTAATCTCCTGTTCGCGGACGATAGGATCCTGATACATGGAAAGGACTCTCAATACAAGCTCCTTGTCAGCCATTGAAGACTCCTGGACCAGGGTCTTGAAACCGTCCCAGTCTTCAGCTGTGGTCTGGGTTGCAAAAAGTTCAGACAGTTCGGGCATCTTACCGTACTCCTTCTGTAGATACTTCTCGGCAGCCTTGCCCCTCTGCTCTGACAGTTTTTCGTTGAGTGTGAGCGGACCGTCGGGTGAAGCGTATGAGCTTGTGGTGACGCCTTTGACTGCCATACTCTCGTTCTGCATGACGAGGGCAATATAATCCTTAAGGGCCTGGATATCTGCAGCCTTAAGTTCGGCTGGTTTGATATCTGACCTGTTGATGTTATAGAGAATATCTGCCATCTTCTGTTCGGGAACAATGCGCTGATAGTTATCCTTCAACGAAATAGGCATAGCATGATCTTCAACCAATGTAGATGTGGCGATTACGCCGTCAGCAAGCTTGATAGGATCAAATGCGAGAGTCTTGTCTTTCTTGGTTGCTTCGACGCGGAGCATGAACTCAGATACCTTCATCTCAGGTACATAGTTTACATCACCGGTCCAATTGATGTTACCGCCTTCCCAGCTGATCGGTTTGTTGTTAGCCAGAACCTTCTCACCCTGGGCATAAAGGATCTCATCAAATGCTGTTTCACCGCCTTCATAAACAAGCACGGGGGTGATCTTAAGTGTGGTGTTCTTGTCAAAGTACTTCTCCGGATAGGTGGCTTTTACCTGTGCGGCAACAATTCCTGCATGGGTCTCAAGTACTTTGGGAGTGATCTCATACTGGACAAGATTCGCGTTTTTCTTCATCTTGTCGAGACTGCTGCAACCTGACACAAGTACAGCAGCAAGCAGAATGACAAAAAGTCTGGTGAAATTTTTCATAATTTGTTTTTTATTAGTTGCGATCAGTTTCTGTTATTTATAACAATTATACGATATTTCTGATTTGGTTGCAAATTTAAGATATTTTTTAGTCAATACCCTCAATCGGCCTATTAAATATTCAGAAATCGCGAAGATTTATTCCCGGCTCTACTGGCTCACGGAAGATCATATCCGTCACTCTCAGGTAATCGTCATGGCTTGTTACAAAATCGATACCTGATACATCAAGCACCAGGTAGCGGTTTTCCGGATTCTGCCTGAAGAAGTTAAAATAGCTCTCCTGTATTCCTGTAAGGTAATCTGCGGTGATTGACTTCTCGTACTCTCTGCCTCTGGCAGCAATGTTTTTCAGGAGCCTCTCCGGAGGCACATGCAGGTATACGTAGAGATCCGGCTTTGGCAGCGAGCTGTAAATGATATAAAAAATCTGACGGTAGAGGCTGAACTCATCCTTTTCCAGGGTTTGGGAAGAGAACACCAATGACTTCATGAAGTAGTAGTCTGCCACGGTAAAGCTTCTGAACAGGTCCTGCTCCACCAGTTCCTCCTTAAGTTGCCTGTACCGGTCAGCAAGGAAGGAGAGCTCGAGGGGAAAGGAATACCTGGAGGGGTCGCTGTAAAATTTAGGAAGGAAGGGGTTATCTGCAAACCTTTCAAGGATCAGTTTTGCGTTATATTCCCTGGCGATCATGGAGGCCAGGGTTGTCTTCCCTGCACCGATATTTCCCTCAATGACAATATAGTTATACCTTGGGGTCTCCATTTCATTCCCTCATAGCAATCATTATCAAAAATAGCAATTGAAGGTCACAATAACAATAATCGGGCAGGCGGAAAATAAAAAAAGAGAGACGAACAAATTGAGCGTCTCTCCTTCTAATGCCCGGCGATTCCCGTAAGGGGGCATCGCCCTATTTTTTTTAAGACAGGTAATTACCTGTTGTCATCCCTCCTGCGGTCATTCGGGCGACGGTCGCCGCGGTCACGGTCATGTCCGCCTCTTCCGCCGTCGCGTGAGCCATGATAATCCCTTCTTTCGGAATGTTCGCGTTTGGGTGGTTCCACATAACCTTCAGGCTTAGGAATCAGCGGCTTGCGTGAAAGTCTCAGCTTGCCGGTCTTCTGATCTACCTCAATCAGCTGTACCTCAATGATATCACCTTCCTTGAAAAGTTCCTCCACAGTCTCAACCTTCTTCCAATCCATCTCTGAGATGTGCAGAAGGCCATCCTTATTGGGAAGTATCTCCACAAAAGCTCCAAACTGGGTGATGGTCTTCACCTTTCCGGTATAGACCTTACCTACCTCGGGAACAGCGCAGATGGCGTTGATCCTGTCAAGGGCAGCCCTGATCACTTCGTAGTTGTCGCCGAAGACATCTACCATACCCTGACCGTTGATCTCCTCGATAACGATTGTAGCACCTGTAGTTGCCTGTATATCCTGGATGATCTTTCCTCCGGGGCCGATAACTGCACCGATCATCTCCTTGGGAATATATATCTTCTCTATTCTCGGAGCGTGAGGCTTGAGTTCCGGTCTAGGCTCAGCAATGGTCTGTTCCATGATGTCAAGAATATGGAGTCTTCCCTTGCGTGCCTGGTCCAGAGCCTGGCTCAGCACCTCAAATGAGAGTCCGTCTACCTTTATATCCATCTGTGTGGCTGTTATGCCGTCGCGTGTGCCGGTGACCTTAAAGTCCATATCGCCCAGGTGATCTTCATCGCCGAGGATATCTGACAGTACTGCGAATTTACTTCCGTCCTTGTCAGTTATGAGTCCCATGGCAATGCCTGAAACCGGTTTGGCAAGCTTGATTCCTGCATCCATAAGGGCGAGTGTGCCAGCGCATACCGTAGCCATTGATGAGGAGCCGTTGGACTCAAGGATATCTGACACGATGCGTATTGCATACGGGTTGGTTTCATCGGGGGGCATCATGTTCTTCAGTGCCCTGTGTGCCAGGTTGCCGTGGCCTATCTCCCTGCGGCTGGTGCCGCGGGCAGGCTTGGCTTCGCCGGTGGCAAAGGGTGGGAAGTTATAATGAAGTGTAAATTTCTCCGATCCCTGTTTCAGAACCTCGTCAATCATCTTCTGATCGAGCTTGGTACCGAGGGTGACGGTTGTGAGCGACTGTGTCTCACCGCGTGTGAAGATGGCAGAGCCATGAGCTGCGGGGAGAGGATCTATCTCGCACCATATGGGACGAATCTCATCGAGCTTGCGGCCATCAAGACGCTTATGCTCATCAAGAACCAGGCGTCGTGCAGCTTCCTTCTCAACGTCATGGTAGTACCTGCTAACCAGGGCAGTGTTTACCGGATTCTCTTCAGTGAACTGTGCGAGGAACTCAGCCTTGATGGCATCAAAACCATCGCTGCGGGCTTTCTTGTCAGAGCCGCTGGCTGACAGTGCATAGCACTTTTTATATGTCTCATCCCAGATCTTTTTGCGCAGATCTTCATCGTTGACTTCATGACAGTACTCTCTCTTGACTGTCTTCCCGACCATCTCAGCCAGCTCATTCTGAGCTACACACTGGATCTTGATAGCCTCATGCGCAATGCGCAGCGCTTCGAGCATGACATCCTCCGCGACCTCTTTCATCTCGCCCTCAACCATCATTATATTATCATAGGTTGCGCCTACGATGATGTCAAGATCGGCATTATCGATCTCCGGAAGGGTGGGATTGACGACGAACGCTCCGTTGATCCTGGCAACCCTGACCTCAGAGATGGGACCGTGGAACGGAATGTCTGACACTGCAAGTGCAGCTGATGCTGCCAGTCCTGCCAGTGCATCAGGCATAATGTCTTTTTCTGCCGAGATCAGGTTGACTGTAACGAACACCTCAGCGTGGTAATCATCAGGAAAAAGCGGACGAAGAACCCTGTCAACCAGTCTCGATACGAGTATCTCGTTGTCATTGGGTCTTGCCTCTCTCTTGAGGAAACCGCCGGGAAAACGGCCTGATGCCGCATACTTCTCCTTATACTCAACTGAAAGAGGCATGAAGTCAGTGTCCTCTTTCGCATCCTTTGCTGCAACAACCGTTGCCAGGAGCATGGTACGGCCCATCCGCACCACGACAGAGCCGTCAGCCTGCTTGGCCAGCTTGCCTGTCTCAATTACTATTGACCGGCCATCGCCAAGGTCAATGCTTTTTTCAATTAACTTATACATCTGTATTACTGATTATTACGAGATAAAGGGTGAGAAAGGAGGAGTATACTCCGGGAATTAAAAAAGGCAATCTGAAATTGCCTTTTCTCTCTTTACTTACGCAGGTTAAGCGCCTTGATTATTTCACGATACCTGGAAATATCTTTTAACTTCAGATAGTCAAGCAGACGCCTTCTCTTCCCGACCAGCTTTATCAGCGACCTTTGTGTGCTGAAATCCTTTTTGTTCTTCTTCAGGTGTTCAGTCAGGTGCGAAATCCTGTAGGAGAAAAGAGCAATCTGACCCTCAGCACTGCCTGTATCCATTTCTGAAGATCCGAATGTCTTGAAAAATTCCTGTTTTTTCTCCGTTGTCAAATACATATCCTTATCCAATAGATTGTTAATAAATTCTCCAATTTTGGATCGCAAAGATACAACTCTTATTTGTAATATTTCAAACAATTTGAATAATTTTTTGCATTTGACATGGCCGGGACTACCTCCTTTCGGATAGGAACCTGGTACGAACAGGCCTCTGAATAATAGACGCAATAATGATACCGGAAGTTGCGCCTTCTGAAAAATTTATTGAAATATTTTTTGGGGTATTAACTATGTTCGCCGGGGCTCCCGGTCAGGGCTCCAGGAAAATGGAGCTTGAGCCTCTTAATTTATGGCCCATCCCGATAAGTGATGAGCCAATCATGCAGTCGAGGCACCGGTGATGCCTGCACCAGTATGTTCTGAGTTCCAGGAGGGCCTGGGAAGCGAATGCCGATTCGGGCCGGAGGCCTGCTTCGGTAAAGTCGGTCACCACGCTGTTCTCTTCCGGTGGTATAGAATCGAGTATGTCTAAGGCCAGGTCACATCTCTCCTGCTGTTGTCTGAGTCTTCCGAAGACGAACAACATCGGGGCCACGGCATTAATTATCAGAAGGTCAACCGACTCTCTTCCTGCGCGGCCTGCAGTGGCTGAGACCTCCCTGCCAAACATATAGTGAGTATTCCAGTATGCCGAGGCCCTGACAGCCAGCAACCTCCTGATGCTTTCGGTATCGCGGCATTCGAGCACCCTTGAGAAGAGCCCCTCGGTGCGGGTTAGCAGCGCGGCCAGCTGTGAGAGCCTGACTGTGGGAAAATTTGCCGGCCGAAGGCGGTGGAACTTCCACATCCAGCCATCGACGGGCTTGAGTGAGTACTTAGACTTCAGCACCCTGTACTCCCTGGTGAGGAGAAGGTAATAGTCATCCGTCACCGCCTCTCTGAAGAGCGCTTCGTCAAGCAGTCCGGCAGTGCCGAAGAGAAGCGCCTCTGCCTGCACCAGGTTGTCAGCGTGCTTCCTGATGATCTTCAGCGGCAGTCGCGATGCCAGCATCTCAAACGGGTCGGTGTTGACTCTGAACCCGAAATATCGGGAGATAAGCCTGTAGAGAGTCTCCTCCCAGTCGTTCTCCGTCTTCTCCAACATCTCCCTGATCTCGCTGCTCTTTCGTTCCAGCCGGTCAACGGCAAGCGACCAGAGCCAGTGTTTTACCATGAAGCCGTCGGCCTTGCCTATCATACCCGCACAGGCCAGGACAGAAGGGTTATTGACAAAATCGAGGTAGTTCTCCCACAGTACCGGATCGTACTCCAGCCGCGCCGTCAGCAGCTGGCGGCCAGACGCTGTGAAGACACTGGCATCATCGTTGTAAACGAGGTGGAGTATGACATTGTCATAGGCGTGGTCAGTGTGATGGCCGTGACGGTACCAGTCCGAGGAGTTGATGTGTATCTCAGTGTTGCCGGCCCATGCAGTACCGCTAATCATCAGGCGGGTGTTAAAGAAATCAGGACCGGAGTCGCGGTTGTAATCTCCCGGAGTGATCACCTCTATAGGTAAGGATTCACTGTCACACAGCCGACCGGCATCAAAGAACCGGTTTTTCCACACCCAGTGGAGGAACTCTTCTTTCATAACGGTAAAATTAAAATGCAGCATACCAAAGATAAGAAGAAAAGAATAATGGAGCAAAAGAATCAGAGAGCCGTGACCATGGGATTCCATGGTCAGCAGCGGCCCCGGGAAAGGAAAATTTAAATTATGCCCTTGGAAATGGCGGTTTTGATAAGTGCCGCAGTATTTTTTGCATTGAACTTAATCAGCATATTTTTCCTGTGGCTGTCGACAGTTGATGAACTGATGAAAAGCTGGTCGGCAATTTCCTGGTTCGTAAAACCGTCGGCAATTAGTTTTAATATCTCGCTTTCACGTCTTGTTATAAGCGGTTCAGAAGTTCCCGAAACCGAATGACCGTTCATAAGTTCCTTTACTCCCTGGCCGAAATAGCTGTTGCCTCCGGCTACCTGCCTTATCCCTTCTGTAATATCCTTTATGTCGGAGGTTTTAAGTACAAAACCCATTACTCCTGCCTTTACCGCCAATTCAATAATATGGCGCTGGGCAAGGGATGTTACCACAAGAATCCTTATGTCAGGACACCTCGATCTGGCCTGGGAAGCAAACTCGATTCCTGTCATGTCAGGGAGATTTATATCGAGCAGTACAATGTCAAACCGGTTGCCGTTCATGTATGAAAGTCCCTTGGCACCTGTGGCTGCATGAATACAGATTGTATCGTCAAACGTCTCGTTTATCAGTCTGAAAAGACTGTCGGAGACAATCGGATGATCCTCAACGATCAGAACTTTTCTGCTCAAAGCCGGAGTTTCGCCCGCCATGCTCATGGTATAATCATTTCAACAGTGATCTCGGATCCCTGTCCGGGCTGACTCCAGATATCGAATTTCCCGTTCATCGCCGTCACCCTGTCACGAATATTTTCAATCCCCTTGCCCTTCCGCCCTTTTTCCACCGCGGCAGCGTCAAACCCTTTGCCGTTATCAGTCACCTGGGCAAAAAGGCGTTTAGGTTCTGAAAATACCTGTACATTAATCTGTGTAGCCTCGGAATGCTTCAGAGCATTGTTCACAAGCTCCTGAACTATCCTGTACATTGTAAGTTCAACCTCTTTGGTGTACCGTATCTCGTCACCGAAGAACTGAAGCCCTAGTGCCGGCTGCCCTCCAGGAGAAACCTCCGTGCAGAAATCCTCCAGGGCAGTCTGCAATCCGTAATGATTAAGTGTCTCCGGCATCATGTTGTGGGCGATGCGCCTCAGTTCGCTGATGGAGGTGTCAAGCAAAGAAAGGGCATGGTTGAATGCATTGACGTTCTCGTGGGTGATAACAGCATTTTCCTTCATTGAAGAGAGATTAATTTTTATCCCTGACAACAGGCCGCCCAGACCGTCATGAAGATCACTGGCAAGCCTCGATCTTTCAGCTTCCTCGCCCTCCATGACAGACCTGGCAGCAAGGTAAAGCCTCTCCTTTTCAAGTTCGGCGATTTTCTTTTCCCTGATCTCGATGTTCTGGTCGGCAATTATTTTTTTCTTCCTTAAAAGCCTTATGTAATAATTGATGGATAAACCAAGCAGGATAATAACCCCGGTCAGCAAATACAAAATATTGTTCCTCCGTCTTTTTTCAGCGGTGAGTCTCAGTATCTTGTTTTCCTTTACCTCACTCTGGTATTTGGTTTCCAGCTCAATGATCTGCCTCGATTTCTCGGAATTGTATACTGAATCCCGGATAGTCATGTACTTTATGTAATATTCATATGCGTTCTTAAAATCTCCGCTCGCATAGTAGGGCATTGCCAGAGCTTCGTACAGATACTGAATTCCGCCTGTGAGATTATGGTCCAGCCCGATTTTCTCCGACTCTTTAAAAGATTTAATCGACTTATCATAGTCCTTAAGTCTGTAGTAGGTTTTGCCCAGTGTATACAGGGCGCCCGACATTCCTTCAGGATCACTGATCTGCCTGTAAAAGTCAATTGATTTCCGGATATAGGCGAGGGCGGTTTCGGGCTGGTCCATCTGATTGTAAACAGAAGCGATGTTCTGGTTCCCGTTTGCAATCCCTCTTCCGTCTCCGGTTATGGAATACTGGTTGATTGACTGTTCAAAATAGTTGATGGCGGTTCTGAAATCGCTCAGCCTCTCTTCTTCATTCCTGGTTTCACAGAAATGCCTTGAACTGTGAAGAGACCCCAGATGACTCAGAACCCTGGCAATGGCGGGAGTGTCATGACGCGACTTATAGATATCGAGAGCTTTCTGATGGTAAGCCAGTGATTTATCAAAGACCTCCATATAATAATATACTAATCCCAGGTCATCATTGAGATCAGCAATCCTGACTTCATCCTCTCTTGTTTCTTCAATTTTCAGGCTGTTAAGGTAACAGAGCATGGCTTCACGGTACATTTCACGACTGAGGAAATAGGCTCCCAGAGCCTGTGTTGAGCGTGAGACAAGACCCAAAGATCTGCCTGCAAGTACCAGGTCAAGCGCTTTCGTGATATGAAAAAGGGAAGAATCCGGATTGATACTCTGGTATCTCGATGCTTCTGCCAGATAATGCAAAACAGAGATAGAATCTTTTTGACTGATTTCCCTGCTGATCTTAGCAGTCGCAAATTCGCCGTTCAGCATTTTGTCAATTGCCAGGCCGAGCGAATCGGCATTCTGAGCATCGGATTCACGTACAGTCAATAAACTGAATAATAATAATATAGAAATGCCATACTTCATCAGAACCCTTTTCATGGATTATTATATCATACAAACCTAATTAATATTCATTTACCTCTCTTCCCCTTTTTCGGGGATATTTCAGTTTGCAAGGGGTGAATGGGTTTTAGGGGAATGCCTGTCAGGGGATTGGATGGCCGCCTGAGTAAATATCCCCAAAAAAGGGGATAATCGGCTTAATTATTCTGCGTATGTTTACTATACCAAACAGCCCATCGTTTTCACAAACTAAAAATCAGGTAAAATGAACTCAGCTATTAAAATCATGATTGCAGTTGTCTTTCTGCTCAGTCTTTCAGTGACGGCCACCGCACAGATAAAGCTCAAGGACAAGGTCAAAAAAGTGGAAAACAGTGTTGACAACAGAACCGACCAGGGATTAGAAAGAGGTCTTGACGCTATCCAGAGCGGGTTAGGCAAAGCCCTGAAGAAAAAAGACAAAACCGACGAAGCCCAGCAGGGCGGGGAAAATCAGGGTGATGCAGGTGTCTCATATCAGACGGATCAGGCTGCAATGGGAGATCAGGCCCCGCAGCAGGAGCAGACATCGCTTCAGGCTTATTCTAAGTATGATTTCATCCCGGGAGAGAAAGTGATTTTTTATGAGGACTTCAGCCAGGATGCTGTAGGTGATTTCCCGGCCCTGTGGAACACCAACGGGTCGGCGGAAGTTGTAACCACCAATCTTTATCCGGGGAACTGGATGAAATTCGTCGGCACTCATTGTGTATGGACCGACGAGCTTTTAAAACTCCCTGACAACTATACAATAGAATTTGATGTAATTCCCATTACAGGTGAAGAGGGAGGCATGGGCGGATACTATTTCAGGCTCTACCAGTGTATCAACGAAAGATCGTGGGATGGTGGCGCCGTTCCAGGCAAGGCAGGGTTTAACTTCGCGGTTGAATATACCGGCAGGCCGAATTACCGGACCTATATTAACGGTATTGAAGACGATTTAGGATTGACAGGTTATATAAACGATGACGATCTGAAGCAGAAGCAGGACCAGAAGTATCATATTGCTGTCTGGGTCCAGAAATCAAGGGTACGCCTGTACCAGGAGCAGAATAAGATCATAGATCTGCCGAAAGCATTCCCGGTAGCCAGTGTGAAAATGGACCGGATCAGGTTCGAATACGGTGCTGCAATGATATCCAACATACGGATTGCAGTGGGTGCACCCGATATGCGCAATAAACTGATGACTGAAGGCAAACTTGTGACTTATGGCATCTATTTCGATGTAAATAAGGATGTTGTAAAGCCCGAATCTTACGGAACCCTCAAGGAGATTGCCGCAATCCTCAATGAAGTCCCTGATGTACAGGTCAAAATTGTAGGTCATACAGATGCTGACGGGGCTGATGTAGCAAACCTTGATCTTTCACAGAGGCGTGCCGCCTCGGTCAAAACCGAACTGGTCAATTCCTTCGGAGTGAACGGCGATCGGCTTGTAACTGACGGAATGGGTGAAACCCAGCCCGTAGCGCCCAATGATTCCCCGGCCAATAAAGCACTTAACCGCAGGGTGGAATTCATAAAACTGTAATGGTTTGAAAATAAAAAAGTAATCATTCTGAATAAAATATATTATGGATAAAACCTGAAAATCCAAAATAATGAACAAAAAATTAACGGTTTTAATTCTGCTGAGCATGGTGTGTTTCGATGGATTTTCACAGGGCGCCAATCCCCTTGTTAATAAAAGCCAGGGAATCTTCAAGGTAAAAACTATTGAAGAAATGGCGAAGAATGAGATAAAGCTTACAGTAAGAGGGAAAGCCGCATTTGTAAAAGCCAAAGAAGAATTCAGGAATGTTAAGAATCCAAAATTTCAAATCGCACCCAATGAACAGTTGAATCAGGATCCGAAAGAATTGCTGGGAATATGGGAAAAACCGGATTTAAATATTGCTGTTCGGAGAAACGAAGAGAACAGGAACAATGAAAAAGCGATCAAGAACAGTATGATAGCTGCAGGTATAGATGTTTCAGGTATGGATTTAAGCTACTCACGACCCGTAAAAACCCAGGAACTTCTCGATTCGTGGAACACAAGAATTCTTACCCCTGTGAAAAACCAGGGCACTTGTGGAAGTTGCTGGGCATTTGCAGCTGCCGCGGCTTATGAGCATGGTTATTTAAAATTCTTCAGAGGCTTACTTGATATATCGGAACAGGATATTGTAGTCTGCGGTGTTACAAGTGAAGGACGTGATTGTGGTGACTGCTGGTATGGCGGGCAAACTTACCGGGCCTTTGATTATATGGATACGAAGGGTACTTTGTTGGAGAAAGACTTCCCCTACGGATCAGATGGTACGTGTCCGGATAAAATTAGATATGACGGCGTTTGGACTTGGGGATTCGTATATCCCGGGCGGTTTCCTACTGTGAATGAAATAAAAAAGTATGTAGACTATTATGGCTCCGTTGCTACCTATATGAAAGCCGAAATCAGTTCTTTTATAAGTTACGGGGGCGGTGTCTATAACGGTTATCCAAGTAATTCAGGCAACGATTGTGACCATGCTGTTATTATCGTCGGCTGGAATGAAGCCATGAAGGCCTGGATCATTAAGAATTCCTGGGGCGAAAACTGGGGACCTTATGGTGGTTACGCTTACGTTGGGTATGATCAATGTAACATCGGGAAATATGTTATGTGGATTTTGCCTAAGTTTTAAATTCTTCTGAATAGAAAGCTTTTGCATAATTACTTCAACCTTGTTAATATACTTGAAAATGATAATGCACCTTATTCAAAAGTATGGAATTATCTGGCTTTCATTCTTAATGATAGCATGTAACGCTAATAAGGGCAAATCTGTAAATCAGGTATCAACAATGAGAGATACCCTCATATTCACGGGCTGCCAGGAAGAGATAACCTTAAAAACCGGTTCGGTATTTGAAATTAAACTGGAAGCTGTTAAAGGAACCGGATATCAGTGGTTGTTGAAAGAGCCCTGTCTGCTTTTAGAGCAGATTGAAAATGATGTAATATGCTATTCCCCGGAAAGAGAAAATACACCTGGTCAGAAATGTTATCAGGTCCTTCAGTTTAAAGCCCTTAAAAAAGGTGAAGGGATCATTCAGCTTGAATATAAAAGAACATTTGAGAAAGGAATTGAAAAGAGCTGCTCCACAAAAATTGTTGTAGAATAAATCCATTCCAGGAGCGGCTCTCCGCTAAAATATCTGACGACATTAAAAAATGAAAAGAAAAGCAAACCTATTCCTGGTGGCGTTCCTGGTTTCAGCTATGACCAGCGCCTCTGCCCAGAATCCGGTATTAAAAAAAACTGTTGAGCCAGCGGTTAAAAGCAAAATTGACAACCCTGCTGCAATAGACAAGGATATCTCTTCCAAACTAAACACCATTACTGTTAACACAATACTTATAAGTAACATATCCACTGAAAGCGCATGGTGTACTTATAGCTATAAATCTGAGGCCACAGTGGTTCAGCACGGTATCTGCGTCAGTAAGGGACCTTCCCCAACAATTCAGAATACAAAATTCTTTCCCAAGGGAGATCCGGGACCAGAATTCGGTGTTGAAATTACAGGATTATCACCTAATTTAAAGTATTATGTGAGAGCGTTTGCCAAAAACAGCTCCGGAGCTGTCTTCTATGGCAATGAACTGGTTTTTACAACATTAACACCTAAGAAATAGACCATGAAAAAGATTATGTTTTTCCTGATTGCTGTCACCGTAACCCTATCAGCAGGTGCACAGAATATAAGCAACGGATATTTGATGAAGATCCCTGCGCTGCCTGCAGATTCCTGCAATGTAACCCGGGCAGGGGTTGAGCGTTTCACCCAACAGGTCAGCGCCCTTGCAGGACAACTTAAAGATGAAATTGATACCCTTAACAGGACGGTAAACAGGCATATAAAAGCGAATGAAGGCTCCGCTCAGGAAAGGGCCATGAAACAAATGTCGCAGCAATACGGAATGTCCCAGTCAGACATTGAAAAAATGAAAAACTCCAAGAACATGACTGCGGAAGAAAAGCAGGCATTTGCGAACAAGATGATGTCACAGCAAACCAATATGACTGTGGATGAAGCGAAAAACCTGGGGAAGATGAGTGAGGCTGGAAGAAAGGCTTATGCCGAAGCATATGTAACCGAAGCGATGGCGACCAGCCAGGCTGATCCCAAACAACAGGCACAAAATGATGCTTTAAAAAGCCAGTATTACCTGGTCAATTCACAGCAGGCTACAGTCAAAAAGTTGTCTGCCATAGAACAGAATATTTCTGCGCTCTACTCCCCTATTGAAGCTGATCCGGAGCGTCAGAAAATGCTCGACAGAATTGGACAGTGGAATAATAAGATAATGTCAATGACCGGAATCGACTACGGACAGGGAAAAGAAATGGATTCTCTTGCAGTACTTATTAAAAATGAACAAATAGCATACTGCAACAAATTCACCCCCAGGTACCGTGCAGCCCTCAGAAAGCATCTGGAACTTTTAAAGACCTCAATGCCTGATTATCAGAGTCTGGGGAAAATTACAGCAGAAGTAACCAAAGTTCAGACGGGTATCGAAATGCCTGCAGGAGGCACGGAGATTCCGGCCCTGAAAGCTATAGACGCTTATCTGAATGCGCTTCAGGATGCCTTTGATTACAATCTGTACTTTCCTGAAGATGAAAATTAGTCGACGATCTCTGATCGGTTTTACCAAATATTGAATTAAAAAGTAGTTGCATGCGATATGTGCTGATGGTACTGATGTTGTGCCTTGCTGCCCTTGTCAGCGCCCAGAACACCCAGTCGTCCGACCAGATTCGGCAGCGGATGGCCAAAATCAGGCAAACCACCAACTGGGATGACCCTGCCGCTGCACAAAAGGCTAATGAAGAAATCCGCAATCTGGCAAAACAGCTGATGTCCGGAGGAAATCAGCAGTTCGGATCAGGAACAGGTTCAGCATCGGGATCAGCTAAACAGAGCGGGCAGAATACCTCGAATGACGGTGAGCAACTGGCGGAGATCAACCAGAATATGGCTCAGCAAAAGATGGATATCTTAAGCCAGATATGGAAGGCTGCTGCCAGTGGTGAGGGTGCCGACATTCTTCTGGCCGAACCTCTGAGGGAAGTGATCGTTAACGAATACAAGGAAGAAGACAACCGGCAGCCAATCGGATTCGTCGCTGAAGAATTGGAAGTCCTGGTAATTGACGTATCAATGAGAGGCATTCAGGTAGTAATAGACATAATGCCTCTATACAAATCGGTAAAGACCCTTGTGATAACAAACAGTCAGAGCCCTGTGCCGGTTGACCTGACTGAAATACTTAAGAACGCTGCTGATTATCCTCTGGATGAGCTGTATATAGTTAACCTCGGGATCTACGTAACAAAACTCCCGCAGGAGGTATCTCAGTTTAGAAACCTCAAGACACTCGGCATCTTCAATAACAGTCTGACTTCGTTGCCTGAGGCGATGAAAAACCTGTCAGGACTGAAAAGACTGTATGCCGACAATAATCCTCTGAGGACAACTTTCCCTGCACTTAATGCACTGAGAAATCTTGAAGAGCTGGGATTACTAAATACCGAAGTGCCGGATTCTGAAATTACCATGATTGAGAACATGTACCCTGCCTGCAAAGTAAATTCAAGATGAAACGTTCAGCCCCGATTTTCCTTTTAATACTTATGTTGCTGCCACTTCAGCAGGTTTCCTGCCAGGATCTGAGGATGCTGTTGCTTCCAAAAGCAAGTTCGGCAGACAGTAATTTGCTGTTCCTGTCAAGAGGCCTAAATGCCATATTCATGACCGACATGATAACTGAGATGGAAAAGTATTTTCCTTGTGTGGGAATAACCGATCCTGTATCCACTCAATACTGTTTGACTGAATTACGCCTGCAGTCAACTCCTGAATTCGGCAGTCGCGATGTACGCCAGATTGTCAGCAAAATTGCTAATTCGCTGACAAACCCTGACTTTGCAGTAAAATACAGCAGTTATATCAATTCCGAGGATCTGGCACAGACAACAGTTCTCTGCGCAAACAGTGAGGGAGAGATAATCGCCGATTTTATTGAGTCATTCCCTCCACGTGAGGTGTTTGGTGGATCTACCATTGCCCCGGTCAAGCGGCTCATGGAAGAGCTGAAGAAACATGAGATATGTCCATTCACCGGGACTGTGAACGTGGAAGTTAAAAGCGAGAGGGATGAATCGTCATCCTCCTCTACACCGTGTGATGCCGGGCTGATTGTCACTGATGTGGAGATTAAAAGCAATTCGACTCTTAGGTGGGAACTTGTAAAAGAAAGCCTTGCAGGTGCTTCCGGGACCGTAACCTACGACCTTAAGGAAAATTTCAAAACGGTGATAAGTAATTCCTGTTATGTCTGCAAGAATGGCACGAAAGGCTTTGCAAAAACTACTGAAACAAAAGAAACAGAGGCAAAGGTAGAGGGACTGTCTAACGAAAGCGTCTCAGACGGGGCTCAGGTGTCTGACGCAAGGATCAGGATATCCTTTCTGGATGACGGCACCTATCTCTTAAGTGTTAAAGCCACCTCCGAAAAAGGACCGATGAAGATTACCACGGAGAAGAAAGTCGACGGCCCTTGCACAGGCAGTAATGAAAATGAACCGCCGGATACGAAGACAAAAAGCATTGATTTGCCGTTTACAGCTGTTTTCGGACCATACAAGGGTACGGCACAAGACAAGGTTTTGAGTCAGAATGAAACAAAAGATGTTTCACAGGGCAAGGAAAAAACTATCTTGAAAATTGATTTCACACTGACCCGCCAATGACCGTCGTGAACATTCCAAATACATATACGGCTGAAGGCCGCAAGAACTGAAATCAGCCTGGACCGTCACAGTCGATTCAATTAAACCCAACTGCTGAAATTAACAGATGCATGAAAAAGAAACTAGTTACAAGCATTGTTCTGGCAACAGGATTATTTGCAGGGCTTTGCGCACAGGAACTCCCTCAACTTACCGAAAAACCCGGCACCTTCCAGATCCTCAGCAGGACTAATTATACAGCCCCTGACTGTGCCTTTACAAAGGCTGAACTAACTGCAAACCTCCAGAGAATAACTGATCTGGTCAGCGTGATCAGACAAAATCCTGTCCTGAGTGACATCAGGGGATTTGAAGGCAGGGCAAGGATATATAATGTCAATTGTGAAGATAACGGCAGATACGGGATACCTTCAAGGATAAGCTTTGAGTTTTGCGAGTGGCACCGCAATAAAGACGGGACTGAAACCTTTAGTTCCATCGAGCCGCCAGAGTGGTCATTGATAATAAATAAATTAAAACCCAATACAAACAGATGGCATTTTTCGTCAGGCGATTTCCTGGGAGATAAAACTTTCTTTACAGTGCCTGATCAGAAAGAAACGATTGAAAGTGGTATCGATGTTTACGGGGGTGAGTGTTTTGTGATCTATGACCCTGACCGTCCACCCTACTGGGTGCCGGTAACTGTCGATGAAGCATTCAACTGTAAAAGGGAGTACTGGAAGAAGGAACCCAACCAGTATAACAGGGATTATATGATGAAAACTATTGAAGCTGATTACGCAGCCACCCCGGTTTCGGACAGGGATAAACCTGCACGCATGTGCTGCACCATGTCAGAGATAGGAACAGATCCCAAGGCTCCGCAGATTATGAAGGTTAATCCCGAATACTGGGACAGGAGCCTTCCGAAATCAGCAATACAGTTTATCTATTTCAGGTCGATAACAAATAAAGAGTATCTGAGCGGATTAATCAGGGAAGCCAAAGATCGCGGGGAAAACCCCTATGAGACAATTTTTGAGGAAGCATTTGATATTGATGATATTAGGGCACTGGCACCGCTTATCGGTAAATAGTTCTGCTCACTTTCACATATTTTATTACATGAAAAAGTCCACGGTTCTTTTTGCTTTGCTGATGCTGGGCCTCATTTGCTATGCCCAGCCCAAACCCGGAAAAGAGGGGCACGGCATCCCTTCAAATGAAACTGCAGGAATAGATGTCCTGAAATCAGCCCTGACCGTCACATTTGATCCGATAACAACAAAGTAATTAAGAACTAAACCATATGAAAAAATCTCCCTTAGCAGTATTGATCCTTACGGCAGAAATGATGCTTTGTTCCCTGGCCGGCGGTCAGACACCGGATGGCCCTGTATTCAATATAACTGTGGAACAGAGAGGTTCCTCCGACGGGGAAACTATGGTCAAGAATGTGAAAGCGGGTTACTGGCCCTGCGCAATCTGGAACTCGGGCTACTTCGGGGGCGAGTCGTTCAGCGACAAATCTGTAATGGGAGCACAAACGACAGCCACTCCGGAGGGATTGCTGGCCAGAAGGGGCAGCATTGCAGGGATGAAGCCAGGTGAAGTCCTTCTGTTTTATGTACGTGAAAAATCGGGCACAGGCAATGAAGGTCACTGCTCCGCAACACTATCTACAATCGGTGACGGCGTTTTCAGCTGCACAGTAGTAAGCGGAGACGATAAAGGAACTTACACTGCCGGTGGTCCTGTCACAGAACCCGGCAAACGCGCTTTCGGCCCCGCCGGCAATGCCGATGCAATCATAAAGCGCACTGCAGAAGGCGCGATCCTGACTTTCAGTGAGCCAAACCTTGAGGCTGAAGGTTATTGCGATTTCTTCGGACTTTTTGATGGGGAAAATACGCCGGAGGCTCTACCGGAAGTCTTTACTTTTAAGCTCACAAATGATGAGCTGGAGAACTGGTCAACCCTGCAGAAAGTGAATGACCGGACACTCCCGGGACCATTGGGTGGATCGCTCCATATCCGCGCCGTGCTTACATCCGGGGCCTTTTACAAAAAAAAGGCAGATGTCACACTCGGGGGTTGCTCTGAACTCAGCACAGGAGAAAAAGGGCAGGTCAATGCAACCGGTAAACCGGAAGGAGGAAGTTACCGGTTCTGGAGTGAGCCACAGGGAATGGTCATGATCGAATCCGAAGGCCCTTCCGCCACTCTTACAGGATCCAAACCGGGCCGTGGTACCCTTTATGTAGAGTATACCGCACCTGACGGTGCCAGAACCAAGGCGTCAATGCCGGCATCCGTTGTTAGTATATGGTCATATAACGGCGGAGATGCAATCCCTCCGATACCGCTGTATGATGTTGAAGGAAAAAAACTTTCAGGCAAGCTGATAGTACCTTACTCCTCGGAACCGGATGAAGCACAGGAACTGGTTGATTTTGTGTCGGGCAATCCTTCAGTCTTCACAGTAGTTGCATCTGCAGATAATCTCGACATTCAGGTATCAAAAACAGGCAAGTCCACCATTGAGGCCAGGGACAACTGCGGCAACACCGCCGGTCCGACCGTTGAAGTTGAGGTTGTCAACTGCTCTGAGGAAACAAAGGCCAAACTCGCCGAGGAGGCCCGGATAGTTGCTGAAGCAATCAAAGTACAGCTAAAGCAGCTTGAGGGTATCATCAATTCCAAAGAATACCAAAAAGCTTCGGGCCGCTTCCTTGAATCCGCAGCCAATCTGACGCTGAAGACCTCAGGACTGATTTTTGGAATGGCTGCCGGAGCACCAGGGGCGGACCAGGTTGTTCAGGCCACCGGGAAAGTATTCGGAAGCGGCTCAGCGCTTCTTGACTTGGTCAGGAGCGGAAATCTGAGCGAGGCAGGTGTAAACACTGTGAAGCTGGGAATTGAGCTGGTCGATGCGACCGTCCTGGGGATACTATCCGGAGCCCAGGAGACCTACGAGGCCGCCAATAAATTCGGGGAGGACCTGGGAGTAATTAAGGGCGCAACCATGAAGATAAGCAATGCCCAGTATTGGATTGAACACTGGAGCCGGTATGTAGATGATCTGATCCGCCGCCAGAAATTGTGCGAGAGCGGAGCCGGACAGGACGGCGGACAGGGTGAACCAGCGCCGGAACCTGTACAGAAGCCGGCAGAGCCTGGCTCAGAGGCCGCCAACCAGCCTGCAGGTAGTGCCGAAGCTGCAGAACCCCGTGGCGAGCAACCGTCAGCTGAAGAGCCTGCGCCAGGCGAAGCAGCCGGCGAGAAGAGACCGGATGAGGGAGAACCGGGCGGAGAAGAAGTCCCCGATGAAGGAGGTGAGATCTCCCCGCCGAAGCCACCATCCGAAGCCGGACAGGAGGGCCTGCCCTATGCCCCAGAAGAATGCGGATGCAACAGCACAAAGACCATGAAGCCTGGACCTGAGGTATTTGCAATACTCCAGGCGGAAATGCAGAACCTTAACAATTGTGTCGATGGCTTTCAAAACGGCCCTCTGACAAGCTATGTTAAGACTCTCGAAGAGTGGAAAACTCTTACCGGTGAACTCACTTCAGCACTCGTTAAGGATCAGGAGAGCATCGGGACATCTTTGCATGATGTAATACCCCGGATGGAGTCCCTGCTTCAGCAAACGCAGTCGTTTGACATTGCAGGACAGGAGTTTATTAAGGATTTTGAGAAGTGCCCTGCTATATCATCTTCATGGATGGATCTTCTCAAGACCGCTTTGACAGTAACTGTCGATTCCCTTAAAACCAAATACTGAAATATTCCTGAATATGAAAAAGAAAATTGTCATATGCCTTATCCTGTTGACAGGACTTATATATTCCCGCGCATAGCAAAGGTAAATCCGGACTACTGGAACAGGGAACTACCACGTTCGGCAATTCAGATTATCAATTTCAATTCGATCCAAAGAAAGGATTATCTGAGGACATTAATGGAGGAATATCTTGATAAGAACAGCATCAGCTATAATCTGAAGCGATTTGAGGTGTCATTCGACATGCAAGAAATCAGGAGGCTGGTGCCGTTGATAGGGAAATAACAATCAGGCATTAGGCAATTGGCAGCAGGCAGTAGGGGGAGCATGCGATGAATGGGACAGTGAGTATGGGGTTTGCGCCCCCGATTAACAAGGGAAAGCCCCGGGATCCGATAGTCCTTGGGAGAGAAAGGAAATGGGTACTCAGTCATCAGACACGCTGAATTCCGAATACCCTTTAACCCTGAAACCTGTAACCCTTAAAACCCTGATTTGTCCGCCGGGGTCTCAGCACCGGAGGAACACTTCTAACCAACGAAAACTAAACCCTCTAACTCACATAAAACTATTCGACCAATTTACAATGTGACAGAAATCTGCCATGAAGTAATTATGGTGTCATAATCCAAACTTATTTATCATCTGAGAGAACACATATATTACCCCAACAATTGCCAGGAATCCGGTTATCACAATCCCATACGCCAGCAGAATTGCCAGTGATAATTTTGAATTGGCGTCTGGATCCTCCATCAATTGTATGTCTCTCTTATGCATAGACCGGAATATTAATTGTTTTTAAACACTCTCAGATAACTATGCAAAGTTGAGTCGCTTTCGTCTTTTAACCGTTACAAAATTCCCGTAAAAGATTACATTATTCACATATTGCTGTACTAGTTCCGTACCCTCGACCGAGGAGACCATCCATTTTTCATTTTGAGGAATTTGTCTCTGGGAAGGAGATCGGCAGGCCAGCCTGGCAGTGCTTCCTTGACAGTATGGAACAAAAGAGACTATATTTGTGTTTTCATTTTTACCGACTGGGAAGCACAATTAGTCAGGAGGCATTATGACTGACTGGAAAAGAGTTTTTGCGATAATATTCACCGGTCAGCTGTTCTCCACGCTGAGCAGCTACGTTGTTGCTTATGCCGTCATCTTCTGGCTCAGCGTTGAGACCAGGTCGGCAGAGGTGCTGGCCTATGCCACCATTGCCTCCCTCCTGCCCCAGATGGTTCTCGGGCTCTTCACCGGTGTGTTCGTCGATCGCTGGAACAGGAAGCGGACGATGATACTGGCCGATCTCTTCATTGCACTCTGCACCCTGGTCCTGGCTGCGCTCTTCTGGATTACCGAGCCGAGGATCTTCTATGTATATCTCCTGCTGATGATGCGTTCTGCCGGGATGGCTTTTCACATACCCGCCATGCAGGCCTCCGTGCCGCTGCTGGCACCTCAGGATAAGCTGATGCGTATCTCAGGGATAAACAACATGATACAGTCAGTAAGTACGATAGCCAGTCCTGCCCTTGCCGCCCTTCTCATAAGCCTCTTTGAACTGCAGTGGATCCTCCTTATTGACGTTGCCGGCGCTCTCATAGCCGTGTCAACTCTGCTGATGGTTCATATTCCTGATCCGGAGAAGAAGGAACTTGCCAAACCGCATCTTTGGAGAGAGCTTCTTGAAGGCATGAAGGAGATCTACAGCAAACCCGGTCTGCTCTGGCTCTTTATCCTGGCCCTTTCAGCCATGTTTTTCATCATGCCGGTTGCTGCCCTCTTTCCGCTGATGACGCTTGAGCACTTCAGCGGCACAACATACATGATGAGCATAGTGGAGATTTCATGGGGCATTGGGATGCTCATCGGGGGAGCCATCATCGGACACCGCCGTCTAAACAGCTATAAGGTCGTTCTCATAAATATAACTTACATGGTGCTGGGGCTCACCTTCTTCTTTTCCGGGATACTGCCTCCATCCGGATTCGCAATATTCGCCGGCATCACCGCCATCGGGGGTATTACCATGACTCTCTATTCGGGCTCATTCACGGTTATAATTCAGACAATGGTTGAACCCTCAGCCCTTGGAAGGGTATTCTCACTTTACTCCAGCGTAACACTGCTGCCATCAATGATAGGGTTGCTTGCAACAGGGTATATTGCTGACACCATCGGAATAGGAAATGCGTTTATTATATCGGGCATTGGGATTGCCTTACTGGGCATCGCAGCTTTTGTGATACCTCCCATCAGATTGATGGTGAGAGCGGAGGTTGGCGTTAAAACAGTAGGCAGTCCACAATCCACAGTCGGCAGTCAGGACTGAAGACTGCGGACTGATGACTGATGACTTTCAGATTTTGAACTTCTCCGCCAGGTAGCCGGCCATTTCCTCCTGCATCTCCCGGGCTTTCTCACCGGCCACTTCGGCAAAGTTCTCAGTGCTGTCAGCGTAAATGATCCCGCGTGATGAGTTAACCAGGAGTCCGCAATGACTGTTCATACCGTACCTCGCAACCTCCTCAAGGCTGCCACCCTGGGCGCCTACCCCCGGAACAAGAAGAAAATGGTGAGGCACGATCTTGCGTATATCGACGAGCATCTCCGCCCTTGTGGCTCCCACAACATACATTATGTTGTCTGTTGTTCCCCATCGTTGCGTTATTGTAAGCACTCTCTCAAACAGTCTCTGCCCCTTGTCGGTATGATACTGGAAGTCATCTGCTCCTTTGTTGGAGGTGAGAGCAAGGATGACAGCCCATTTGCCGGGATAGGAAAGGAACGGCGTGATGGAATCTTCTCCCATGTATGGGGCCACGGTCACGGCGTCGAAAGGCATCTCGCCAAATACCGCCCGTGCGTACATCTTTGATGTGTTGCCTATATCGCCTCGCTTTGCGTCAGCAATGATAAAGATATTGGTGTCAAGCTTGTTGATATACCTGACGGTTTTGTCAAGAGCTGCCATACCGCGGACACCGTAGGACTCATAGAAGGCGAAGTTGGGCTTGTATGCAACAGTGTATTTATGAGTTGCATCAATGATCCTCCTGTTGAACTCGAAAATAGGCTCTTCCAGACCTCCAAGGCTTGGGGGCAGCTTTGATATCTCAGGGTCAAGGCCGACACAGAGGAAGGATTTTTTCTTCAGTATCTGCTGAAAAATTTCTTTTGAATGCATAATCCGGGTATTAATAATCGCTTACCTTCAGGCGCTCGGCATTCTCTGCCATCTGTAGCTTGTCGAGCAGCTCCTGTATGTTACCGTCGAGCACCACCGGCAGATTGTATATTGTCAGGTTGATGCGGTGGTCGGTGACCCTTCCCTGAGGATAGTTGTAAGTTCTGATCTTGGCCGACCGGTCGCCTGTGGAGACCATGGTCTTGCGCTTCTGGGAGATCTTATCGAGGTACTTCTGGTACTCGAGGTTATAGAGCCTCGTACGCAGTTCCTTCATCGCCTTCTCCAGGTTCTTGATCTGGGATTTCTCATCCTGGCAAGTGACAACGATGCCTGAAGGCACATGTGTAAGCCTGATGGCTGAATAGGTGGTGTTGACGCTTTGGCCGCCAGGGCCTGAAGAACAGTATGTGTCCTTGCGTATATCCTCACTACGCAAATCAATGTCAAATTCGCCGGCCTCGGGCAGCACTGCCACCGTGGCGGCTGAGGTGTGTATCCGTCCCTGGGTCTCTGTCTGGGGTACACGCTGCACGCGGTGTACACCGGACTCATATTTCATGATGCCATATACGCCCTCGCCCACTACTGCAAAAACAATCTCCTTATAACCCCCGGCAGTGCCTTCGGTAAAGTAGTTCAGATCGAGCCTCCATCCCTGTGCCTCAATATATTTAGAGTACATCCGGAAGAGGTCTCCGGCAAAGATGCTCGCCTCATCACCACCCGTTCCTGCGCGAATTTCCATCACTGCATTCTTGTCGTCCTCCGGATCAACCGGCAGCAGGAGATACCTGATCTCCTCCTCCATATCGGGAATTGTGTTGACAAGCTGATCTATCTCCGCCTTGGCCATCTCACGCATCTCATCATCCTTCTCTGCAGCCAGCAACGCCCTGGCGCTTTCGAGGTTGTCAATGGCGCTCTTGTATTTCTCATAAGCCACCACCAGGGGCTTCAGCTCCTTGTATTCCTTGTTCAGCCTGACATAGCGTTTCATATCCGACATCACATCAGGAGAGTTAAGTTGATCTCCAACCTCAACAAAACGCGTCTTCACTCCAAGCAGCCTGTCAAGTATAAGATTGTTTGCCATTACATGCCAAATTTCAGGGTGCAAAGGTAAATATAATCAGGCAATAGGCAATAGGGATTAGGCAATAGTAAGTCGGCAATCGGCAGTCGGCAACCGGCAGTCAAAACATGACTGAAGACTGAAGACTGCTGACTGTGGACTGGACTACTGCCTACTGCCTACTGCCTACTGCCTGAAGACTAATAGTGATATTCCCCGAACCCGCTTTTAATAGTGAGTTTGGGAGAGGGTGCAGATTCGCACCGGCCGATGACGCGGGCCTCAAGATTAAAGCCGGAGGCAATGTCAATTATTGCCTTGGCATCCGGCTCATCTACATAGAGCTCCATCCTGTGTCCCATGTTGAAGACACGGTACATATCCTCCCAGGGTGTGACGGAGCTCCTTTGAATAAGCTCAAACAGCGGCGGTACGGGGAAGAGGTCGTCCTTGATCACATGCAACCTGTCAATGAAGTGCATGATCTTCGTCTGGCCGCCACCCGAACAGTGTACCATACCGTGAATGGCAGGCCTCATTTGCTCCAGAATTTTTTTTATCACAGGCGCATAGGTGCGTGTTGGCGACAGCAACAGCCTGCCGGCATCGACACCCGGTACGGCAGTAGTGTCAGTGAGCCTCATGCTTCCAGAGTATACCAGTGAACCGGGAACGGCCTTATCAAAGCTCTCGGGATAGAGTGCGGCAAGATATTTATTGAAGACATCATGCCTTGCCGAGGTAAGCCCGTTGCTGCCCATGCCGCCGTTATACTCCTCCTCATAAGTCGTCTGCCCATAGGAGGCCAGCCCCACAATCACATCCCCCGGTCTGATACTGGCATTATCAATGACGTCAGCTCTCCTCATGCGGGCAGTGACAGTGGAGTCGACAATTATGGTCCTTACAAGATCGCCCACATCTGCTGTCTCTCCTCCGGTTGACCAGATCCCTATCCCTGCTTCGCGCATCCGGCTGAGAAACTCTTCGGTGCCCTCGATGATTGCCTTGATGACCTCGCCCGGAATGAGGTTTTTGTTCCTTCCTATGGTTGATGAGAGGAGAATATTATCCGTTACACCCACACACAGCAGGTCATCGAGATTCATCACCACGGCATCCCGGGCTATACCCTTCCAGACGGAGAGGTCACCTGTCTCCCTCCAGTATACATACGCCAGTGATGATTTGGTTCCGGCCCCGTCAGCGTGCATTATGTTGCACCACGCGGGGTCGCCACCGAGTTTATCGGAAATAATCCGGCAGAATGCCCGCGGGAAGAGCCCCTTGTCAACACTGCTGATAGCAGCATGAACCTCTTCTTTCCCTGACGAGACACCTCTCAAGGCGTAGCGCGAACTGTCATCCATGATGAATATTCAGATCTCCTTCCTGATTATTTTGCCGGAATATAGTCAGTCCTTAGTACCCTGAACTCGGTGCGACGGTTGATCTGATGTGCAATTTCCTTTTGTTCATCGCTGGCAAGGGCATTGATGTATTGCTCGGTCAGAGTGGCTCCGGACCGTAGGAACGGAGAGTCCTGCATGATAACTTCATCCACAATCTTCGGACTGGTCTCACCGTATCCCTTCGCCGTCAGCCTGTCAGTGGCAATGCCTTTTCCGATCAGATAGTCCACAACCGATTGTGCTCTTTTCTGCGAGAGATCAAGGTTAAACTCCTCAGTATCACGTGAGTCGGTATGCGACATCAGTTCAATAGTCACGTTGGGGTTGTCATTGAGAGTCTCCACCAGCTTGTCAAGCGATACCATCGATTCAGGACGCAGGTCCCACTTGCCGAAATCGTAGAAGATGTTCGGCAGCTCAATGGGTTTGTCTATCGGTGTCAGCAGGATGGTGGCCATAAACTCGCGGCTCTTGTCCTGTCCTCTCGTCGTCTCCTTCTCTTTCCCGTTAAGGAAGCCCTTTCTGGAGGCAAGGAAGATATAATCAACCTCGGGCCTGAGGCTGAACCTAAAGTCGCCGGAATTGCCTGTCTCCATCTGCATATTGGCGCCGTCACTTGCGATGAGTTGCACTGCGGCACCAGGGACCGGTTGTCCGGTCTTTTCATCCTTAACGAGGCCGGTGACGCTGAATAGCAGCGGTGGCATCTCGAAGGTAAAGAGATCATCATCCCCCTTGCCCTTGCGTGCTGAGCTGAAGATGCCTTTCTCTGCATCCTTTTCGAAGGTTATGCCGAAGTCGTCTGCCGGACTGTTTATCGGCGGCCTCATATTCTGTACCACCCATCCTTCCCCCGGCTGCGGCACGGCCTTGAAGATGTCGAGCCCTCCCATGCCAATATGGCCGTCAGATGAGAAATAGAGGGAGCCATCCTCACGGACGAAGGGGAAGAGCTCATTGCCCCTGGTGTTTATATCACTTCCGAGGTTTTCGGGGCGCGACCATGGGCTGCCGGGAGAGGTGCGGGTGGATCTGTAGATATCCTTTCCGCCTAGTCCGCCGGGTATATCTGAGACAAAATAGAGAGTCTGCCCGTCAGAAGAAAGGGCCGGATGAGCGGCGACCAGAGAGTCTGCCAGGAGCTCAATCTTTTCCGGGTCGGTCCAGAGGGTGCCCTCACGTGTTGAAAACATTATCACGCATCCTTTCTTCTCACGCTTGCCTGCCTCACAACGGGTGAAATATACTTCGGTATAGTCAGATGAAAACGAAGGGGTCCCCTCCTCAAACTCAGTGTTCAGGAAATCAACGGGTACAGGTGTGCTCCACTTGCCCTTTTTGTCAAGCCGGGTCTCGAAGATATCCGTAAAACTCTGCCCGGTGGCACCGTGCTCCTTGTTGCCCTCTGCGTCATCACGCGATGAAGTAAACCAAAGGAGACCATAGTCATCGCGTCCGAATGAGGGACTGAAGTCTGAATCCCTGGAGTTTGCATCTTTCATCTCGTCTACGTTGTATGACTCAGGGGAGTCCAGCCACTCCATAGCCAACTCACAGGCTCGTATCTGCTGTTCTGTGCGCGGGTCACCCGGAACAAGCTGCCGGTATTTGCGAAACTCCTCAATAGCCTGAGGATAGCGACCTAGTTTCTTAGTGCTCTCCGCAAGCCAGTATTGTGCCTCGGGCTTGGGGAAAGCAGACCTCACGGCCCTCTTGTACCAAAGCTCTGCATTCTTCGGATCATTGACCAGGCGGTAACACTCGGAGACCATGAAGACCATCTCAGCCTTCACCTGCTTATCCCTGGTCTTGGAGTAGACATCCTTGAAGAGGTCTATGGCCTCCCAGTAGCTGCCAGACTCGTATGCTGCATAGGCACGCTCGGTTTTTTGTTTCTGTGCGCCCAGAGATGCAGGAAGAATGAAAATCAGTGTAAATATGAGGATTAACAGTTTATTCATGCCGAACACCTTAGTTTATGCAAAAGTAATGATTGTTATTAATGTTAACGTACCACCTTTCCAATAATTACCTTCCGGGTGAGCTTACCACAAAAATAATGCCCCCGTGGAAGAGGGCATTATTAACCACAAAATCTATGAAAAAAATTACCTTGTAAAAAGCAATTCGCGGTACTTGGGCAGTGGCCACAGCTCGTTGTCGACCACCAGTTCCAGCTTGTCAATATGGATCCTGATCTCGTTGAGATAGGGTTTGACTTTGCTCTCATATGCAATGGACTTCTTGTAAAGATCCTCTATTGTATTCGCTTTCCTCCGCTCTTCAATCATCTCGCTGACGAGTTTCTTTATCATGGTTATATGATCTGATATGATCACAATGAGCTCCTTGCGCGCGCCTGCCAGCCGCATATATTCATTATCTTCAAATATCTCACGTAGCCCCCTGACGTTATCTACAAGTGATGTCATGTAATTCACAGCCGTAGGGACTATATGGTTTACTGCCAAATCGCCGAGTACGCGTGACTCTATCTGCAGCTTCTTGGTGAACTTTTCCAGTTCCACCTCCACCCGGCTCTCAAGTTCTCGTTGGCTGAGGACGCCGGTGCCAACGAGGGTCTGACGCGCCGAGGCAGTGAGATATGACTTAATCGTCTTCGGCACGCTCTCCTCAGATGACAACCCCCTGCGGGCAGCCTCGCGGTGCCATTCGGCACTGTATCCGTCACCTTCGAACCTTATCCGTTTTGAATCTATTATATACTTCTTCAGAACCTGGAAGATTGCCTCATCCTTTTTCCCTCCCCTGTTTGCAATGGTATTAACCTCTTCGGCGAAGGTCTTCAGCTGTCGTGCTACTGCCGCATTCAGCACAATCATGGCGGAGCTGCAGTTGGCTGATGAACCTACGGCCCTGAACTCAAACCTGTTGCCTGTAAATGCAAAAGGAGAGGTACGGTTGCGGTCGGTGTTGTCGAGGAAGATTCCGGGAATCTTCCCGAGGCCGAGCTTAATCTCAGTTTTCTCCTGCGGCGTCATCTTCTTATCCTTCACCTTGCTGGCAATGCTGTCAAGTATTTCTGAGAGATAGCTTCCAAGGAAGACGGAGATAATCGATGGCGGCGCTTCATGTCCGCCGAGCCTGTATGAGTTATTCTCGTTTGTGACGCTGGCCCTGAGCAGTTCCTGGTTGTCATTTACTGCCTTTACCACGTTCACAAGGAAGGTAAGAAACTGCATGTTTGTCTTCGGGTTCTTGCCCGGAGAAAGCAGGTTGACCCCTGTGTCAGTGGCCATGGACCAATTATTATGCTTGCCCGATCCATTGACCTCCGCGAATGGCTTTTCATGGAACAGCACCCTGAATTTATGCCTCCTGGCCACCCTGCGCATCACATCCATGATGAGCTGGTTATGATCCACTGCCAGGTTAGCCTCCTCATAAACCGGCGCGCACTCGAATTGGTTGGGAGCCACCTCATTATGTCGTGTCTTTACCGGTATACCAAGCTTATATGCTTCATATTCGAACTCCTGCATGAACGCTTTTACCCTGTCGGGGATTGACCCGAAATAGTGGTCTGAAAGCTGCTGATCCTTTGATGACGGATGCCCCATCATTGTCCGGTCAGCCAGCATGAGGTCGGGACGGGCATAGTATAGAGCCTCGTCAATGAGGAAATATTCCTGCTCCCAGCCCAGTGTTGCCATTACCTTTTTTACATCCTTGTCAAAGAGATGACAAACCTCCACGGCAGCCCTGTCAAGGGCAGCAAGCGAACGGAGAAGAGGAGTCTTGTAGTCAAGAGCCTCACCGGTATAAGAGATAAAGACTGTAGGAATGCAGAGGGTGTTGCCGACAATGAATGCCGGAGATGATACATCCCATGCGGTATAACCCCTTGCCTCAAAGGTATTCCGGATGCCTCCGCTGGGGAAGCTGGAGGCATCCGGCTCCTGCTGTACAAGAACCTCACCCGAGAATATCTCAATTATAGTTCCACTGTCTCCCCTTCCAACAAAGGAATCATGCTTCTCTGCGGTGGCGTCAGTGAGCGGATGAAACCAGTGGGTGAAGTGCGTCACTCCTCGCTCCATGGCCCAGGCCTGCATGCCTGTTGCCACCTGGTCTGCTATCTGCCTGGTGATGGGAGTTCCTTCATCTATGGCCGTGACAACCGCCTTGAAGGCCTCACGGCTAAGATAGCGCTCCATCTTAACCTTGTCAAACACATTCTCGGAAAAATAGGAAGAGATGTTCTCTTTCGGAATGGATACCTCAACAGGCTCCCTGGTAAAAAGTTCCTTTAATGCACTGAAACGTAATTCTGCCATGATCTGATTTTTTTGTAAAAATAGATCAATTTTAGAATATACCCCCTATTTTTTGAAGTAGTTTTTGATATTTTATATGTTTTTTATTGATCAGCCCCCATTTTTAATGGGGTATATGTCATTTTTAATCATTTTTTACCTCAGAGCTACATTCAGCACGTGTGAAAATACCGTATAATGATTTTTCGAAATCCACAGCCACAACCTTGTATTCCGGGGTAAGGGTAAACTCGTCGCCCACGCCGCTGGTGAGGAAGTTTATAGCTGCTTCGGGAAAATGGAATGTCGTATAGATCACTCCAGGCTTGACAACATCGGTAACCTGTACCTTCATGGTGGTAATACCGCGGGCAGAGAATAGCCGTGCAAAGTCGCCGCTCACCAGACCCTTAAGCCCGGCATCATGAGGATGGACAAACAGAACATCCTCCGTAACGAGCTCCCTGTTAGGAGTACGGCGGGTCATGGTGCCGCTGTTGTAATGCTCAAGCAGCCTCCCCGTGGTCAGTATGTATGGGAATCGCCCTGCGTTATCATTAAGTTCAGGAGAAATATCATAATCCCATGAATGGAATTTACCCTTGCCACGCTTGAATGTTTCCGTGTGGAGAATCTTCGTATCAGTGCCATCAGGCCCCACAGGCCATTGCTTGCCGTTATCGCCGAGCTCGTCCCATCTGACACCTTTAAAGAAAGGCACTATGCCTGCTATCTCCCTTAAAACAATGTCTGCCGAGTAACCCTCCTGTGGATAGCCCATACGGTTCATCATGTCTGTCACTATCTGTCCGTCAGGCTTGGTACCGGCGAGCGGTTCAACCACTCTCTGAACCTTCTGTATCCGGCGCTCGCCGTTGGTGAATGTGCCCTCCTTTTCAAGGAACGACGATGCGGGGAAAACCACGTCGGCAGTCCGCGCCGTCTCGGTCATAAATATCTCCTGTACCACCAGCAGGTCAAGACCCTGGAGTGAGCTTCTGACATGACAGGTGTTGGGGTCTGTCTGCAGGATATCCTCTCCCATGATCCAGAGGGCTTTCAGGTCTCCTCTGCCGGCTGCAGCGAACATCTCCGGGATACGGTATCCCGGCACGGAGGGGTGTTCAGCCCCGTAGAATGAGTTGTAAGTTGCTATGTTTGCCGGGTCAGTGACATCAAGGTAACCAGCTCCCTGGTGAGGCTGTATACCCATGTCCGCTGCTCCCTGCACATTATTCTGGCCGCGCAGCGGGTTAACCCCCACGCCCTCCCTGCCTATATTGCCGGTCATCATGGCAATATTAGAGATGAGTGTTATTGCCTTCGTGGCCTGCCAGTGCTCAGTTACGCCGAGGCCGTGAAACTCCATGGCTGCCGGTGCCGAACCATACTCAATAGCAGCGGCTCTCACAAGCTCGCGGTCAACACCGCATATCCTCTCAAGCTGACCGATATCCAGGGCCACGAGATATCTCTCAAAAGCATCCCATCCTTCCGTGCGCCTGCTGATGAAATCATCATCAATCAGACCCTCGCTCAGAAGATAGTATGCAAACATATTCAGAACTGCCACGTTGGTACCCGGGTTGATCTGCAGGTGGTATTTCGCCAGCCTTGCCAGGTCGATTCTGAGAGGGTCAATAACTATAAGGGGCGTCCCTGCTTCTGCCAGTGCCCGTATCCGTGCACCGGTGACAGGGTGTGCCGCCGACGGATTAGCTCCTATAATAAGGATGCATTTTGTCTTGTAAAGCTCATCTATGGAATTGGTTGCCGCACCGGTCCCGTAAGCCCACTGCATGCCCATAGCCGTGGGTGCATGGCATACCCGTGCACAGCCGTCGATATTGTTGGTTCCTATAACAATCCTGAAGAACTTCTGCATCAGGTAGTTCTCTTCATTTGTGCAGCGTGCTGATGAGATCCCGGCCAGGGCATCAGGTCCGAATTTTTCCCTGATCTCCCTGAACCTCACGGCAGTATAATCATAGGCCTCATCCCACGACACCTCTGTCAGAACACCGTTCTTCCTCACCAGCGGCGAACGCAGCCGCTCCGGGTGGTTGTAGAATTCAAAGGCGAACCTTCCCTTGAGGCATGTGTGCCCCCTGTTTGTTGCGCCGTCGAGGGGTGCCTGGATACCCCTAACCCTGCCGTCGATGACCTTGACCTCCAGGTTGCATCCCACCCCGCAATAGGTGCAGGTGGTCCGTACAATGCTGTCAGCTTCCAGTGTCTTCGTTGAGTACCTGTCTGTCAGGGCGTTAGTAGGACATGTCTGTACACAGGCCCCGCATGATACGCAAGGCGACTCGCGAAACGACATGTCATATCCTTTAATAATGCGGCTCTCATGGCCCCTGCCATAAATTCCCAGGACATGTTCCGTCTGAAGCTCATCGCAGGCCCTGACGCACCTGTAGCATTTTATGCACTCAGTAAGGTCAGACCAGATATATGGATGGCTCCTGTCTTTCTCATGCACAGTGACAGACCGGCGATATCTCACCTTGGGACTGCCTGCTGCGGCAACAACACTCTGAAACTCCGTAGGCAGCATGCCGGGTTCCGGAATGAGTTTATCAGGAGGATATTCCGACAGAACAAGTTCGAGGATATTCTTCCTCAACCTCTTAACCTTTTCTGTGGATGGGTAGATATAGTACCCAGCTGCCACCGGGGTATGGCATGATGCCATCACCCGTCCGGGGCCATTCTCCTTCAGCGCCACCTCAACGGAGCAGATCCTGCATGACCCGTAGTTCTCGAGGTTATCTGACTGGCAAAGTGTGGGTATGACATCCCGCCCGCGAATCCTTCGCACGAAATCCAGTATCGTCTCTCCGGCCTCTATCAGGTATGGGGTGTTGTCTATATATGCTCTGTTTTCCATCACTATGCCTGTTTATCTGTGAAGTAATTCTCAAGCTCATCGCTGAAATACTGCAACGCATTTCTTACCGGCAGTGGCAGTCCTCCGCCCAGGGTGCAGAGCGAACCAAGCTGCATCGTCTCCAGGAGATCATCAAACAGCTGCCGGTCTATCTTCCGGCCCTTCTCTGCCGCGTCAGAGAGCAGCTCATAGCCACGAACCGATCCTATTCGGCAGGGGAAGCATTTCCCGCATGACTCCTTCATTGTGAACCCAAAGAGATGTTCAAGCAGCTTTACGACCGGGAAATCCTCCGGAACTGACACAATGCCTGCATGACCCAGAAGGAATCCTTCCCTGCCGAACGACTCAAAGTCGAGTGTCAAATCACTGATCTTTGATGCGGGAACCAGTCCTCCCAGAGGCCCTCCTATCTGAAAAGCCTTCACTGGATATCGTGTTCCTCCTCCCATCTCTTCAATCACTGTTCTCAGCGGAGTTCCCATCCTCACCTCGAGTAGTCCCGGCCTGTTGAAGGCGCCGTCGAGCGACACCAACTTGGTGCCGGGCGATTTCCCGGTGCCCAGTGAGGCATAGGTTGCACCGCCCTCCTGTATTATATAATGTATATTGGCGAAGGTCTCCACGTTGCTGAGCACCGTGGGCATGCCAAAAAGTCCGTAGACGGCAGGGAACGGAGGACGTGTACGCACCTCGGGCCTCAGTCCCTCGAGGGAGTTGAGCAGCGACGTCTCTTCGCCGCAGATATATGCACCTGACCCTTCCACCACATGAAAGCGAAAGGGGTATGTTGAAACTCCTGATGGCCCAGCAGTTATACCGGTTTCCTCAAGCTGCCTGACAGCCTCCCTGGTTTTTCTTACAGCGAGGGGATATTCGCCCCTGATGTAGACCACCCCGGTGTCTGCGCCAGTAATGATTCCTGTCATCATCATCCCGAAAAGCACTGAATGAGGGCGTTCCTCGAGGAGCCACTTGTCAGAGAAGGCGCCCGGATCGCCCTCGTCGGCATTGCATACAACATATTTCCTTTCGGCCTGTGCCTCACGTGACGACCTCACCTTCACATGGAAGGGAAACCCGGCACCCCCGCGCCCCCGCAATCCCGACAGCTCCAGCTCCTTAAGAGCAGCCGATGTGTCAGGCAGCCATTCTGCAGCAAGGGCATAATACTCCGCTATGTCACCGGTGGCCGGAAGAAGTGCGGGCTTATCAGTATTGGAAGAGGTTTGCAGGGCCTGGGCCTTACCGTTGCCGCCCATGATCTGGATTTCTCCGTTGACCATGAAGGCATCATTTGAATGACAGTGCCCAAGACAGGTCACAACGCCAATCTCATGATCAGCGTAACGATCAGCCAGACTGTGTCTTACACTCTCCTGCCTTCCTGATGTCAGGCACGCGGTTCCGTCACAGACGAAAACCTTTTTTCCCTGATAATCCTTGCGAAGAAAATCATAAAAAGAACTCGTCCCCATGACCGCGGCATTACCCGTCATGGAATCGCGGGCAACAGCTTTAAGACTATCATCAGTTGAATCACCAGTGGTACCGGCAGCTCTAACAAGACCCTCATCAGTTAAATCCCCGGACACGCCGGCAGCCCTGACAATCTCTTCATACAGCCCTTCGGCAACACCCTTCCTGGCCGATAGTCCTCTCAGGTTTTTTGACATATTTAAAATTTTTAGACAGTCACAAGATATTATCTAACTGCAAGATATACAGTAAAGATGAGAATTATCATCTTTTAGAGGGAGTTTATTAAATGAGAACAGGCCCCGTCCTTTTGTTTAACTGAATTTTGTTATATTTGTCGCCTGTAATTTTCAAGAGGTAAATTCAATTATTTAATTAGTTTCAGATGGCAATACTTCAGACTTTAAGAGAGAAGGCGGGACCGCTTGTAGCAGGTGTAATCGGACTTTCACTGCTTCTCTTTGTTGTAAGCGATTTTTTCGGGAACAATAATGCACAGCGCCGGAAGGCAGACAAATATTATGAGCTTGCCATTATTGATGGTGAGACCGTTACATACCAGGATTTTGAAACCAGGGTGCAGGATCTGGTTGAAATTTACAAAATGTCAGGCACCAACGAGGTCAGTGAAGAGATGATGCTGAGCCTCAGGGAACAGGTATGGCAGCAGATGCTCTCCGAGAAACTGATGGACAAGACTTATAAGAAGACCGGCCTCGGCGTCAGTGCTGATGAGGTGGAGATGCTTGTCTTCGGCGACAATCCTCACCCGATAGTAAGACAGCTGTTCACCGACCCCAACACCGGGGCGTTCAACCAGTCGTTCCTTGTCAATTTCCTTAAGGCCACCGAGACCGACGAAGCCACAAAAAACTACTGGCTCTTCTTCGAGGATCAGATCATCAATGACAGGCTCAACACGAAACTTGTGAACCTGATGTCAAAGGGACTCTACGTCACCGGCAAGCAGTCGGAATATGAGAACAGCCTAGTCAGCAATACTGTCAGCTTCAGCTATATTGCACGCAACTATGCTACCATTCCTGACAGCGCCGTGAAAGTTTCCTCTGACGAGATAAAGGAATATTACGACGGGCACAAGGATAATTTTAAGCGTACTGCCCAGAGAGACATGGAGTACATGGTATTTGATATTGTTCCCTCGGAATCAGACTTGAAAGAGTCAGAAGACTGGGCTACCAGGGAGAAGGAGAATTTTGCTGCTGCCACTGACATCGTCCAGTATATCAACCTTACTGCTGACACGCGTCATACAGGCTTTTACAATACTTTCTCAGACCTTCCCCAGAGTCTCCGCAGTCTTGCTGAGGCTGGTGACAGGGCTGCAGTTACAGGTCCCTATTTTGAAGACGGTGCCTGGAAGATCGCCCGTGTTGTTGACGTCGCTGAGCGTCCCGACTCAGTAAGGGCTGCACACATTCTGCTGGCTCCCAACGGTGCAAGAAGCATGGCTCAGGCCAGGCAGCAGGCAGACAGCCTGATCAGCCTCGTCAGATCCGGCATCGATTTCGAAGTACTGGCAATGGCCAACTCTGACGACCAGGGCTCAGCCCAGGTTGGCGGTGATCTCGGATGGTTCAGCGAGGGGATGATGATAATCCCATTCAATAACGCATGCTTCAGCGGCAAAAAGGGTGACCTTGTAACGGTAGAGACAACATACGGACTGCACATCATAAAAATCATCGACCAGAGCAGAAGAGTAACAAAATATGACATCGGTGTTGTTGACCGCCAGGTGATCCCGAGCAATGCCACCACTCAGCGTATTTATGCCGAGGCTTCACAGTTTGCCGGCACAAATGATACTTACGAGAAGTTCAACAAGTCGGTGGCAGAAGGCAATCTGAACAAGAAGCTTGCAATGAATGTCACACCTGATCAGAAGGAGCTTCCGGGGCTGGAAGAGGGAAGAGGACTGGTTATGGCGCTCTTCCAGAACAGCAAGGAGGGCGAGATCGTTCTTGATAACAACAGCCAGGCGGTCTTTGAACTTCCCAACATGTATGTGGTGGCATACTGTACCAGGGTGCAGGAGGAGGGGACAGCCCCTGCAGAGGATGTAGCCTCAGACATAAGGTTTATTCTGGCAAAAGAGAAGAAGGCTGAGATCATCGCAGCAGAGATGAAGAAGCTTGCAGCGGAGGGAAAGACAATTTATGATATTGCTTCTCATTATAATACTACAGTGCAGGATGCTACCGGAATAAACTTCAGGTCGTTCTCAGTGCCGGGAGCAGGTATTGAGCCGGGACTTATCTCAGCTGCCTCAGCATCTGCATCCGGAGTACTATCAAAACCTGTCGAAGGTAACAACGGCGTATATCTGTTCGTGGTAAATTCCGCCGTTCCTGCTGTGGCTGAAGATCTGGCCCGGGTGAGTGAGAGGCTGAATTCAAACTACCAGATACGCGCCTCATACGAGGCCTATCAGGCCATACGCGACAAGAAAGAGGTCAAGGATCTGAGATACAAGTTTTACTAGAACCAGTCAAAACAAAAATAAAACAAAGAGACCTTCCGTCAGGAGGGTCTTTTTTTTGGCTGGCCCTACAGGGCAATAATTATTGAATTGACTACCAATGGTCTACAATAGTTGATCCACTGTGCTGAAAGGTTTGGCAGGCTGGATTACTCCAATTCAGTTTCCCTTTAACTTGAATCTCTCCCTGATCGACTCATCGTCCTGTTCACCTGAAAGAGAATTGACAAATTCTGCCGGTATATTGCATACATCAAGCATTATCAGACCGTCAAGGCAGTTGTTGAAATCAGGATCGACATTGAATCCGATAATCCTCGCATTGAGCTCAAGATATTTTTTCAGCAATACCGGGATCCTGAAGCCGTTGTCGACATCGCTCACCACCTTCTCCACCTTGCTTATGTCCTTCTCCGCCGCCTCAATGATAACCTCATAGTCAGCGCGCCGGTCCACTCTACGTTTGAATTTCTTCCTTGGCCTTATATAACGCGCCATCTCCTTATCATAGTGGTTGCTGCGCACAAACTCAACGATGAGCGACCTGGAGAAGGATGAAAACTCATTGCTGATGCTCACCGGACCTATCAGATATCTGTACCCGGTATCCCTGAGCAACACGGTCAGGAGTCCTTTCCACAGCAGAAAAAGCGACAGCGTCTTTCGCTGATAATCCTGTACAATGAAGGATCTCCCCAGTTCCATGGTCTCCGCCAGGACCGGGGCAAACGACTTCCTTATCCTGAACAGTGAATTGATATAGAACCCTTTTATTCCATACTGGCTCAGTATTTCTTTTCCCTTGCCTATCCTGTATGCGCCCACCAGTGATCCGGCATCTTCATCCCACACAATGAGATGATGATAGTAAAAATCGTACTCATCGATGTCGCTGGCCCTGTTCGTTCCTTCTCCCACTGCTCTGAAGGTAATCTCGCGCAGCCTTCCTATCTCACAGATAAGATTTGGAATCACCCGTGTTGGAGCAAACAGTACGACATAGTTCTTACTGGAGAACAGTTCATATGCCGGCCTTAAGGCTTTTACCTCTTCCCTGAGGGCCGCACGGTCTCCCGGCAGGGCAACGGGTTCCTTTTTCCGGTTATTGTTCTGCCTAAAATTTGCAAAGAAGTGTCTTGGCTCCAGGGCTGATCCGAGCGAATAGGTCCTTGCCCTCAGATAGCGACCATAGCGGGCCAGATCCCCCAGCCCGGCCTGTTCCTTCACGGAAACAGGTTTACCGATGCGGACCCTGATCACCTTATGACGCTTATTGATCAGTTCCGGTCCGAGCCTGGCAGTGCTCAGGAGAGGATGAATGCGTCCAAGGATGTGGTACCACCGCGAGTTAGTGCCGTGAAAATAGACCGGTATCACTGGTACCTCAGCCGTCCTGACGGCCCTTAGCACCTGCTCCTGCCACTCTCTGTCGCTGATAAGGTTGGAGTCCGACTGGTAGGTTGAGACCTCTCCGGCCGGGAAGAGGGCAACAACATGCCCCTCACTGACAAATCTCAGCGCCTCCCCGGTGCCTGAATATGCCGGTTTCTTCTCCCTGTGATGACCCGGAAGATCGGACGGAAGAATCAACTGCTTAAGCGGATCAATCTGCTGAAGCAGGAAGTTGGCCATGACCTTGACATCGGTCCGTCCTGCCATCAGTATCTTAAGCAGTATCAGGGCGTCAATGCCTCCGAAAGGGTGGTTAGACACAGTGATGAACGGGCCGGATGAGGGTATGTTTGCCCGGTCCTTGTCAGCTACTTCATACTTAATATCAAGATGCTCAAGTATGGAGTTGATAAAAACGGTCGGGTCACGGTCATAGGCACTTGAGTATACCCTGTTCAGCTTGTTGTAACGAAAAATCTGCATCAGGGCTTCGGCTATCACCGCCCCTCCGGGGATGTCAAGGTTCGTAGCCCTGGCCAGCTCTCTCGATGTCAGAAGCTTCATTGCGACACGCCTATGATCACTTTTCTCACCACTTCACCCCAGGTCTCCGTCCCCGCCCTGTCCCGGCCATCCGTTTATCAGATGATGTACATGTTTATGAGCTGCTCGAAAAGCTCCTGCTTTCCACTGATTTTTTTAGGTTCACCAGCCTTCTTCGCCAGCTCGCGCAGTTCCTCGAGGGTAAGCTTGCCCTTCTCATAAAGAGCGCCGTTGCCCTTGTCAAAGGAAGCATATCTCTCTTTACGCATCTTCAGATAGTCAGAATCCTTTAGTATGCGGTAAGCTATGACCAGTCCCCTTGCAAACGTGTCCATGCCGTTTATGTGGGCAATGAATAGATCTTCGGGATCGGTGGAGTTACGCCGGACATGTGCATCGAAGTTAATCCCTCCTGTCTTGAAGCCACCAGCCTGTAGAATGACGAGCATGGCTTCAGTGATCTCATTTATATTGGTCGGGAACTCATCAGTATCCCATCCGTTCTGGTAGTCGCCCCTGTTGGCATCAATGCTGCCAAGCATGTCAGCGTCGGCGGCCGTCTGGAGGTCATGCTGGAATGAGTGTCCTGCGAGAGTAGCATGGTTAACCTCAACATTGAGTTTGAAGTCCTTGTCAAGGCCGTAATGACGAAGGAAGCCTATCACGGTTGCGGCATCGAAGTCGTACTGGTGCTTTGTGGGCTCCATCGGTTTGGGTTCGATATAAAAGGCACCCTTGAATCCTTTCTTGCGGCCATAGTCGCGTGCCAGCGTAAGCATCATAGCCAGGTGATCCAGTTCACGCTTCATATTTGTGTTATGAAGTGAGAGATATCCTTCGCGGCCTCCCCAGAAGACGTATCCCTGTCCGCCAAGTGCTATGGTTGCGTCAATAGCATTCTTCAATTGCACGGCGGCATTGGTCACCACATTGAAATCGGGGTTGGTGGCAGCACCGTTCATATAGCGGGCATGGCTGAAGACGTTGGCGGTGCCCCACAGCAGTTTCATGCCACTCTCCTTCTGCCTTGCCTTTATCACCGGCACCCATTTTTCAAGGCGTTTTTCTATCTCAAAGACCGGGCCTGAGCCAACAAGGTCAGTGTCATGGAAACAATAGTATGGTGCCCCGATCTTCTCAAAAAACTCAAATGCCATGTCGAGCTTGACCCTGATGCGGTCATCGCCCTCCAGCCCGTCATATGGAAAAGCCCGTGTCTTGTCGCCAAAAGTATCCATGCCGTCACCGCAGAATGAATGCCAGTATGCAATCGCAAAGCGAAGGAGATCCTTCATCTTCTTACCTTCCACCTTTGCCTCAGGGTCATACCATTTGAATGCAAGCGGGTTCTTTGAATCCCGGCCCTCATACATTATCTTCCCAATGCCCGGGAAGATCTCACCGTTACTCTTTTTTACCATAGTATTTTGTTTATTCATATAACTGATTCTCAAGCATATCAAGCCACTCCATATACCTGGAGTCATAAACCATTGAGAGCTTGCTATCCGGTTCGCTGGTTCCGGTAATCTCGAGGCCGTTGAAGGCCTCCTCCTCAGAACTGTAGTACCCGCAACCTATGCCGGCACCCCTGGCAGCTCCTGTAGCCCCGTCGGTATTATAGAGGGTGATGACCGTGGAGGTGAGACTTGACAGAATCTCCCTGAATACCCTGCTAAGGAACATGTTTGATTCACCAGCCCTGATTACCGATGGGTTGATCCCTGTTTCCTTCATGATCTCCAGTCCGAAGCGGAACGAGAAGGCGATAGACTCCTGGGCAGCGCGGTAAATATGACCCTGCTGATGGATGTTGAAGTTCAACCCGTGCAGTGAGGCTCCGAGATCTTTATTCTGGAACATCCTCTCCGCGCCGTTGCCAAAGGGAAGGAAAGTGAGTCCGTCACTGCCGGGTTCAACCTCTGCAGCAAGGTCATTCATCTGGTCATAGGAAAGTCCGGCTCCCGTAATCTTTTTAAGCCATGAGTTCAGTATGCCTGTACCGTTAATACACAGGAGCACACCCAGGCGTGGAATCCGTTCTGTGTGGTTGACGTGCAGGAAGGTGTTTATGCGCGACTGCGGGTCAAACTGGGTGATGTCAGTGACACCGTATATCACTCCTGAGGTTCCGGCGGTGGTTGCCACCTCACCAGGGTGCAGTACATTGAGTGACAGCGCATTGTTTGGCTGGTCTCCTGCCCTGTATGAGACAGGGATACCGGCAGGCAGGCCAAGCTCCTCCGACATGGACGGTGTCAGATGACCCTGTATACTGAATGAATTCACAGGATCTGCCAGCAGCCCGGCTGGAATACCATAATAATCGAGTATCTCCTCCGAGATCTCGCCTCTCATGAAATCCCAGAAGATGCCTTCTGAGAGACCTGAGAAGGAGGTTTTTATCTCATCAGTGAGCCTCATGGCAAGATAATCTCCCGGAAGCATGATCTTGTATATGCGTTTGAATAGGCCCGGTTCATTCTCCCTGACCCATGCCAGTTTGGAGGCTGTGAAGTTGCCCGGGGAGTTGAGAAGGTGATGCAGGCAGAAGTCCCTGCCCATTTTCTCGAAGGCCCTCTCGCCTATCTCCACCGCCCTGCTGTCACACCAGATGATTGACGGTCTGAGTACTTTCCTGTTTATGTCAACAGCGACCAGTCCGTGCATCTGGTAAGCTATGCCAATGGCTCCGATGTCTTTGCTTCTTGGTCCAAGTGGTTTAAGGCAGGCACCCAGGGCCAGGGTAAAGTTCCTCCACCATACTTCCGGATCCTGCTCGGCCCACCCTGGACGGGGTGCCGTGATCTCCATCTCGGAGGATGGATAGGAAGCTGATGATAACGCTCTGCCGGACTCCCCGTCAACGACGGAAACCTTTACCGACGAGCTGCCGAGGTCAATACCCAGTAATAGCATAAAGTTTTTTTTCTAAGAATTTCTCACTGTCGTTATAAAGGTACGGATATTTTCAGAAGGAGCATTAGGGCCATTGCATGGTTCTACGATACTGAATGGCTGACCAAAAACCCTCGGGATAATTTCAGCGCTTCGTTTTCCTGTTACGGTATAAGCAGGTTTTATTATCACATATGTGGCACTGGTAGGAGCTGTATTTGGCATCCTTGCCGATGCCAATGAGACCGCTTACAGACTTTACGGGGTTCATCAGTGCCGCATCGGTCAGTGTGATAGCGCAGAAATTATCCTTAAAAAAACTAAAGAGTTTATGCTGTTCAGCCACATCCCAGCCGCAATAGCCGGGGCTGAAACGGTTTGTAATATTTTTCCCCTCTTCACCGGCTGCTTTTTTAAGCTCCTCCTGCATCCTGTCGGCGGCATTCTCTACCACCTCCGACCCGATGACGTCATAGACGTATCCCCGCAGCAGGTCCCCCTTCTTCATGTTCTGGCGGCTCATCTCCCCCACTGACGATCCCGCCGTACAGATGAAGAGAGCCACATCCTCTGCCTCTTTTATCTGCCTGTATATGATAGGCTGAACACTAAACATAACACCCTTGATCTCAACTGCTTTATTTTCAGGCCACAATCTAACGTTGTTAAAGACCCTGTATTCACCCTTCACACCGCCCATCGGCATAAGCTCTTCCGAGACCTCCTGTATAAGGTCAGTAACAGGCTCAGGTGCAGTACCGGGAAGGTAGCCCATGGTCCGCTCCAGTGCCTCAACGCCGGGGAGCAGCTCTCTAAATGTATAGGTGAACCTGTTCAGGATGGCATTGTCATTTGATAATGTTCTATGAAACGGATTGCATAATCATCTCGTCCGAGAACAAGATCTGCCGCGCGCACCAGCCCTGAGATCTTTTCAGGATTGGCTATGGGGCATGTGAGGCCCAGCATTATTGACATGGCCATGTAAGCATTGTTTATATTTCCCCGGTTTGGCAGTCCGAATGAAATATTGCTGGCACCCTGCGTAATGTTATGGCCCAGTCTGTCATGAACAAGTCTTATGGTTTCAAGCGTCACCCTGCAGGCATTGGGGTCTGCGCTGACGGCCATGGCCAGGGGATCGATTATTATATCTTCCTCTTTTATTCCGGCACGCACCGCGCGTTCAATGATCTTTTCCGCTATCCTCAGCCGCTTTTCAGGATCGGAAGAAATACCTTCATCATCAAGGACAAGGCCGATTATAGCAGCGCCGTATTCCTTTGCAATTGGTAACAGTCTCTGCAATGATTTTTCTTCCCCGTTCACGGAATTGATGATGCACTTGCCCCTGGCCACCTTAAGTGCTGCCTCAATTGCCACCGGGTTTGGAGAGTCCAGACAGAGGGGTATGTCAAAGTTTTCCTGAAGTGCAATTACTGCTTCGGGTAAAAGCTCTTCATCAACCGCCCCCGGAACTCCGATGTTTACATCAAGCACGTCTGCCATAGCGCTAATCTGCGATCTGGCAATAGACAGCATATACTCAAAGTCCTTCATCAGGAGAGTGGAGACGAGCCTTTTTCGCCTGGTGGGATTGATTGATTCACCGATGATAACTACCGGCCCTTCAGTATCAATAATGACTTCATGCGCTCGACCTGATAAGACTGTTTTCATTAATTCAATTCATTTGCCCCTTGAATATAGCAATTATTCAGTATAGTTCTTATTGATTTACGAATATCGATTAACGATTTAGGATTTAAGATGTTAGGACAATCAGTCAAAGATCTTGAACATAAATTCAAATAAACAACTTCTTAAATCAAAAATCAACATTCCTTGTTCTTAGATCGCAGATTTGCTGAGACAAAGGATGGAATATGTTATTGTGCAATACTCCTGAGATATTCTACTGCTCCATGGGGATCTGGTGAATAGTGGTCAGCCCCGATCTTTTCACAGAACTCGGCAGTTACCGGTGCTCCTCCGACAAGTATTTTAATCTCAAGGTGTCTCTCCCTGAATGAGGCGACCGTTTTACGCATGTTTTCCATGGTTGTGGTAAGTAATGCTGACAATCCTATCACTGCACCAGGGTGTTTTTCGGCAGTTTGTATGAATGTCTCTGTGCTGACATCCACGCCGAGGTCAATTACTTCCCACCCGGCGCCCTCTATCATCATAGCGACCAGGTTCTTGCCTATATCGTGAAGGTCGCCCGTCACTGTACCTATTATAAAGGTGCCTCTCCTCTTTGCCTCGCCAGAGAGGTAGTATGGTCTGAGATGGATCATTGAATTGTTCATTGCCTTGGCGGCCATGAGCATCTGTGGAACGAAAATCTCATTCCGGTTGAATTTATCCCCCACCCTGGACATAGCAGGAATAAGGGCTTCTTCAAGTATCTCTCCCGGGCTTATGCCTGAATCGAGCGCGAGTCTGGTAAGTTCAAAAGCGCCCTGTTGGTCCTTCATGGCAGGGGGGTAGGGCGATTTTATGTCTGCCTTTCCAAACTCGACGCAGAGAGAAATTTTTTCTAGAAGCTCAGTCATTGTAATCTGGTGTTTGTTATCATTTGGGCACAAGCTCCGCCTCGCCGGATGAGCCAGGCATGATAAACTATGAAACGGCATGTAAATAAGCATTATTTTTTTATACGGCATCATTACTGTCCAAAAAAAATCAAAGGGCAGTAGAATAGTGGGTATGGAGCAGCCGGTTAAGAGTGAGGCTTAGTGTAAACAAGAAAGCCCCGACTGTTTCCAATCGGGGCTTCGTTTGTAAAGTCGGCGGCGACCTACTCTCCCACATTTTGCTCTGCAGTACCATCGGCGCAGGAGGGCTTAACTTCTCTGTTCGGAATGGGAAGAGGTGGAACCCCTCCGCTATAGCCACCTGAAGACTTTAAATATCGTGACATACTGGTTTAATTGTAAGAATAATAAGACATTCCTCAGAAAGCTCACGGGTAATTAGTACTGCTTGGCTTTGATGTTGCCACCTTTACACCTGCAGCCTATCAACGTCGTAGTCTACAACGACCCTTAAGGGAAATCTCATCTTGAGACGAGCTTCGCACTTAGATGCTTTCAGTGCTTATCTCTTCCAAACATAGCTACCCTGCGATGCAGCTGGCGCCACAACAGGTACACTAGAGGTCTGTCCAAC
>JFJP01037068.1_pt1 | contig 51068 bp, 44 predicted proteins | sample 431651 | NCBI WGS metagenome assembly JFJP01 (sample SAMN02602958, study PRJNA72255) | Microbial mat metagenome, whole genome shotgun sequencing project. | biome: fresh water; feature: sink hole; material: water; isolation source: purple microbial (photo- and chemosynthetic) mats found in... | reverse complement strand
CTCATGTCAATCACCTCAACCCCTTTATAGTCAGCAGGATTAAAGGTAAAGTAGCCGGCCGGGGGACGGAAGGTGAGGTTGTATTTTTCAGCCGTAAGCGTCATCGTCATGCCATCCTTGGTCTTGTACTCTGCCGACCTGAGGTCATGAAGTGTCTTGCCGATCTTTAACCTGATCCGCACCAGGCTGACATTCAAATCTTCAGGATAGAGGTCAATAACCCACTCCTTTGTATTCTGTTCCAGAAGGCGAACCTTATACCCCTTCTCATGCATTGAAAAAAGGAGGGATGGTTTTGCCATAAATGATTCGTCGCCGGGATCAGCTTCGGTTATGGTCACCTCGTTCACATCAGGCATATAGTTCCACACCGCCTTTCCGTCAGCCCACAATATATTATCATCCAGTGTCACCCTGAAGCTGTCGCCGGAGATCACTGCTGATCCGGACACGGTAGTAATGTCATCCGCCTTAGTGTCAATGGCATCAACAGTGAAGTCAATTGTCACTGAGGGGGCTGAAGATGCAATGCGACTGAACTCAGCCAGTACCTCAACCGCCTCCGGATCCTTCTGGGCGGAGAGCATGAGAGCGACCAGAGAGAGTAAGAGTAATATGCTTTTCTTTTTCATTTCAGATTGTTTCCTCAGCTATCCTCTTCAAAATCTGTTCCAGAGTTTGCGGGTCCTGTACAATCACGTCGCGGGCCTTGCTACCTTCGAAGGGTCCGACAATTCCTGCCGCCTCCAGCTGGTCGATGATCCGGCCGGCGCGGTTGTACCCGAGCTGCATGCGCCGCTGTATCAGTGAAGTTGAACCCTGCTGATGCTGAACAACCAGTCGTGCTGCCTCCTCAAAGAGGGGATCACGCTTTTTGAGGTCAACCTCCTTGCTGCCGTTATCAGCATCATCATCGCCCACATATTCAGGCAGATGCATTGCATCCGGGTAACCCTGCTGTGATCCGATGAAATCTGTCAGCTCCTCTATCTCGGGTGTGTCGATGAAGGCGCACTGAACCCTGACAGGTTCTCCGCCCTGTGAGATAAGTGCATCACCTCTTCCCACCAGCCTGTCGGCACCGGTGCTGTCGAGAATGGTTCTTGAATCCACCCCGGAGAAGACCCTGAAGGCTATTCGCGAGGGGAAGTTGGCTTTGATGAAACCTGTGATGATGCTTACTGACGGCCTTTGGGTTGAGATAATAAGATGTATCCCTACTGCCCTTGAGAGCTGTGCAAGCCTGCCAATCGGCGCTTCAATGTCGCGCCCCGAGGTCATGATCAGGTCAGCAAACTCATCGATGATAAGCACAATGTAGGGCATGAAATCATGTCCTTTTTCAGGGTTGAGCCTGCGGGCGATAAATTTTTCGTTATACTCCCTGATGTTTCTCGTCTGAGACATTTTAAGCATTTCCAAGCGGTGATCCATAAGGATGCAAAGCGAATTAAGGGTATTGATGACCTTCTTGGTGTCAGTGACAATTGCATCTTCCTCGTCGGGCAGCTTGGCAAGGAAGTGGCGCTCAATCCTGGCGTAGAGAGGGAGCTCAACGCGTTTGGGATCGATGAGCACCAGCTTGAGTTCAGCCGGGTGCTTCTTGTACAGCAGCGAGGTGATAATGGCGTTCAGTCCTACCGACTTGCCCTGCCCGGTTGCACCTGCCACAAGCAGGTGAGGCATCCTGGTAAGGTCAATGATGAAGGGTTCATTGGTGATAGTCCGTCCGAGCGCCAGTGGCAGCTCAAACTTCGAATCGGTAAATTCCTTTGACGCAATCATTCCTCTCATCGATACCGTCTCGGACTTTTTGTTTGGCACCTCTATCCCCACCGTGCCTCTGCCGGGAATGGGTGCAATGATCCTGATACCCAGTGCCGAAAGGCTGAGGGCAATGTCGTTGTCAAGAGATTTGATACGGTGTATCTTTACGCCCCGGTCTGGTACCACCTCGTAAAGGGTAACCGTTGGCCCGACGGTTGCGGAGATATTCTTGATCGTTATTTTATGATCAGCTAAAGTTTTGAGGATGATATCCTTGTTGACATTCACCTCATCATTGGTTGTGGTCCCTGAACTTCTATAGTCGCGTAGCAACGATACCGGGGGGAATTTATATCGTGACAGGGTAAGCCTCGGGTCAAACGGAGGCATGTCTGACACCAGTTCATCCATCGGAGCTTCCTCTTTAAACGGCTTGTTACCCCGGCCAATCACGTTTACAATAGGTTTATCCTGAGGGATTACCGGAGGCTGGTAAAATTCATCGATCTCCTCTGTCTCCTCCTCGTCTGCCCTGAGAGGCTCATCCTCAATCGTCGGGTAATTCTCTTCGGGTGCTATCTTCACATCTTCAGTGACAATATCTTTCTTGCGCAATTCACCCGTCAGGGCTGACATTCCGGCCCTGGTTACGGTGGCGATGGGCTTCCTGATAGTCTGAGGGTTCACATGCAGTGCAAAGATGAGGTATGCTATTGTGATCACAAGGAGCACGGCCCCTGTTCCCACCTTGCCCATAATCTCATTAAGCCGGTGGGCGATCATATAACCAAATTCACCTCCCGGCCCGGCCCCGAGGAATGTCGACTGTCCGGAGAAGTATCCCAGGATGGCTGATACAATGACGGTGGCAAGGAGAAAACGAAGTACATTCTTCCACAGCCTGAAGTACTTTACCTTGAGAAGGGCAAGGCCGAAGGCGCCGAGGATGAGCGGGATGAAGAATGAACCCAGCCCGAAGCCGTTGAATATGAAATAATGGCTGATCTTAAAACCGAAATTTCCTCCCCAGTTCTTATACGCGAAGACACTATCCTCAGGCTGTGGACTGAGTGAATCCTGGTCAGCGTTACCGGTGAGTACGTAGGAGATGAACACCACAAGCATGTACAATGCAAAGACAAGCAGAATAAGCCCTGCAATGAACCTCGCATTCTCCCCTGATGAACTGTCGGCTGAACCCTTTTTGACTGTTGATGAACCGTTACTTTTTTTCTGTTTGCCCATCGTGAAATAAAATTATTTTTCCCCTCCCTGCAAAGCGGTCTTTAAAATGATTAGCAAATGTAAGAAAAATGGTTGACCCGCAGGAGCATATTTTCAAAAGGAAATCATTTTGAGGATGAGCGCATCGAGGAACTTCGCTGACACCTCCTTGTAGTTCTTTTTCTTTTCGAACTCCTTGTCAGGTATCTGTTTTACAAGTACTTCGTCAGCTGTAAACTGCATCTCCGCCTTGCCAATAATGTAGAAAAAATCCATCAGTACTCCGTCTATTTCCCTGTAAGGGGTCATCCTGTTTGGCTTCTCAACCCTGATCTCGTCGGTATACCAGATGTAACGGGTGGTTTCTGATTCCGGAATCTCAACCCGGGCCTGGCGGCAGTTGAAACCACAGATAACCGACTTTCGGCCGGTGTCATGCACAGTCATGCCCTTCATCGCAGAAAAACCCGGTTGAAGGTCCTTTGAGTTCCCCTGGAAATAGTATTTGAAAGAGAGGAGATTAAGATATGTGTCAAAGATATTCTCCTTTGGGTTTATAACCGTGGTGATGCCGGAGTTGCCAATTGGTGTCCTGAGGCTTGTGTTGAAGAGATCATTCCTGAATGCAATGACCAGCTCCTTTGGCAGCAGGTCGGATGAAAGTGAGGAGGGGTTGCTTATATATTTAATATTGTAGTAGATCTCTCCTTCCCTCATGTTTCTGTAAGCGCTGTCACCCTTGCAGGAAGCAAGCAGGAAAATCAGCATCATGACAGTAAATAAGGGGAGAGAGCGGTTCTTCACGTAAGACTATTTGGCTGTAAAAGTAATAAAATATGCAAAATATATTGATCATGGCTGGCCGTGACATATATATAACTCTTTTCTATGCCCTTATAATATTTACCATGAAATAATTTCATATAAAATTTTAGCTTTGTCACATGACTTTAACTGAGAGGTATGAGTAAAAAACTGGCGGTAGTCGCTCTCGGGGGCAATGCGCTCCTAAGGGGCGATCAGATAGGCACCATTGAGGAGCAGGAGCAGAACACCACCGACACTCTTGAGAATCTTGTCTTCCTGATCAGGGAGGGATATGATGTTGTCGTCACCCACGGCAACGGGCCGCAGGTTGGAAACATTCTCATGAGGAATGATGCCGGTGAACAGATGTACGGCATTGCACAGATGCCCATTGACATCTGTGTGGCTGATTCGCAGGGAGGCATAGGATATATGATTGAGCGGATGTTCAAGAATGTGCTCAACAAGCACGGAATTGAAAAGAATGTTGTCTGTCTCATCACCACCGTGCTGGTTGACAAGGATGACCCGGCTTTCACTGACCCCCAGAAGAGGGTGGGTAAGATATACACGAAGGCGCAGGCTGATGAGCTTGCCCTGGCGAAGGGCTGGGTCTTCAAAGAGGAGGTAAAGACTGAGGGAGGATACCGAAGGGTAGTGCCATCGCCCCGGCCTGCCGGTATCATGAACCATGGCCTCATCCGTGAGCTGGCACTTCGCGGCAATATTGTCATTGCTGCCGGCGGCGGCGGCGTCCCGGTATATATCGATGAGAAGAACGATGTCAGACCGGCCGAGGCCGTCATCGACAAGGACCTGGCCTCATCACTGCTGGCCTCAACCATTGGCGCAGATGAGTTTTATATACTCACCGATGTCCCGTACGTTTATATAAACTTCAAAAAGCCCGACCAGGAGATCAAGGAGTTTCTTGATTATAAGGATACCATGAAGTATCTTAATGAGGGGCAGTTCACCAAAGGGAGCATGGCACCCAAGATAGAGGCATGTCTCAACTTCATCAAATCAGGTGGCAGCAAAAGCGTGATCACCGAGGCCTTCAAGCTGGAAGACAGGAGGTATGGGACGAAGATAACTATGGAGTACGATTAAGGCAGTAGGCAATAGGCAGTAGGCAGTAGTAGAATTTTCGATTTCAGATTTTCGATTGTCGATTTAATCAAAATTCGCAAATCGCAAATCGCAAATTGCAAATCCTTCAGACTTTCGACTTTATAGACTTTATGGACTTTACAGACTTTAGACTATTAACAATTATACGATATGGCTTACAACTTAAGAAACCGCAGTTTTCTCAAACTGCTCGACTTCACTCCGGAAGAGATAAAATTCCTTCTCAACCTATCATTTGACCTGAAGAAGGCGAAATACGCCGGCACGGAACAGCAGCGGCTTAAAGGCAAGAACATAGCACTCATTTTTGAAAAGACCTCTACCCGCACCCGCTGCGCTTTTGAGGTTGCTGCCTTCGACCAGGGGGCTCATGTGACTTACCTCGGTCCCTCCGGATCGCAGATCGGACACAAGGAGTCGATGAAAGATACAGCCAGGGTACTGGGACGGATGTATGACGGGATCGAGTACCGGGGTTACGGACAGGACATTGTTGAGGAGCTGGCTGCATATGCCGGGGTGCCGGTATGGAACGGACTGACAAATGAGTTTCATCCAACGCAGATCCTTGCCGACTTCATGACAATGATGGAGCACAGCGACAAGCCGCTTGAGAAGATCAGCTTTTGTTACCTCGGCGATGCCCGCAACAACATGGGCAACTCGCTTATGGTGGGTGCTGCCAAGATGGGGATGGACTTTCGCGCTGCCGCGCCAAAGGCATGCCAGCCCGCTGCTGATCTGGTGAAAAAGTGCAGGGAGATAGCCCGTGTGACCGGCGCAAAGATCAAACTTACCGAGGATGTGGCAGAAGCAGTGAAGGGTGTTGATTTTCTGTACACCGATGTGTGGGTGTCAATGGGAGAACCTGATGCGGTATGGGAGGAGAGGATAAGGCTGCTGAAGCCCTACCAGGTGAATGGAGAGGTGGTAAGACTGACAGGTAACCCGAAGGTTAAGTTCCTGCATTGCCTGCCGGCGTTCCATAACCGGGATACGAAGATGGGAGCGGAGATCTTTAAGAAGTTCGGTCTTGACGGGCTGGAAGTTAATGAAGAGGTTTTCGAATCTCCCGGGTCAATAGTTTTTGATGAAGCCGAGAACCGCATGCACACGATAAAGGCGGTGATGGTTGCCACCCTTGGAGCATAGGCTACACAACCAGCGCTTTCACGAAATAGAAGGTCATAAGGAGTGAGGCGGCCAGCTTCAGTCCCACCCCCGTGAGGAAACCGAGCAGGCTGCCGAAGCCGGCCTTAAGGGCATATTTAATATCGTCCTTGAATATGAGCTCACCCACCACGGCACCTATGAATGGACCGATGATTATTCCCAGCGGACCCAGGAAGAGTCCTATTATCAATCCAACGGTGGCTCCACGCATACCGTACTTGGATCCTCCGAACCGGCGGGTGCCCCAGATGGGTACTATATAGTCAACAACGGTCACCACCACGGCCACTATTCCCAGTATGATGAACAGGTTTTTACTGATGTCGGCAAAGCGGGTGAAATGCAGCACCACCAGCCCGAGATAGCTCAGTGGCGGTCCCGGCAAAACAGGCAAAAGACAGCCGGCGATGCCTACAATCATCAAAATTATGGCAAGAGCCAAAAGCAGATAATCCATTTATCAGGCGGATTTAAGTTAACTGACGCAGGCTATTACCTGGTCCCCAGTTCATCAAAATCGACATCCGAGAATTCAGTGGCAGGAATGGCAGCAACGGCCTCTTCGGTCTCTTCAATGACGCTACGCTCGGTATGCAGAACCTCACCGTTCTCTGCGAAGGTAATCGCCTCACGCAATCCTTCGGTAAATTTTTCAAAATCCTCCTTGTAGAGAAAGATCTTATGCTTTTCGTAGAACATCTTACCGTCTTTCCCCAGCCTCTTTTTGCTTTCCGTGATGGTCAGGTAGAGATCCTCATGTCTGGTTGACTTGACGTCAAAAAAGTAGGTCCTCTTCCCTGCCCGTACAACTTTTGTGAATACCTCCTCTTTATCACTTCTCTCATTCTGACCTTCAATACTTCCTTTCTCGTCTTCCATCAGTAGCGAATGTTTTAGGGTTTCAACCGGTTAGTATGGTCAAATGTAACAATTATTTTTTCATCTCAAAATTGAAGAGATAAATTGTAAGACTTTTTTGGCGGCAGGCTATTATTCCGTGTCGTTTTTTTTAACTTTGCTGCCTGAAAAATCTGTTCTTTAAATGATAAGCAGACGACAATTAAGGATCAAGGCGCTATCTGTGTTGTATGCGTGCAACAGGAAGGAGCTTGATGACCTGGAGACGGCTGAGCAGGAGCTCATGTTAAGCATCCGGAAGAGCTATGATCTCTACCATTATCTCCTGCTGCTGCTTATAGCCATGTCAGACGTAGCCCGGGAGAGGGCCGAGCTATCACGTAATAAGAAGATACCTTCCCCTGAGGACATAAACCCCAATACACGTTTTGCTGACAACAGGGTCATTGCACAACTGAGGAACAGTGAGCAATTGCGTGCAAATTCCGAGGCCATGCCTTCTTTATGGACCAGGAAGGACAAAATCACCAGTTTCAGGGGCCTTTCAAGGTGGCTGGGGACTCTTGGTCTTTCATGGTCAGATCACCCCGAGGTGGTCAGAAAGGTTTATAATGATATGGCGGCCTGGGATCTGTATTCTGAATATATGTCTGCACCTGAAAGCAGCTATCGTGCTGATCAGCGCTTTGTCAGGGAGATTATAACAAGTCTTTTCCCAGCTTCCGAAGATCTCGCATCGAGCCTTGAGGAGCAGTCGGTTTACTGGAATGATGATCTGCCCTTCGTTGCGGCAATGATCCGCAATGCTCTTGGCAAACTCAGGGAGCATGATGACGGACGTGAGATGGTTATGCCGGCAATGTATACCAACAGCGACGATGAGGAGTTCGTTAAGGTGCTTCTGAGAAAGGCCATCCTGAACAGTGAGAAGAACAGCGCCCTGATTGATACTCATACCACCAACTGGGAGGTTGAGAGAATTGCGCTGATGGATAAGCTCGTTATGCAACTGGCAATAACAGAACTGGTTGAGTTTTCTGAGGTACCGGTCAAAGTTACCCTCAATGAGTATATCGAGATCGCAAAGGACTACTGCACAGCCAAAAGCAGTACTTTTGTGAATGGGATACTTGACAAGATAGTCAAGGAGATGAGGGTTAACGGAAGCCTGACAAAGGCCGGCAGAGGATTGATTGGCGAAGGTCAGGACCAGGGCGGAATGACACGCGAGCACAAGGAGAAGAGCAGGCGGGGAGCACATGCACGCAGGGCAACCACTGCGGCTTCAGAAGGAGGTCAGGTGAGCCCTGAAAAAGCTGTCACCGGATCAGTACCGGTAGTAAAAAAGAGAAAGAGAACATGAAGAAAGAGGTAAATTATATTCTTGCATTAGTGGTGGCAGTGACGATGTTTTCCACATCATGTCAGCAGAGCGCCCGGGGCGGGGCTGGGAGGATGCAGCAGGATACCACAGGCATTGCAATCATTACCTTCCAGACACCCGACCATAACTTCGGAAATGTTAAAGCAGGAGAGAAGGTCGGATGTATATTTTCATATACCAACACCGGTGACGCCGACCTTGTTATCACTGCAGCCTCGGCAAGCTGCGGCTGTACGGTGCCCAAATATGACCGGAAACCGGTGGCCCCGGGAGCCTCCGGTACCATTGAGGTGGTCTTCGATACTTCGGGAAGAGAGGGATTGCAGACAAAAACAGTTGTAGTTCAGTCAAATGCAGAGAATAATTTAGTTATTTTGCGTATTATTGCGGAGGTGGTTACTAATTAGGCAGTAGGCAGTAGAGGGGCGATCCGCCAGCTGGCGGAGAAGCAGCCAGTCTGCAGGGAAGGCAGAGGAATTTTCGATTTCAGATTTTCGATTGTCGATTTAATCAAAATTCGCAAATCGCAAATCGCAAATCGCAAATCCTTCAGACCTTCGACTTTATGGACTTTACGGACTTTCGACTTTACAGACTTTAGACTTATAACGACAAACAAATAAATACAAACATGACAACACTAGCACTCATTTATTTACAGGCTGCACCGGCAGGCCAAGGAAGCCCGAGCATGCTCACCGGACTTCTTCCTTTACTTCTTGTTTTTGTGGTCTTCTATTTTTTCATGATCAGACCCCAGATGAAAAAGCAGAAGGAACTGACAACATACCGGAACGCCATAACCAAGGGCGACAAGGTGATAACCACCGGCGGCATTTACGGAAAAGTTATTGACGTAACTGACAGTGTGATAACCATTGAGATAGCCAACGACGTAAAGATCAGGGTTGATAAGAACGCTATTCTCAAGGACCCGACAGACGGCGCAGCCAGGTAATTAACCCTCTGTAAAAACAATTTTACCATGACTGACGAACAGAAGCGGAAGAAGAAATTTCTTAACAGGGAGCTCCCTGTCTTTGCATTTTTTCTTCTGCTCTCATTCGTCTTCTGGTATCTCAATGAACTGAGCAAGGACCTTCATGGTACGATCAATTATCCCGTACGGTACATCAATCCTCCGAAAGACCGGATTGTGACGGGCGATCTTCCCGATAAACTGGAGATGGACCTTCGTGGTCCGGGTTACTCGATTCTCAAGGTGAAGCTCTCCGGAAGCAGGGCTCCTGTGGTCATTGACTTCTCCAAACTTGCACCGCGGCGGCTGCCTGGCGCCATGCCTCAATATTACCTGCTGACATCGGGTCTTATCAATAATTTCTCAAAGCAGATGCATGCTGACTTTGAAATTCTGGCAATTCAGCCGGATACGCTCTTTTTTGGTTATGATAAGCTGGTCACCAGGCGCAAGCCGGTCAGGCCCGACCTTAAGATAGAGCTGGCTGAAGGCAGGAAGGTGATAATAGTGCCTGACCCGGACAGTATTACAGTTATCGGGCCGGCTCATATTCTGGACACTCTTGACGGTATCCCTACACGTCACCGCAACTTTAAACGGACGGACGAGAACTTCAAATCGAAAGTCCCGCTGGTTTGTCCCGATTATCTGCAGACTACTCAGAAAAGAGTGACAGTAGAGGTGACCATCTCCGGAAAGAGCTCATCATTTTTTGGGCTTAAGCACGATAAAGCGAATTAATAGGATTTTCAATGACCAGAAGGCTTGGCGTCACCGGCGGAATAGGCAGCGGAAAGACAACTGTCTGCAAAATCTTCAATGTTCTTGGAGTTCCTGTCTTTGTTGCTGATGTTGCAGCCAGGCAGCTCATGAACAATGATCCGGACATCCGCAGTCAGATAAGCGCTATTGCCTTGGCAGATCTTTATACCACGGGAGAGCTTGACCGAAAGGAACTTGCACGCCTTATCTTTAACAAGCCTGAATTGCTTCAGCGTGTCAATGCCACAATCCATCCTGCAGTGCTCCGTATGTTTGATGAGTGGGCTGAAAAATCAGAAGAACCTTATGTAATAATGGAAGCAGCCATTCTCTTCGAGGCGAAAGCTGATGCTCTTGTTGACAGGGTGGTGGCAATATCCGCGCCGGTGGAGGAACGTATTGCCCGCGTCATGAGTCGCAATGAGCTGAGCCGCGAGGAGGTGCTTGAGAGAATAATTAACCAGCTTGAGGATGATGAAAGGGAAGAACAGTCTTACTATGTCATCAATAACGCTGACAATGAAATGATAATTCCGGAGATTCTGAAGATCCATGATGACATGCTCCGTCTTGCAGGAAGAGACAGATAATGGGTAACTTCGCAAAATGGATAGGAGGTGGGCTGGGCTTCGTTTTTGGAGGACCAATCGGTGCATTACTGGGCTTCTTCATAGGTTCGGTTGTTGATGGTACCTCGGTAACCTGGCAGCAAACCGGAACCCAGGGAAGAATAAACCGGACAACGCCGGGCGATTTCGGGATGAGCCTCATAGTGCTCATTGCAGCAGTGATGAAGGCTGACGGCAAGGTGCTGAAGTCAGAACTCGATTATGTAAAACGATTTTTCATCTCACAGTTCGGCCAGGATACGGCCCGGGAGGCGCTGCAGATGCTGAAGGACCTCCTGCAGAAGGAGATACCGCTGCGCGATGTGTGTATCCAGATAAGGGGCAACATGGACTACTCCTCAAGGCTGCAACTAATACACATTCTTTATAACATCTCTGCAGCAGACAGCCGTTTTGAACAGGCGGAGACACAAGTCATCAGGTCAATCTCAGATATGCTCGGGATCTCAGCAACTGATTACGATTCTATTCGCAACATGTTCATACCGGCAACTGATTCTGCCTACCGGATACTTGAGGCAGAACGGTCGGCAACCGACGAGGAGCTTAAAGCAGCCTACAGGAAGATGGCCTTGAAATACCACCCTGATAAGGTCAGCCATCTGGGTGAGGACTTTCGGAAATCGGCAGAAGAGAAATTCAAGTCTGTCAATGAAGCCTGGGATAGAATTAAAAAAGAACGCAATATTGTTTAATAAATAATTGATATACAGTTACTAATAATAAATCTACACAAGATGAACCTTAAAGATATTCTGGCTATTGCCGGGGAAGGCATGCTCTTCAAATTTATCGCCCAGGGTAAAAATGCAGTTATAGTCGAAAACCTTGAAACAGGCAGACGGTTCAGTGCCGGAGCTACTGCCAGGGTTAGTGCCCTGGATGAGATTGCGATATTCACCACCGGGGAGGACATGCCTCTCGGCCAGGTGATGGACCGGCTCTGGGAGAAAGAGAATGGCGGAGAGGCTCTTTCACACAAGCTTTCTGACACGGATCTGAAGCAGTATTTTGCAGAAGTCCTGCCTGAGTATGACCGTGAGAAGGTTTATTCCTCCGACATAAAAAAGGTGCTGCTCTGGTACAACATTCTTCATAAGCTCAATCTCCTGGTGAAGGAGGAGGAGAAATCAGTTGAACCGGAGGCCGGCACAGCTGACGCGACCGGGACTGATGGCGAAGTGAAGGCTAAAGGCAAGGGCAAGGGCAAGGCATCAACCAGGGAGAAGGCATCTTCCAAGGCACCAGCCAAGGAGAAGGCATCATCCAAGGGCAAGGCCAGGGTTGAGAGCGAGACCGGTGAAAAGGTGAGAAAGGCCCAGGCGCCAAAGAGCCGGAAGGGCAGACCTGCTGAGGAAAAGTAGCATGAACGTCACTAATTTCGGTGGTGACGAGGTCGTTTACAGCTACGATGAATCAGAGATAATAATCGTACCCGTCCCATATGATGCCACCAGCACATACATACGCGGTGCTGACAGGGGCCCTGCTGCCATAATGGAAGCCTCCCGGGCTCTTGAGTTCTATGATATCGAGACCGGTTCGGAGGTTCACAAAAAGGGTATATACACGCTTCCTCCCGTAATCAGCGGCGATGATCCGGCTGAGATGACTGAGAAAGTATTTAGTGCCGTCTCCGGCATCATGGCGGAGAACCGCTTTCCGGTTGTCATAGGAGGAAACCATAGCGTCAGTATAGGTGCCTTCCGCGCTGCCTCAGAGGCATTTGCAGGGCTGACCATACTTCAGCTTGATGCCCACTCTGACCTGCGTCCGGCTTATGAAGGGTCACATCTCAATCATGCCTGTGCCGCGGCAAGGGCAAGGGAGTATGCCCCGCTGGTACAGGTGGGTATCCGCAGCATGTCAGTTGAAGAATTGCCATACGTTGATGCCGACAGGATATTCTACGCTCATGAACTTTGGGCTGACAAATCGCTTTACAAAAAGGCTCTGGGCCTGCTGTCTGAAAATGTATATATCACTGTTGACCTCGACGTATTCGATCCGTCAGTGATGCCATCAACCGGCACACCCGAACCGGGAGGCCCTGATTACAGGGAGCTGATCTTCTTCCTCCGTGACGTACTGAAGCAAAGAAATGTTGTGGGTTTTGACGTGGTTGAGCTCTGTCCGTCAGAAACAAACAAAGCACCCGATTTCATGGCGGCAAAGGTCGTTTACCAGATGCTTAGTTATAAATTTTCAGAGTAAACATTTACGGTTGTTTGTCAAACTGCTTTGCCTCCTCCCAGATGACATTCATCTCGTCAAGGGTCAGGTCACGCAATGAAAGTCCCTTCGCAAGTGTTTTCTGTTCCAGGTAGTTGAAACGGCTTATAAATTTCCTGTTTGTTTTTTCGAGGGCTGACTCCGGATCAATTTCATAGAGGCGTGCAGCATTGATGACAGAGAAGAAGAGGTCTCCCAACTCGGCTTCCATATCAATCCTGTTACCTGCAGCAACCTCCTGCTTCAGCTCCTCCAGTTCTTCGGTCACCTTGTCCCAAATCTGTTCCCGTGATTCCCAGTCGAAGCCCACACCCCTTACCTTCTCCTGGATCCTGTTGGCTTTGACGGTGGCTGGCAGTGAGGTGGGCACTCCTGAGAGGACAGGTTTGTATTCAGAGTGTTCGGTCATCTTCAGCTGTTCCCAGTTCTCCTCAACTTCGCGGGCGCCCCTGGTAACGCTGACATCGCCGAAGACATGAGGGTGCCTGTATACCAGTTTACCGTTAATGCCCTCAAGGACATCACCCATGTCAAACAGTCCCTTTTCCTCGCCTATCTTGGCGTAGAACACAATGTGAAGCATCAGGTCACCAAGTTCCTTGCGGATTTCATTATTGTCATCCCGGATAATGGCATCGGCAAGTTCATATGTCTCTTCAATCGTAAGTTTTCTCAGTGTCTGGTTGGTCTGCTTCTGGTCCCACGGGCACTTCTCCCTCAGCTCGTCCATAATCTCAAGCAGCCTGGTAAATTCTCTGATAGTCTTTTCTTTCATCTGTGGTTTAGTTTTTAAACAGGCCGGTTCCTTCCCGGCCGTCATTTCTTGCCTCCACGCGTACAGCATCTCCGGTATCGACGCTGAACAGCTGGCATAGGTTGGCGCCGTTGATCGATACTTCCAGGAGGTCAAGAGAGTTGAATAGGGTCACGATCTCCCCAACAGGCTCATCACTGTAAAGCCTGCTTATCTTTTCGGTATAGTACTTGTTGCTTTTTATCAGAATCCTGAAGTCTCTTCCATCAAATACTCTCGAGAAAATCTCACGGGTGATATTTGTTATTGCATTTCCGTAAGAGTCGATGAAGATTACACTGCCAATTATGACATTTCGGTCAATGGTTGCCCGGAGAGGCACTCTCTCGGAGAGGGAAGAGACCTGATCTCCCAGCCTTTCCGGCGGCTGACAGGCGGCTAATGCTGCGGCAGCCCTTACAAACAAGGTTATCTCATCATCGTTATCAGGGTTATTGAGGCTGATGATGAGGTCAGGCTCGGAGTTGAGTATCAGGTTGAATATGCCGTTGTCAGCACCTATAAACCAGTGTCCGCGTGCTTTTACAACCAGGTGGGGTTGTCTTCCTGAGCCTTCGCTGCTGACAAAGACAAGGTGTATTGTTCCTTCAGGGTAGTGAGTGAATGTGTTTCTGATTACAAATGCCCCGTGCATGATATTAAGCGGGGGGATTCCTCCGGCATTGTTCACAACAAGGGCATCCGGACAGCTTGAGGAGAGTTTTCCCCTGAGTATCCCATGGAAGAAATCATCCTCTCTCCACTCGGTTGTCAGTGTGATAAGTGCCATTCCAAAATTGTTACAGCAAAGATAGTCTTCTGAAAAAAATAAACTTACTTTGCGATTGCGCAGTTCTAAAAAAAGACCCTGATCGTAAAATCTGGCAGCAGCCAGGAGAAGAGAGTAGCAAGGCGGATGACGGAAAGAGTGATAATGCTTGATGGGATAGATCCTGTGGTCATTCTGGGGGCCAATAACAGGATTCTTGACCAGATACAGGGCTATTTCCCGAAAGTAAGGCTTATAGCCCGGGGGAATGAGATCAAGTGTGTCGGAGAGGCGGAGGAGGTAGCTATTTTTGCCGGTAAAATGTCAGAACTTCTCGAATACTACAGGCACTACAACAGGTTGGAGGAGGAAGACCTTGAGCGGCTGATGCTCGATGACGGCCATATGCGTTCAGCCACAAACGGGGAGTTTGAGGATGCCCTCGTCTTCGGAACCAACGGCAAGCCTGTAAGGGCCCGCACTGTAAACCAGTTACAGCTGGTAAAAGAATATGCTTCAAGTGACCTGATCATAGCAGAGGGCCCTGCCGGGACCGGCAAGACCTATACCGCCATTGCCCTGGCAGTGAGAGCCCTGAAGAATCATGAGGTCAAGAAGATTGTTCTGACGCGGCCGGCAGTGGAAGCCGGTGAGAGACTGGGATTCCTTCCGGGTGACATGCGAGATAAGCTTGATCCGTACCTGCAGCCTCTCTACGATGCGCTTAATGACATGATTCCGGTTCGTAAGCTGGAACAATGGATAGAAGATGGAACAGTGCAGATTGCGCCTCTCGCTTTCATGAGGGGGCGGACGCTGGAAAACTGCTTCGTTATCCTCGATGAGGCTCAGAATGCCACCGTCAGCCAGCTAAAGATGTTCCTTACGCGCATGGGAGTAAGCTCTAAGTTCATCCTGACAGGTGACACCACCCAGATAGACCTGCCCAGGAGAAGTGATTCGGGCCTGATACAGGCAATACGGTTGCTGGGTGGCATAGAGGGGATCTCGGTGATAAGGTTTGATGAGAGGGATATTGTCAGGCACAGACTCGTAAAGAATATCGTGCGAGCCTATGACACCGAAGAAAAGACCAGACACGAAGAAAACAAGGAATCAAAATAAAATGCTATGGCAAAGGCTATTACAAGAACCGATTTCAATTTTCCCGGGCAGAGAAGCGTTTACAGGGGTAAAGTGAGGGACGTTTACAATATTGAAGACAAGCACCTTCTTATGGTGGTCTCAGACCGCATTTCGGCCTTTGATGTTGTGCTCCCGGAGGGAATCCCTTATAAAGGACAGGTTCTTAATCAGATAGCAGCAATGTTTCTGGAGATGGTAAGTGATATCGTCCCAACCTGGAACATCGCCAGCCCTGATCCGAACGTTACTGTCGGGGTAAGGTGCGAAACCTATCCGGTGGAGATGATTGTCAGGGGATACCTTACAGGCAGTTCCTGGAGACTGTACAAGTCGGGCGGCAGAGAGATATGCGGAATTCCGCTTCCTGAAGGAATGCGAGAGCACCAGCGTTTTGAGAAACCGCTTATCACCCCAACCACCAAGGCTGAACATGGTATGCATGACCAGGATATATCCGCCGCTGAGATCATAAGCTCCGGGCTTGTGTCAGAGACGGAGTACCGTATGCTTGAGGACTATTCCATGAAGCTTTTCCTCCGTGGCTCCGATATAGCGGCCAGACAGGGACTGATACTGGTTGATACCAAGTATGAGTTCGGGAAACGTGACGGCAAGATCTATCTCATAGACGAAATTCATACCCCTGACAGCTCAAGGTACTTCTATGCTGACGGCTACGAAGAGAGGTTTGCCAAGGGCCAGCAGCAGCGGCAACTTTCAAAGGAGTTCGTGCGTGAGTGGCTAATGGCAAACGGCTTCCAGGGAAGAAGCGGGGAGAAGGTCCCGGAGATGACCCCTGAGTTTGTAGAAGAGATATCGGAACGATACATAGAACTCTATGAGAAAATTACCGGCAGGAAATTTGTAAAGGCTGATACAGAAGATCCCTTGCGGAGAATAGAGAGAAATGTCATCGGGTGTCTTGCTGACCTGAAATAAGGATAGCGGGGACTATATAATATGAATGATTTTCAGTTGCATGATGAACAAAAATAACATAAAGCTTACTAACCGGCTCATGCCGGTAGTGATGATGGTGCTGGCAGCACTCTTACCTCCGGTAATGTGCGCCCAGGAGCCGGTTTCGGTTCCGGTTCCGGTGCTGGTAGAGATCTCGAAGCAAAAGATTGTGTCAGAGGGGAAGGTGTACTACATGCATGAGGTGGAGAAGGGGCAGACACTCTATTCAATATCTAAGGCATACAGTGTAACAGTTGACCAGCTTTCACGTGAGAACGCCATTGAAGCCAACGGTATTAAGGAGGGCCAGGTGCTCAGGGTACCGGCTTCAGGTCTTTCGCAGGCCGGCACCAACAGTCAGGTATCAAAGCCGCAGGGCACGCCCGGCACTCAGACTTCCACTAGGGCTGTAACCGTACAGCCAGGATCTAGAACACCTGTTCAGGCCGTTCCTTCACCACAAAAACAGGATGAGCGTTTTCTCTATCATCCCGTTAAAAGAGGGGAGACGCCCGCCTCAATTGCCTATAGTTACGGCATATCAGTCAGAGACCTTAAGAGAGCCAATAAGGGTATGCTCTTTCCTAAGGAGGGTGACGTCCTAATGATTCCGCGAAAGAAAATTTCCGGACAGCGTGAGGAGAGAGCACAGGTGCCCGTTGCTGATATTGCTGCTGCCGATACCCTGCTTGCTGATACGGTTGCAGTGACTGAGGAACCGGAGATATTTACAGTAACGGATTCAAGAACGGAGATCAGCAGGCTAAGCGGCACCGTGAAAGTGGCGGTACTCCTGCCGTTCTTCATAAATGAGAATAATTCAAGATCTGAGATTGACTCCTCAAGGAAGGATGCCCAGGGCAATAAGGTATACCGGGAGGTGAACAAATCAGGTGGCTGGATATATGAGGGCAGCCTGCCATTTATTGAGACCTATGAAGGAATACTGCTCGCTGTTGACAGCCTCCGTGCCCTCGGACTGACAGTGGAGCTTGATGTCTTCGATACGGCTGCTGACTCTGCACGTATCAACAGGCTTCTATGGTCCGATGCACTTGATAATATGGACCTGATAATTGGTCCGGTATATTCATACAACCTGGAGAAAGTATCATCATGGGCTGCCGGGCGCAATATCCCGGTCGTTTCACCTGTTGCCCTCCGTGACCCCCAAATACTTGAGAACAGGCCAACCCTGTACCGTGTCTTCCCGTCGGAGAGTGTGGCCCAGGATATAATGGCAGGTGAACTGAGGGAACACCGGGGAAGCAACGTAGTGTTTCTCCATGGCGACAGTGCCATGTATAATCCGGCTACCTCCGTTTTGTGGGAGAAAGTCAGGAATGTGATGGCAGAGCAAGGCCAGGCTGACTCCACGAGCCTGACACCGTTCTGGTTCACCGGACTGACATCTAGGTGGAACGCCTACAGCGGGGTCACCTCAATAGATAATCTGCTCGATCCTGAAAGGGAGAATGTAATAGTTATTGGATCAACCAGTACGCCGGTTGTAAGTTCAACCTTATCAACGCTTCACAGCCTTTCACGCAAGTATAAGATAAAAGTCATTGGCTATCCTGAGATAGGAGGCCTTGAGACTGTTGACCTGAGATATTATTATGACCTGGAGCTGTTTATACCTGCAGGCAGCTACATCGACTTCAGTTCACCTGCCTCAAAGTCGTTCATGTCGGCTTTCATGAGGAAGTTCAGGACTGAGCCCATGGCTGAGAGTTTTGCATGGAGAGGGTTTGACATAGCTTGGTTTTTTATTGGCGGGATTGCCACTGGTGGCGATGATTTCCTCAGGGACCCCGGGATCTTCAACCCGGCTCTGCTTTGCCTGGACCCGGACTTCAGACGTGAGAGCAGGATGAACGGCTATGAGAACAGGGGAATGTTTGTCATGCATTACAGAAAGGATATGACAATTGAGGTCAAAAGGCCACGGAAGCAGCCCGGTCAGGAAGAGAAGACCGAGCAGTTTCCTGTCGGTTATCCTTTTACTTCAGGCTCATCAGGACGTAATCGAGGACGATAGGAAGATCGTCGGCGCTGACTCCGTTAGATGTAAGGACAGGGATATCTTCATTGAAGATGTTGATAAATGCTTCTGAGGTCATTTCGCCTCCTGAAATTGCACTAATGTAATTTTCCGATGCTTTCCGGAGCTCTCCCTGGCAAAAGGCCAGATGCCCCATGTTTATCCTGTCAAAAGGTGTGAGGCCGGTATCGGCCAGTCTCTCAAAGTAACGTTCTGCTTCGCTGAACCTGCCGGTCACCAGATAACACCAGGCGATGGGTCTGAGCACCTTGACATTTCCAGGACTCTCGTATTCCACCCTGAAGAAGTGTTTGAGGGCCTCTTCATACCTTCCGGTGTCAAGGCAACAGCGGGCTGTCATAAGTATGGTATTCATGTCATCCGGTTCGCTCTGGAGGGCGCGCAGATATACATCCAGTGCCTCTGCCGGTCTGCTCAACTTCCTGAGACAAAGGCCGGTCTTGCGCAGAGTCCAGGTCTTGGGGTCAATAATGGAGGCCATGGAATACATCTCCAGGGCCTTTTCGTATTCTCCCGACATCTGGTAACAATAACCTGCTTTTTCATACAGCTCTGCATCATCGGAAACACTCTTTATAATTGCGAGGTACAGTGCCAGCGCATCTGCATAGTACTCCTTACTGAAAAAATAGTCGGCGAGCCACCTGTCATCGGCAGTTGAGCTACATAATTCCCTGAAGAATAATGCATTATATATATCAAGCCTGCTTGCAAAGAGATCATCAAATTCGTTCCTGAAGTCGGACAGTTTGTAGAACCGGTACAGATCATGAACATATTGAGTCACTGTTGTCCTGAGGATGGCGGCCGGATCAGTAAGCTCATTATCATACTTCATCTGCTCAAGTCCCTCGAGTTCCATCCTGAATACCTTCAGCATCAGGCTTTTCTGGTCAGACGGGAGGTACTTCATGTTAAGGATCAGTGAGAACTTGTCGGAGTTGCATATGAATGGTGTCCTGAAAAGTGCTTCCGCCAGTTCATTGATTCCCGGGCCGAGGATCTCGTCCCTGAAGATGGCATCAACGGCTGTATGGTCAGGATAGAAGGGTATGAACCAGTTGCGCATTTCCCTGAAGAAGTCAAACCTCTTGAGTCCGGAGAATGCTGACATGTAGACATCTGATCCTTCCATCTGGAGGTTGGTTAGCTCCTCCATGGTTTTGTACATCTCCTCAGAGCCGCTGAACATGGCGGACCAGTCGGGGTTCTGCCCCTCCTCAGGGTTTTCTCCCAGAATCTTGTCGAGGTCGAGCTTTTCTTCTATCCGCGGTTTCAGCTTCACCACCTTCGGTAGAATCTCCTCATTCATTCTCTTGCTCAGTTTCTCAGTATCGCGTGATCTTATGGCCTGCAGTACCACCATACGGCACTGCTCCCTGAAGCTGGACAGTTCAGCCAGTTTGCGGACTGTCTGCATGACCTCGGGATAGAGGCTGAGACGGTCATCATATGAGTACAGACTGAAGATGAGACCTGTAAGTGCCCTACCGGCTACATGAGGGTTGGCCTCAGAAGTGAGTTTAGCAAGTAGCCGTATCTTTGCCGGGTCCCATATACGGAGGCTGCTGAGAGTTATAGCGCTGACGAATGATGCAAGATCGTACCACTGGAACCTCTCCGAACGGAGAAGGATTTCCATCAAACTTTCTTCTGCCTCTCCGTAGTAGTCGTTCAGCCATAAGTGATTGAAGATGATGCCCGAAAGACGCTCGGTCTCTTCTAGCCTGGCACTTTCCGGTTCGGACTTTTCGATTTCTGCAGATGCAAGGAGGTCGTCGAGTCGCGACTTAAATACCAGGTTGTCAACACTCTGTACTATGTTTCCTCCTCTTAAGCGTTCCTCTTTCAGTTCCCTCGCTCTGACAGAATACGTGTACCATCCAGATTGATGTGCCAAAATGTCCTGTTTTATTCTGTCATTCAGGTTCAGGATATTCTGCAATAGTTTAATGTAGATCTTCTGCCGTTCCGGGTCATTGATACCGTCAACGGTGTATCTGAGGATGTTCATGTAGGTGGTCTGCAGTGCACTGAACTCATCCCTGAGTCCTACAACAGATACATTTTCAAGCATATCAGCTATTATGTCAAAGCTCTGCCTGACCTTGCGGCGGACCACAAGGTTGCAGACTCTTTTATGCTGAAGAATTATGGTGTTGGTATTCATCGTTTACGGGCAGATAACTGAGCCGCGGTGTAAAGTGCAACAATCAGGCCACCGTTACTTTTCAGAAATTAAAGCCTATGCTGACGTAACCCTTTACCTGCCTGTACAGAAGCTCCTTTTCATAGATGCCATGCATTATTCCTATGCGTATTGGACCGGCAATGCTCATATATCCCAATCCTATTCCCCAGCCTGCCAGTAAAGAGGCCCCCTGCATTCGTTCAGGCTCCTTCAGGGCGAAGATATTTCCGCTAATTGTGAGGTGCAGATCGGTTGCTATTTCAAGGTCAGTGCCGAAAGTAATGCCGCCGAGTGCTTTTACTGCTATCTGGTTGGCATGAAATCCTGTTGCTTGTATTGAACGGTCGGTCACCGGGTCAAGGCCGCCCAGGTAGAAGAGGTTATTGTTTGAAGTTATGGAGTCAGCAGCCGAGACCATGAGAAGCTCACCACCGAAATTTAGTGTCACCCTCCGTGACGGGGAGACATAGCTTTTAATGGAGGCCCTCGCAGTGTAGAAACGGTCAAATGAGAAGGCCGATTCATCACCGGCGTTGAAGATTTCCTTACCGGTTTCAGTCTTGATTGTGCCCCTATATAGTTTCGCCGAGGAAGCTGACAGGCAATAAATAGTGCCATGGTTAGGGAAGTGCTTGTAATCAAGGGTGTTTGCCTGGTATCCGTACGCGAACCTGAGATAGTCATGGGAGAGCTTCCGGATATTGGTGGTGGTGATATAGTCCGGGATAAGTTGTTGATCTTCAATAGTTGCAGACAGGGTCATCAGATGATTAAGGCTTAGTCTTTTGCTCAGTGAGAGACCCGTTATGATGTTCTGGCTGAGCATCGGGCCTGTCTCGTTCCTGAGCCGGACAATGGGAAGTCGGGTATTGTCAGTATAAAATGTTGCTTCCACGCCGAACTTCTGGCTCCTGTCAATGAATTGCATGATGCCGAGCCTGAAACGGTAGTATTGTCCGATAAATGATTCGGCGTTTATTACCGAACTGGGGGTGATGAGGTCTCTTACCGACAGGTTAAGCACTACCCCCGAGCTCAGTGCAGGGTCATAATGTAGTGAGCCGTAAAGCATTGCCTGGGGACGCTCAATACAATCAATCTCAAGAATAAGCGTATCATTGTGTGGGATGATCCGGTATTTCACCTTTTCAAACCATGCCTTACCGTATAGCAGTTCAATCCTTTCTGCAAGCATATCCCTCTCAACACGCTGTCCGGGTTGAATATCCAGTACACCGATGATCTGCGCATCGCTTATAATACTGTTTCCGGTCACCCTTATACGGTCGAACTCATAGTAGCTGATGTCAGGAAGCCGGGTCATCTCTCTCCCCGGACCCATAGCATTAAGAGAGTTTGCCAGGCTGATGAACTGATCTTTATATTTCAGGGCTTCGCGGTAGCCCCTGTTGATGAGGGAATCGACATCGGAGAATGACATTGTGGAATAATCCTTCATGTCCGGCTCTATCATAATGTCAGTGAGACGCTTCTGCTCCTCGAAGTCGGCCAGGCTTGTCAGGAATCCGATCTGTTTAAGGATGCCGTAAGCTGATTCAAGGTCCTTCTCCGAGGCGCCTCTGAAGCTGACATATGACCCGATGACAATGTCGGCGCCCATCTCACGGAGCTCGGTGACGGCAAAATTCCTTACTACGCCGCCATCAACGAGCACTGCAGTATCAGTCCTTATTGCAGTAAAGACAGTCGGAATCGACATGCTTGCCCTGATGGCATCAGGGAGGTATCCGCTCCTGAACACCACCTTTTTACTGGTAATCACATCGGTCGCCAGGCAGAGATAGGGGACAGGCAGTTGCGAAAAGTCAGAGATGCCGGCGGCAGGCCATAGGTAATAGTTCAGTCCGCTCTCTATCTGTTGTCCGTTAATGAGCCCTGATGGTATCTTGATGGCATTGCGGGTGATGGGCAGCGAGAGGATGCTGTTAAAGTAGTGGCGCTTCTCAAGGAAGATGATTTTATTTTCAGGTATTCTGTCAGATAGGGCGGCGTCCCAGTCGAATGCCCGAAAAATTGTTGCGATACTGTCCGGTGAATAGCCCATGGCGTATATCCCGCCAACGATGCTGCCCATGCTGACACCGGTAATATAATCAGGCGTCAGTCCTGCCTCCTCCATCACCATCAGAACCCCGATATGTGCCAGCCCTTTCGCCCCGCCGCCGCTGAGAGCCAGTCCGAGCTTTGGTCTGGGCGGCGGATCCTGCCCGTTAAGAAGGGATGGAGAGATTGAGGTGAATGTCATCAGTAGCAGAAGGACAATTGCCCTGCCTGCTTTGCGTATGGGATATATTGACTTTATAATAACCATTGACCGGTGAGGATGAAGGTAGCTCTTTTTTAGCACTTCTAAAGGCAAGTTATGTATATTATGTAACTTGGGGACGTGAAAAGCAGGGAAAAAAGCGAGCTCTCATGGCCGCCCTCATCAAAGAAGGAGATGGAGGCACTGGGGTGGGAACGGCCAGATGTGATTCTCTTTTCCGGTGATGCTTATATAGATCATCCCTCTTTTGGTGCGGCGGTCATTGTCAGGGTTCTGGAGGCAGCGGGCATGAAGGTGGCCGTAGTGCCCCAGCCCAACTGGCAGGATGACCTGCGCGACTTCAGCAAGATGGGCACACCCCGTTATTTCTTTGCTGTGACTGCCGGAAACATGGATTCCATGGTCAATCACTACACGGCTGCCAGGAGACTCCGGTCAGACGACGCCTACACCCCTGGCGGGGTATCAGGCTTCCGGCCTGACTATGCCACTGTGGTATACACACAGGCACTTAAGAAGCTGTTCCCTTCAACACCGGTGGTGACAGGGGGCATAGAGGCATCAATGCGCCGGCTGATGCACTACGATTACTGGAAGAATGCACTCGAACCCTCCATACTGGTCTCCGGTAGTGCTGACCTTCTGATCTACGGCATGGCCGAGAAGGCAGTGGCGGAGCTGGCCAGGCGTGTCATTGGTGGAGAGAGGGCAGACCGGATATATGATCTCCCTCAGTCAGCCTTCCTGTTGAACGCCGGTGAGTCACTGCAGCCATTGCCCGGCGTGAAGGATATGAAGATGCACCCATGGCATGAGGCACTCGCATCTAGAAAAGCATATGCTGAGAATTTTATCCTTTTTGAGAAGACCAGCAACAGCATGAGACCGGTAAGGCTGACTGAGCAGTACGCCGACAGGGTGCTAGTGGTCAATCCACCGTATCCTGCAGCTACCGGGGCTGAGGCCGACGCCGTCTATGACCTGCCGTTCAATTATGCGCCTCACCCCCGGTACGCCAAAAAGGGACCCATCCCGGCCTGGGAGATGATCCGGTTCTCAGTGAATATCCACAGGGGCTGTTTCGGGGGATGCAGCTTCTGCGCTATTGCCGCTCACCAGGGAAAGTTCGTAAGCAGCCGCAGTGAAGCCTCCATTATGAGGGAGGTGGAACGGATCAGCAAGATGGACGGATTCAAGGGCTACCTGTCTGACCTTGGCGGGCCTTCAGCCAATATGTACAGGATGGCGGGGAAAGATAAGGAGAGGTGCATGAAATGCGGACGTCCGTCATGTATCTGGCCATCAGTATGCGATAATCTTAACACCTCCCATCACGAACTTACTGCCCTTTATCGCAAGGTCAATGCCCTGCCATACATCAAAAAGGCATTCGTAGGCAGTGGCGTCAGGTATGACCTGCTGATGAGGGACTATAATAAATCTGCAGGGGCAGCCGAGGAGCAGTACCTAAAGGAGCTGATTGTGAATCATACCAGCGGAAGACTCAAGGTTGCACCAGAACATACTGACGATGATGTACTGTACCTGATGCGGAAAAGCTCATTCAGGCACTTCAAAAAACTGCGGGAGCGGTTCGCGGATATCATTCGCAGCAACGGGCTTAAATATGAGCTGATACCATATTTCATCTCCGCCCATCCCGGGACTACCGAGGAGAAGATGAGCGGCCTGGCTCGGGAGCTGGGTGAGATGGGGATGCATCCCGAGCAGGTTCAGGACTTCACACCGACGCCCATGACGCTGGCCACGGCGATGTACTATCTCGGTTTCGACCCTTACACCGGAAAGAAGGTATATGTGGCACGTGACATCGGGGAAAAGAGGAGGCAGAAGGCGTATTTCTTTAAAGGCAGTAGGCAGTGGGGAGTAGGCAATAGGCAGTAGAAGAATTTTCGATTTCAGATTTTCGATTGTCGATTTATTCAAAATTAGCAAATCGCAAATCGCAATTCTGCAATGCTTTATGGCCTCCAACCAATATCACTACTGCCTACTCCCCACTGCCTATTGCCAGAAAAAAAGAGGCCGGTTTCGCCGGCCTCTTTTTTTTCTACTCGTATTCCTTGAGTATGGATTTCACATCATCGGGGGCAACCCTGCCGTAAGTCTTATCACCCACGAGCACCACCGGTGCAAGACCGCAGGCGCCTACGCAACGGAGGCTTGACAGTGAGAATTTGCCGTCAGCAGTTGTCTGCCCCACCTGCAGGGCGAGCTCTTTTTTGAACTCATCAAGCACTTTTTCTGCGCCTCTGACATAGCATGCAGTACCCATGCAGATGCTGATAGGATGCTTGCCCTTGGGCGTCATGGTGAAGAATGAATAGAAGGTCACAACACCGTATACCCTGGCCGTTGCAATATTCATCTTTGAAGCTATGGCCTCCTGTACCTCTGCCGGGAGATAACCGAAATGCTCCTGCGTCTTGTGCAGTACGTTTATCAGCTCCAGCGGTTCATTGTTGAATGAGTCACATATCTCGTTGATCTTATCAACATCCTGTTGTCTCAGTTCTATCTTTATACTTGACATCTCTTTGAATTTTATGTTATTATCCAGGATCTCACTGTTTGACGATGATCTTTGCTTTCCTGTCAAAATAGTGTGTATGCAGCAGGTGATGTGCCTTCTCGCTATTGGGCTCGCCAAGGAATTCCTTATAGAGCTGAATTATATATGGGTTCTCGTGTGATACCCTGATGGGTTTGTTCTTATCCTCCTCATAAAGTGCCGCTGCTCTGGCCTTCAGTATTGAGGAATCGCCATGATGCAGTGGCTGTCCGCCTCCGCCTATGCATCCGCCGGGGCAGGCCATGACCTCAATGGCATGGAATTTCGACCGACCGGCTCTGACGTCGTCGAGCAGCTTGCGGGCGTTGCCCAGACCGTGGGCTATGCCGATGTTCAGCGGGAAGCCGTCAAAGTCTATGGTAGCTTGCCTGACACCATCCATGCCTCTCAGTTCATTGAAGTCGAGACGGCTGAGCTTCTTGCCTGTATACAGTTCGTAAGCTGTACGCACGGCAGCTTCAATGACACCGCCGGTGTTACCGAAGATAACGCCTGCGCCGGTTGACTCTCCCAGGGGCTTGTCGAAGTCCTTATCCGGCAGGTTGTTGAAGTCGATGTTAGCCTGTCTGATGAAATGAGCCAGCTCACGTGTGGAGATGGAGAAGTCGACATCGGGATTGCCATCGACCGCGAACTCCGGTCTCTGGCTCTCGTACTTCTTGGCCAGGCAGGGCATGATGGATACAACCACCATATCCTGACGCTTGATTTTTATCTTATCTGCAAAGTATGTTTTGGCAATTGCTCCGAACATCTGCTGGGGCGATTTTGACGTTGATGGCACATCCTTGAGATCAGGGAAGTTATGCTCAAAGAAGTTCACCCAGCCCGGACAGCATGAGGTCAGAATAGGAATATTGGCATCCTTGTCGCCTTTCAGGAACTTACCCAGCCTGTTGAGCAGCTCGGTACCCTCTTCCATGATTGTAAGGTCAGCGGCGAAGTCGGTGTCGAACACATAGTCAAACCCGAGTTCTTTGAGTGCGGCAACCAGTTTGCCTGTCACAAGGGTGCCTGGTTTCATGCCGAACTCTTCACCCAGTGCAGCGCGAACTGCAGGAGCCGTCTGAACCACCACTGTCTTTGTGGGGTCAACAATGGCGCGGAGCACATCTCGGGTGTGGTCTACCTCTGTAAGCGCGCCCGTGGGGCATACCGCAACACACTGACCGCAGTAGGTGCAGGGCGAATATTCAAGGTTCTGCTCGAAGGCAGGCGCAACAACAGCCATGAAGCCCCTGTTGACAGCCGAGAGGGCGCCAACGGTCTGAACCTCATTGCACATCATCTCGCAACGGCGGCACATGATACACTTGTCAAGATCACGTATGATTGATGGCGAAGTGTCTTTCCTGTAGGTCGACATCTCCGCAATCTCCTGTCCGGGTATCTCTCTGATGCCAAGTCTGTTGGCCATATCCTGCAGGTCGCAGTGACCCGATTTGGGGCATATGAGGCAATCCTTCGGGTGGTCCGATAGGATGAACTCCATTACTGTCCTGCGGGCATTCAATACCCTGGGAGTATGGGTCCGTATAACTGCTCCGTCATCGCACTTGGTGATGCATGAGGGAGAGAGATTTCTGCGTCCGTGTACCTCGACTACGCATATCCTGCAACCGCCTGGTTTGTTCTCTATATTCAGATCGTCAAGCTTCATGTGGCACAGGGTGGGGATGTCAATCCCCATCTTCCTTGCTGCATCGAGGATGGTGGTTCCCTTCTCGACTTCAATCTGTTTGTTGTCTATTGTCAGTTTAATTGTTTCCATCGTTAATCTACCTCTCTTTAGTTGATTAGCACTGCGCCAAACTTGCATTTCTCGAAGCAGGCGCCACATTTTATGCATTTCTCCAGGTCAATGAAGTGCGGCCCTTTGCGTTCGCCTGTTATTGCGTTGACAGGGCATCCTCTTGCACATGCAGTACACCCTACGCACTTTTCAATATCGATGGTGTACTTCATCAGGTCACGGCATTGCCCGGCAGGACATCTCTTCTCCGTAACGTGAGCCAGATACTCGTCCATGAAGTTAGCCATTGTCGAGAGGACAGGGTTGGGTGATGTCTGGCCAAGACCGCATAGCGAAGTGTCCTTGATGACATTGCACATGTTCTTCAGACGGTCAAGGTCGGCCAGCGTGCCGTTACCCTTGGTGATGTGTGTCAGCAGCTCATGCACCCTCTTGTTCCCGATGCGGCATGGAGCGCACTTCCCGCATGACTCCTCAACTGTGAATTCCAGGAAGAACTTGGCGATGGAGACCATACAGTCGTCTTCATCCATGACAATCATGCCACCTGAACCCATCATTGATCCTACAGCAATCAGGTTGTCAAAGTCGATGGGGGTGTCCAGATGCTTTTCTGTCAGGCAGCCGCCGGAAGGCCCGCCGGTCTGTACGGCCTTGAACTTCTTGCCGTTCTTGATGCCGCCGCCGATTTCGTAGATTATCTCGCGAAGTGTGGTTCCCATGGGTACCTCTATCAGGCCGACATTATTAATTTTCCCGGCAAGAGCGAATACCTTGGTGCCTTTTGATTTTTCGGTTCCTATTGAGGAATACCATTCCCAGCCCTTGTTTATAATAACAGGTACACTTGCAAAGGTCTCAACGTTGTTGACGTTTGAGGGTTTGCCCATGAACCCGCTTTCAGCAGGGAAGGGGGGCTTGTTGGTGGGTTCACCGCGCATGCCCTCCATTGAGTGGATCAGCGCTGTCTCTTCACCGCATACGAATGCTCCTGCTCCGTAACGCATCTCAATGTCGAAGCTGAAGTCAGTTCCGAAGATATTATTGCCCAGCACGCCGTATTCACGTGCCTGGCCTATTGCCACCTTCAGGCGCTGGATGGCCAGCGGATATTCAGCCCTGATATAGATCAGGCCCTTCGATGCTCCCATTGCATAACCGCAGATGGCCATTGCCTCCAGCACGGAGTGCGGGTCGCCCTCAAGGACGGACCGGTCCATGAATGCTCCCGGGTCACCCTCGTCAGCATTGCAGACAACATATTTCTGATCAGCTTTGTTCCTTGATGCTATCTCCCACTTTAATCCGGTGGGGAATCCGGCGCCGCCCCGTCCGCGCAGTCCTGACTTCTTTACGATGTCAATGACGCCTTCAGGAGTGAGTTCAGACAGGCATTTGCCCAGTGCTGCATATCCTTCACGGGCAATGTATTCGTCTATGTTCTCCGGGTTGATGAAACCGCAGTTGCGCAGGGCGATGCGGATCTGTTTCCGGTAGAAACCCATATGCTTTGAATCGCTTACATGCTCTTTGGTCTTCGGATCAACGTAGAGCAGCCTGTTAACCGGTCTTCCCTTGATGACGTGCTCAGCCACTATTACAGGAGCGTCTTCGGGTTTAACCTGTACATAGAATGTGTTGTCAGGCATAACCTTTACCACGGGTCCCTTTTCGCAGAAACCGAAACAACCGGTCATAATCACCTGCACCTCGTTACTGAGGCCTTTTTCTTCAAGTTCCTTCTTCAGGTTCTCAGCTATGAGATTGCTTTCCGAGGCGCGACAACCGGTTCCGCCGCAGACAAGAAGGTGCATTCTGAATTTTGACATTATCCTTTTCCTCCCTGAGATTAGTCTATTTTTTCATAGTTTACCGGTATGATTCCGTCAACCAGTTCACCGTTCTTAATATATTTCTCAATGATCTCGTCGGCCCTTTTTTTGTCGACAAATCCGTATACCACGGGCTCCTGGCCCGGGAGTTGTACCTCAACGGTGGGTTCGGCATAACAGTAACCCATGCATCCTGTCTGGGTCACGATAGCGCCGATGCCTCTCTTGTCGAGCTCATCAACAAAGAAATCCATTATCGGCTTGGCTCCTGATGCGATGCCGCAGGTGGCCATGGCAACCTTAACCTGAACGAGTCCTTCCGGGCTGTCGCCTTTGACCCTCAGATCAAGCCTTGTCCGTGCTTCTTCACGGATTTTTTTCAAGTCTGCCAGTGATTTAAGTTTTCCCATTTCAATTGATATTATGTAATGTATATTTTGTTTTCATTTTTTTGATCCGCAAAACTACCCCGGATAAGTTACTAAATTCCTAATATTTGTCATATCATGCTTTGAAATTTGTTATCTCAGCAAGGTTTTCGCTGATGATCTCTTTCAGTGATCTGACAATCGTCAGGTCTGTCACGGCCTCTAAACCAAGTTCCTCAATTATCTCTGCTGTTGAGATACTCCATTCAGTTCCTTCGAAAGAGTGGGTATAGATGATGTTGATGGCAGGATTGGCTGAGATGAGCAGTGCTATTGTACCGCTTACATCGCCCAGGGGAGGTCTGTCAAGATGGTGATACCCGAAGGTGGCGGCGACTTTAGTTCCCTGGCCCGGAGCAGAGGTGATTATCATTTCACCGCCGGAGAGCCGGGCGTTCATCTGCAGCAGGGGCAGTCCCATACCCACTCTTCGGGTGGTGCGTGAGGTGAACCACGGGTCGGTGGCCTTCCTGCGTGTCTCTTCATCCATGCCTTTGCCATTATCATTGATAGTCATGGTAAAGGTGTCCGATGAGGGTGCCTCGCTGACCGAGATCATGATCTCATCTGCGCCGGCCCTGATGGAGTTCTGGGCTATATCCATAATATGAAGAGCTATCTCCTTCATCGCTGTGAGGAGATTATATGCCTTCCGTCTTCGCTTCTCAGTGCCAATGACAGCTCTGTGAATGACGGATGGTCAAGCATGTATGTGGTGTAACGCCGGCCAATATGTTCGGGAATGTGTGCATCGGAGTTACGTATGATGGGATAGAGGAGGTCAGGTGCTGCGCCGACGACCTCAATGGCATCTATGTAGAGATCTTCGGGGATGAATCCCAGCTGGCTGGTGATACTGAACGAAGGCCGGTCAATGTGGGCCGGGATAAAGAGTGCGCCGTGACGGTGAGCTGCGGCCTCAACCTCGTCAAGGGTGGCATTCAGCGCTGCAGGCAGAAAGTGGTTAATCTCGGTGATGATGTTTTCATCCCTGTCAATTACCACCTGGTCACCGAAGATCTTCGGATCATGGGGGGCAAAGCTACAGTGCTGCTCCAGCCACGCCTGAAAGGAGACTCTGGCCTCGCTGTCAGGGAGTATCACAAGTGAATGGACCTCTTCGGAGCTTGTAACCTCCGCAGCCCTGAGGACGGTAATGCCTGCCTCGCGGCCGAGGGTCACCATCAGCTCGCAATGAAGTGTGGTGTTGTGATCAGAGACAGCAATCATATCAAGCCCTCTCGCAGCAGCATGACGGATGATTGCTGCAGGACTCATGTCAAGTGAGCCGCAGGGCGAAAGGAGGGAGTGAATATGAAGATCAGCCCTGAACGGTTTCATTTTTCTTTTAATAGGGAGTAGAGTCTGCCTGACAGCTCGAAGGTATTGAGAATGGTTCCCAGCACGGGGACACCCTCTTCGTTGCTCTGCGCCATGGTGTCGTCTCCCGGGGTCTCACCGCCGGTGATAATCACCGCGGACAGGTCGCGCAGTGAGGCGATAGCCATAACATTCCGGTGTGTCTGGATGGTCACCCATGCTGCTCCCGCGGCGGCATGACCCATGACGTCGCTGAGCAGGTCAGAGGAGTACCCTCCGGTGATCACGCGGCCAAGCCCCTCATGCCCTGAGAAGACAGTAAGCTCAAGTTTTTCAACGATATCAGTTACTTTCATTTTCAGCTCCTTTCTTATTGCAGTTTTTGGTAAAGTTGTTGTCGCCCCATATGCGTCTCATAATTTCAGAAGACCGCTCCTTATCCATGAGCTCCTTATCCATGTTTGATTCACGGATAAATACGCACTGTGATATATCTGCCTTATGCCGGACTATATCTTCTGCCAGGCTCTGGCATGACGGAGCGCCGCACAGCCCGCAGTCTGTGCCCGGCAACCAGCACATCAGGCGGCGCGACCGTTTCATCATTTTCATTGCCTCATCACGGTCGTCAGAAAGCCTGTACATTGAGCGAGGCCTGATCTCCGCGGTGATGCGCACCTTGTTCATGAGGTAATCACTGTAAGCCTCTATCCCCGGTATCTCCTCTGTCCCAGGGGTGATTTTTACAGGTTTGAGCGTAAGCGCCTTTGTGCGGAGGCGTTCTGCTACAAGGAACCTGTTTGAGGAGAGCAGTACGCCTCCGGCGCAGCCTTCATCACAGGCTCTGAGTTCAAGGTAATCAACTCCTGTTATCTCGTCATTCTCCAACTGCTCAAGGAATTCGGTGACGTTATTGATGCCGTCGATAGCCAGTGTGCGTCCGTTGACGCAGGAGGCCTCGCCGTTGGTGAGACTCCATACCAGCGTATCCGGATCCACGGTATAAGGATGCTCTTCACCCCTGGCCAGCTCCCCCTTGTTTCTGAGGGTACGGTTAATCTTGTTATAGATGAAGTCCATATTTATTACACCTGTGATGGGAGTGGACTCTTCGCCGACGGGTGATTTCACTGCTGCTATTTTTGCGGCGCATGGTGTGACATAGAATACTCCTATCTCAGCGTTATGGGCTCCCCTGTCGCGCAACACCTTCCTGCAGTAGAATGCCGCCATCTCCAGCGGGGCCCTAAGGGTTGCCAGGTTTCGTATCAGGGCAGGGAACCTGACCTGGATCAGGCGTACCACTGCGGGACAGTAAGTTGAGATGAGAGGGCGGGGGAGAGTCCTTACCTTCATTAGATCCTCAATGGCGGGTTTCAATACCTCAGCTCCGTGTTCCACCTCATAGACCCATGTAAATCCCAGGCTTCTGAGGACAGTGCTTATCTCCGCCATCGATACCTCATGCCTGAACTGACCGTGGAGGACTGCAGGCACCAGGGCTACGCGATGCTTATAATCGAATATCCGGCTGAAGTCATCCTGTTCGATGATGATGGCATTTACAGGGCAACTCCTGAAACACTCGCCACAGTCTACACACCGGTCCTCTGTCAGCCGGGCCTTGCCGTCGCGTATCCGCAGGGCTCCGGTAGGGCATACCCTCATGCACAGGGAACAACCGGTGCAAATATCCTCGCGGATAGTCAGTGCGTGATGAAAGAATCCCTTTTCCATGATGTCAGACAGCAGCGCTGTTAAGATTTATTGATATTTCAAGAGTGGTACCCGTTCCCGGTTCACTCGTTATTACAAACCTGTCGGCATTGGCACTGATGTTTGGCAGTCCCATGCCGGCACCAAATCCCATCTCCCTTACCTCCGGGGAGGCGGTTGAGAAGCCCTTCTGCATTGCCTGCTCTATATCAGCAATACCCGGTCCCTTGTCAGCGAGCTTCATGTTGATGGTGTCAGTGTCAAGATTGACGCTGATGGTTCCGCTGTAGGCATGTGCCACAATGTTTACCTCGGCTTCATAAAGGCAGACCACCACGCGTTTGATCACGGTACTGTCCACGCCAAGCTGCTTCAGCATCTTCTTGACCTGGCTGGAGGCATACCCTGCATGGGTGAAATCGCCTCCCTCAACCTTATATTCGAAGCTCATTGCCATGAATATCAGTAAATAGGTTTAATGCCTGCCCTGTATAGCTCTCCTGATGCCCTGAACATGGTTAAAGGGCATTTGATGAGGGTTATGCCCAGTTCCTCGGCAAGGGTTTTCATCTCCGGAGTAACGGACTTGTTGCGGACAAACAGGATGCAGTTTATGTCAGACATCTCTGCAGTGCGTATGGTCTGCAGATTGGCAAGTCCTGTTATCAGCAGAAGGCTGTCGCAATTAACGGTAAGTACGTCACTCATCAGGTCAGAAGCAAAGGCATGGCTTACTTCATTGTCGTTCTTGTAATCGCCGCATATCAGTTCACCATTAAGTACCGAACAAATTTCTCTTACTTTCATGCTTGTAATAATTCAGAAGAGCTTCATCATTAAATTCATGGCGCAAAGATAATAATTTAATGTTAGTACAATAACAGTGTTATATAAATAACACAAAATATTAGATAGTATTCATAATAACTTAGCTGTTATATAATTAATTAATTGATCATCTTATACTTGCGAATTCAGATCCTGGTTTCCAGGCTGGTCTGATATCACTGGTCACTATCCGGTAGGCCACATCAAAGATAACCCTGGCATCTTCCACGATGCCTTCAAAGTTCATCTCTGGGTAGTAATTGTCTGCAGGTTTGTGGTACATGTGGGTGAGGTATTCCTTCTCCTTCTCTGCCGCCCACTCTTTGCCGAATTCCCTGCTGTCGCAGTTGCCCCGTGCGAAGAGCGCAGGCACACCTATGCGTGCAAACGGGAAGTGGTCTGATCGGAAGTACATACCTGTCTCAGGATTAGGATCCGGAAGTATATACCGGTCCTGTGCCGTGGCAGCCTCAGCCAGCATGTCATCCAGTTCCGACTGTCCGTAGCCGGTGACCATAATGTCTTTCATCCTTCCGATGGGAAGCAGCAGATCGTTATTGAAGCATGCTATGATGTTTTTCGGTTCAATGGGAGGGTTTGCTGCGAACCATGATGATCCGAGGAGTCCCTGTTCTTCGGCAGTGGGGAAGAAGATGATTACTGAGCGTTCAGGTTTTTCTTTCATTGAGGCGAATGCCTCTCCGATCTCGAAGGCCCAGGCCATGGATGTGCCATTATCCACGGCACCGTTATAGATTGAATCGCCGTTTTCGGCTTCGCCGATGCCGAAGTGATCCCAGTGGGCTGAGACAACCACGCATTCTTCCGGATGCATGCTTCCAGTGAGAATGCCGGCCACATTAACCGAGCTGTTTCGTTTATGGCTGTTTTCAAGCCTGAGTGATATTGAAGTACCCATTTCAAATCCGGCATAACCCGGACGGCATGCTTCGCTCCTTAGGCTATCCACTTGCAAGCCCCGTGTTTCAAAGATACGGGAGGCAGCCTCTGCGCTGAACCATCCGGTCACCGGGCAGGCGGTGATATCTCCCTCGCCCGGTTCCATGTACAATCCTGGTGATACAGAGCTCTTTCGCGGTATGGAGTAATTATAACCGGCCCCGGTAGTCTCGTGGATAATCAGTATGGCTGAGGCTCCCTGCCTTGCGGCTTCGTCATACTTGTAGGTCCATCGTCCGTAATATGTCATCTGGCGGCCCTTGAACAGGGTAGTGTCGCCTGTGTACAGTCCCGGGTCATTCACAAGAACCACGGCACATTTGCCCTTCACGTCCATGCCGGCATAGTCATTCCACCCGTATTCGGGAGCCACAATACCGAACCCGCAGAAGACCATAGGTATTTCAATCAGCTCCACTATCTGGCTCATTGAGGGTGATTCTATTGCGATATCATCAGGGGCGGACAACTCCAGTTTTTCCTTTCCACCGGTGACCAGCACCTTCCCGCTGACCCTGGTGGTGATCTCAACCATAGGTACCTCCTGGGACCAGCTCCCGCCGAATGCCGGGCTGAATCCTATTTTCCCGAGTTCTTCAGCGAGATATGCTGTTGTCACTGTCTCGCCCGGCGTGAATGGCTTTCGTCCCATGAAACTGTCATCACCAAGAATACTTGTGTATTCACGGAGCTCATCCGCAGTAATGGTTTCCGAGGCTCTTCTGAACGTATCGTCGCAGGAGTTTAATACTGCAAGAGCGATCAGGGCAATAATCGGGAGGATGCACTTTTTCATTTTCCGGGTTTTATAGCTGAGAGACACAGGTTGACAATTACTTCCACTGCTTTTTCCATAGACTGCAGCGGTATATATTCAAAGCGGCCATGATAATTATGTCCGCCGGTGAACAGGTTCGGGCAGGGGAGGCCCATATACGAGAGCCTTGCCCCGTCGGTTCCGCCCCTTACCGGTTTTATAACCGGTTCTATGCCGGCCTTGCGGTAGGCATTTACGGCCTCCTCAATTATGAAGTAATTTGCTTCAATAATCTCCTTCATGTTGAAGTACTGATCCCTCAGGCCGACAGTCACTACAGCTCCCCTGTGCTTCCTGCGGATCTCTTCGGCCACATCATTCATCACCTTTTTTCTTTCGCCGAACCGCACCGGATCATGGTCCCTGATGATATACTTCATCACTGTCTCTTCCACAGTACCTTTTATGTCATAAAGGTGGAAGAATCCCTCATATCCCTCTGTGTGCTCAGGTCTTTCTCCGGATGGAAGGAGTGAGTCGAGTTCCTTTGCGACCATCAGCGAGTTGATCATAGTTCCCTTGGCCGTACCGGGGTGGACGCTGCGGCCCCTGACGGTTACTGTTGCGGCTGCGGCATTAAAGTTTTCATATTCCAGCTCACCGATGCCTCCCCCGTCAAGGGTGTATGCATAGTCAGCCCCGAACGTCTTAACTTTAAAGTTGTCAGCACCCCGGCCAATCTCCTCATCAGGGGTGAAGGCAATCCTGATTGTGCCATGCTCCAGTGCGGGGTTTTTCAGCAGGTGTTCAGCGGCAGTGACTATCTCGGCTATGCCGGCCTTGTCATCTGCGCCAAGCAGCGTAAGACCGTCAGTGGTTATGATGGTCTGCCCTTTGTACCGTGCAAGCTCCGGGAAATCATCAGGTGACAGAATGATACTCCTGTCAGCGGTAAGTGCAAGATCACCGCCATCATAGTCTTTGTGAATCAGCGGGTTGATGTTTTCGGAGGGTGCATCCGGGCTGGTGTCCATATGTGCAATAAAACCTATTACGGGACCTGCTGACTGCGTGTTTGCCGGCAGTGTTGCCATGACGTATCCACTCCCGTCGAGGGTTACATCTGAAAGCCCGATTTCTTCGAGCTCGTTTGCCAGGCGCCTGGCAAAATGCATCTGTTTCAGGGAAGAGGGCGATGATGAATTGGATTCGTCAGGACTGGTGTCAATGCGAACATAATCAATAAACCTGGTAAGGAGATTTTGCATCGGGGGGGATGAGTTGTTTCAGCAAATAAATATAATGTTAAGGGATGAGAAAAGCAATTTTGATTCCGGCCCCTTTCATCTGCCATTACCTCAGAACCAGGTTCCCCAGAAGCACTCTGCCGCTCTTCCAGTAGGCCCTGAAGTATGGATCATCCGACAGATACACAACAGTCCCCTTGCCAATATTTTCCGATACAATCACGCCTGTATTCTTTATCTTCTGCCGGAACTTATAGCCGGCGAATCCGGAAACAGGGTTATTGTCAGTGATATAGCCGATGTTGCTTCCCTTTTCCAGGAAGGGCAGTCCTTCGTTTCGTTTCATGAGGAACCACTCTTTTCCCATTCCGAAGGTGAAGGGATGGGTATCGTCTAAGCGCACCCTGAATATGGCGCCGGCTGATCTGTCCGTTGCGGTGAGGCGGCGCTGGTCTTCGAACCGTTTCAGCAGTGTGGTGTCAGCGCCGGTAGACTTGACATTTTTCTTCTCCTCGGCCTCTTTGGCCTCGAATGCTTTACCCAGTCCTGTTGTCTTTTCCGCTTTAAACAGGGTCAGGGCGCTGTCCATCGCAATTACCCGTCCACCTCCGGAAATATAGGCCATTATTTTGTCCTTTGACTCGGTGAGGCTGCCGCCGGGAAGTATTAATACATCATAGTCAGAGAGGTCTGCATCTTTAAGGTCCGGCCCGTCGATGACCGTTACCGGGTATTCGAGCTCTCTCTCCATGAAGAACCATATCTCCCCGAATGCCTGGGATGTTCCTTCTCCGCCTGCCATGGCCACTGCCGGGGCCTTGTTCACCGGGGAGTAGTCTGACCCCAGGTCCTTGCCTGTGGTGACCATTCCTCCGGCAAGCTTCACCGGCCTGATGCCGCTTGCCAATGCGGCTGCAGCAACCTTTTCATCGAAGCCTGTCACCTTCAGGTTATCACCCCTGGCAGCTATGACGGATCCGCGGGTGAATGATGATCCTCCGGCCGTGAAGGGTTTAAGTGAAAAACGGACATTAATCCCCGACTTATAAAGCTGCGCCATGAACTTCAGCTCACTGAAGCCGGTCATAGAAGCTGCGTAGGCGTATGGAGGCAGTGAGTCAGACTGTGTCTTCGCAGCGATCTCCGGGGCTGGCGTACTGTCTGCCACCGGCAATCGTTCTTCAGTGGCATACGCCTCCAGGTTATAGACATATGGCAACGCCCAGGCCGTCAGATCATAACTGATTGAGTCCGATGACCTGGAGTCAGGTTCGAAGAGAACCTGCATGAGCCTGCCCTGTGGCTGGTATGCACTTATCAGTATGTCATCCGAGGAGAGAGTCAGACTTCCTGTCTTGTCTGTGCGGTAGTCATATGCCACTATCTTTTTCCCGGTGACGCGGGGTGCGTCATATCTTATCTGGTTGTTTTCAAGAAGTTGCTTCAGCGATTGCATTGAAGCGGCATCGGTGGTCCCTTTTACAATGACAGTCTTATAGTTAAAGGAAGGCTTTTCTGCACTGTTCCTGAAGAAGGCAAAAAACTCTTTCAACATCTTGTCACGGTTCTCATCTGCTACGGAGAGCACAGCCATGGATGCAAGAAAATGACCTTCAATGCGTTGTGTCAGCGTGAGGGTATCTATGCCATCGCGCCCGAGTGATAATCCTGCCTGTGCTCCGCCACCCTGTTCCAGGGTAAAGCCCATGGCACCGTTGAATAGCGGCCAGGTGTCACCAAAACTCGGGCAGAAAAGGTCAAAATTATCCTTGGTATAATATAGTTTTTTTGATGCGTCAAACAACCCGGCTGCTTTCATCCCTGTAAGTGCATGGTACTCTTTCTGCCAGGGTGTTATAACCTCGTGCCATGGTTCTGCCCCGGGAGGGAAGAAGTAAGTGCTGCCGGATCCCATCTCGTGAAAGTCGGCATGCACGTGAGGCATGAAACTGTTGTAGAGTTTCATCCGCTCGCGGGTCTCCTTCTGCACCTGCCAGCTCCAGTCGCGGTTGAGATCAAAGAGATAATGGTTCAGCCTGGCAGAGGGCCATCCCTGGTTGTGTTCCCATGCATTGGGATCGCTGCTGGGTGGCCATCCCTGGGCCCTCATGTACCGTGAGGTAAACAGGTCGCGACCGTCAGGATTCTGGCAGGGATCGATTATTATGATCATATTGTTGAGCCACTCTTCCGAGCCTTTCCATGCAGCCGTGACAAGAGTGTGAAGTACCTTCATTGAGGCCTCGGCACCGGCTGGTTCAGACCCGTGCACGCTGTAAGCGAGCCAGATAACAGGCAGAGGTTCGGCCTGTGGATCTCCCCCGGCCAGTCCTGCGCGCTGCAGGTTCGCAAGCCTGACCTGCTCCAGTCTGGCAAGATTTTCAGGTGAGGAGACGATGCAGACACCCAGTCTCCTTCCTTCCCACGTCTCACCATACTGAAGGTATCGGGCATTAGGGCTGACGTCGGCAACATGCCTGAAGTAATCAGTGACAACAGACTGCAGTGTGAACCGTTCGCCGGGTGAATAGCCAAGGAACTGATCAGGAGTCATGAGTTCCTGGGAAAACATACTGACAGAAATTGCTGCAGCCATCAGAGAAAGAAAAAATCTTGTCATAGGAGTGATTTAGGATGTAAATATATTTTAAATATCCTCACCCGGTTAAGGATGCCGCTATGTTATATACGCATCTGCTGACAGTGATCAGATATGGAAAAGCCTTCCCAGGCTTCGGCCTCGCTTCAGCCTGTAGTGTATGAATATGAAGATCATGGCAATGATGAGGAGGGAGGCGGCTGCCACCACCGACCACTGAGGTGTAAACTCAGAAGTAAGCAGGCGGTCTATAAGAAGTTCGGTGATTATCGCAAACACTGCCACTGCTACAAGAATGGTTGCCAGCAGGTTTAGTCCCCTGTACCTTGACAGGGAGTTGAGAAAGATGACTGCGGCAGTCAACAGGGCTGCAGATACTGTCATAGGGCATGCAACAGTCCGGAACCATCCGTTAGCTCCGGTCACCCGGTCTATGAGCCACAGGAAAACCAGGGTGACAACAGCAGTGACTGTTATCATCAGGAAGGGTTTCTTCCTGAGCAGATAGGTGCCTGAAACCATGGCAATAAGATAACCTATGCTGGTTGTGGTTGCAAGCGACCAGCTCATCCCTCTCCCGAACACCGCATCAATGGCGATGGTTATGATTACGCCAGAGATGAGGATAAGCATTGTAATCTCATATAAATGCTTCCTGTTTTCGATCCTTGAAACCCTGAAGAGATCAGCCGGTGAGGCAACCCTTTTTTCCTGGCGCTCTGATGGTTCACAGAGGGGACATTTTTCATTACCCTCTCCGAGATCAACGCCGCAGTTTTTGCAAATTGACATTCTGATAAAATTTTATTCTTTTAAATAAAGTCTCACGGGCAGTCCTGATTCTGTCAGTTTCTTTACGAACCGGCTTTCCATCTCAGTGTTGTCAGTGAGTGACCCGAAGGTAACTATTGTATTTATACCCAATGTTATCAGACCGCCGGTGATTTTTATATGTTTATGAGGCGGTGGAGGGGTAACAGACATGGCCTGCATCATTCCGGCTGCAGGGCCGGTGGGAGTAACCTTACCCATGTTGGTGATGGTGGTTGTAAACTGGCTGGGGCCGAATCTGTTATATGTAAAACGCAAGACCGGACTTTTTATGAATAGCGGGATAATGCGTATCAGGGCATTCTTTTCTCCTGACACATTCCGGCTGATAATCTGCCTGATCCTTTTTTCATCAGTCATCATCTGCATGGTTATCTTTACCTCCCTCAGGATCTCTTCAAACGTGTAGTGACCCATGCGTATATCGATGGCGGGCATGGCAAAGAGGGAGAAGTTGCGAAGGGTATTCGCCTCATATCTTTTTCGCAGATCGAAAGGCACCTGCACTCTTATATGAGGTGACCCGTTTCCTTTTTCATGCCTTATCTCCTGGAGAATAAAAAGAAGTGTGGATGCAAGGTATTCGGTTATGGTGCAGCCCGCCTCCCTGGATATCGAAGCCAGTTTCTCAGCCGGTATTTCAAACTCGGTCACCTTGAAGCGCGGGGCAGCCCGCAGCTTGTAAGGCAGATGCCATGCAGCCGCCATTACACCGGGATTCGGCATTCCCTTGCCGTAATGTCTCGAGAAGAGGTCTTCAGTGCTGCCCGGCCTGGGACCTTCCTTTACCTCGGGGAAAGGCACCTCGGTGATTGCACAGGCATGGAAAAAATAGTAGTTGAGGAGAGTCTTCAGGAAGAAGATTGCTCCTCCTCCGTCAGTAAGAATATGAAAAAACTCTACAGAGATACTATTGGCCCTGACCAGTACCCTGTAAACAAGCTCTCCCTTCATGGTCCTCGGAAACGGCTGGCATCTCGGTCCGCTGTCGGCGAGTACCCTGGGAGGGTTCCCGTTGTACTCAAGGTAATACCAGAAAAAACCCTTGCAAAGCTCAACGCTGAAGAAAGGAAAGAGTGCCGATGCCTCAACTGCGGCTTTCTCTAGAGCAGGAAGCAGAACGGGAGAGGAGAGAAATACTGTGATACGATAAACACCCGTCAGCTCTGACCCGGTGATAGCAGGATAAATCTTTGCCGCATTGTCAAGCTTCATCCATTCAACGGGCGGATGCATTCCCCGTTTTCTTCCCATGTTCCTCAAATAATGATGTAAAAGTAAACATATCTCCCGTCTTTTCGATAATGTGTTGCAAGACATCTTCGTCACAGGCTGCAGGTAACTTTCTTATATTTGTCAGCAATAAACCGAACTTAACTACATAATCAATATTATGAAACAGTTATTCACGTTTCTTCAGTTCCCATTGCTGCTGATCACCAGTGTTACCCTTTTCGGACAAAGGCCGGGACCAGAACACAAGCCGGGTATAATAGAGTGGATCGATGATAATCGCATGTTGATCAGGTTATACGATGATGAAAAGTTGCCTCTGATCAGTGATGAAGCGCATCTTGTCACCAGGGAATATGACTGCAGAACGGGTAAATCAGTGAAAGTGGAAGCATATCGCACTGATATGGAGAATATTAGGGATCTATTGCCGGAGGGAGTCGCACCAGTGCCTGACATGGCCGTTGCTTCAGACATGAAAGCTGTAGTGGTTTTTCGCGACAGTGACCTGTGGTATTATTCTGCATGGAGTCCGGAGGGCCTCAAACTGACCGGTGACCCGGAAAAGGAGGTCAATGTGAGATTTGCCCCGGGAGACAGGAAGATAGCCTACACGAAAGAGAAAGATCTATATTTCTATGATCTTGATCGCAAAGAAGAGACGAGACTGACCTACGATGCCACTGATAAGATCTATAATGGCTGGGCATCATGGGTCTATTATGAGGAGATCCTTGGCAGAGCTTCCAGGTATGCGGCATTCTGGTGGTCTCCCGACGCTGGGCGCATTGCCTACCTTCATACCGATGATAATCCTGTACCGCTCTATTATCTCAATGCCCTGGAAGACAGCGACGGAATTCACGGAAGGCAGGAGATTGCTTCCTATCCCAAGCCCGGCGACCCGAATCCCGTGGTGAAGATGGGTGTAGTGGAGCTCTCCACGGCAACGACCACCTGGGTTAAGACAGACGAAAGCATTGACCAGTACATCGCATGGCCATCATGGACCCCCGATGGCAGAAAACTGATGATACAGGTCCTGAACCGTGATCAGAATGACATGAGGTTTATTCTCGCCGATGCAGCCACAGGTGATTTCACTGAGGTATACCGCGAGACCAGGCCTACCTGGGTCGATTTTTTTGAAGACGTATATGTCATGAACGACGGCAGTGGTTTCATAGTCAGGAGCTACCGGAACGACTGGCATAATCTTTATTATTACGGTTGGGACGGCACTCTCAGGTCGCAGATCACCAACTTCAACTGGAAGGTAAGTCAGCTTGTAAAAGTGGATGAAGTCCGCAAAGAGGTCTACTTCAACGGTACAGGTCCTGATGCCCTCGATAATCATTTCTTCAGGGTGAGGCTTGACGGCACTAAACTGCAGCAGCTTACCACCGGGACAGGAAATCACTCGGCATCGGTCTCACCGGGCGGGTCGTGGATACTGGATTCCTGGAACAATATAGACAACCCGGGGAGCATAGACCTCATTAGCAGAAAAGCCAGTGTTGTTAGGACCATTTACCGTCAGGAGATGCCTGAGTTTGATGCACTGAAGCACCAGAGGCAGGAGATAGTTGAAATAAGGACCTCAGACGGCCTGTATGACATGCCCGCGCTCATAACATACCCGGTCGGGTTTGATGCTGCGAAGAAGCACCCGGTTGTCTTTACCGTCTACGGCGGCCCGGATGCCGGAAGTATCCGTAATATGTGGACGGGTTTCCAGCCACGCTGGTATGCAGAAAACGGAATAGTAACTATAAATGTTGATCACCGGGGGTCAGGCACTTTTGGCAAGAAGGGTCTTGACTTCCTTCACAGGTCACTTGGCAAATGGGAGATATCGGATTATTCGGATGCGGTGAAATGGCTCCGTGAACAGCCCTGGGCTGACTCTGCGCGGATGGGAATAACAGGAGGATCATACGGTGGATACGTGACTTGCATGGCGCTTACTGCAGGGTCCGACTACTGGACGCATGGCATTGCCGATTATTCAGTAACCGACTGGAAGCTTTATGATAATGTATATACTGAAAGGTACATGGACACCCCGGAACAGAATCCCGATGGCTACCTGGCGGGGTCGGCACTGACACATGCCGGGAAGCTGAAAGGGAAGCTGCTTATCCGTCACGGCGACATAGATGACAACGTTCATATGCAGAATACTATCTGGCTGGTCACAACCCTGCAGGATCTCAACAAGCCATTCGAAATGATGATCTATCCGGGTGAGCGTCACGGCTGGGGCGGTCCCAAGAGGGTCTTCATGACCAGTGAGGGGAACAAGTTCTGGCTCCGCCATTTCTTTGGCAGGGAAGATTAAAAAACAGGACCATGACCGTGAACATTTATAGAACCAGGCTTGCAGCCATCCGCGCCCTGATGGGGAGGAAACGTATGGATGCATTGATTATACCCTCTTCCGATCCGCATCTCGGAGAATATGTGCCCGATTACTGGCGGGTGATAAGATGGCTGACAGGTTTCACAGGGTCTGCTGCCAATGTGGTGATTACAAAGTCTTTTGCAGGTCTGTGGACTGACAGCAGGTATTTCATTCAGGCCGAGGATCAACTGAATGGTTCAGGTTTTACGCTTGTGAGGCTAAGGGTGCCTCACACTCCTGAGTTTATCGGGTGGCTGGGGGAGAACATCCCGGAAGGAGGGAAGGTGGCTGTTGACGGCAGGCTTATTTCTGCCGTCCAGCTACGCATGCTCATGGCTGCATTGGCCCCGCGTCATGCAACGGTCAGCCTGGCTACTGACCTCATTTCGCCTTTGTGGAGTGAAAGGCCACCATTGCCAGAGAGTCCGGCCTATGAGCTGCCTGCGGAATTTTGCGGTGAGAGCCGATCCGCAAAGATCAGTCGAGTGCGTGAAAGAATGACGGCGATGAGGGCAGACTACCAGTTGCTTACCGCCGCTGATGATGTGATGTGGCTTCTCAATATCCGCGGGAATGATATCAGGTTCAGTCCGCTGCTGCTATCCTTTGCACTTGTCAGTTTTGATCAGGTCCTGCTCTTCGCTGATGAGGAGAAGGTGCCCGGGTTGCTTAAATCCGCACTTGACAAAGACGGGGTTGTGTTGCTTCCCTATGATGCAATAACTACCGTAATAAGACACCTGGATGATGGATCAGCCATAATGCTATCCCCATCAACCACCTCGGCATCTCTCTTCAGGGCGGTGCCACGCAGGGTACGTATAATTGAGGATGTGACAATAGCCACCCGGCTCAAGGCTGTTAAAAACAGTACCGAGTTGGAAAACATCCGGAAGGTGATGGTTAAGGATGGTGTGGCTCTCACCCGTTTCTTTCACTGGCTTGAGGAGAGCGTTGGGCACCTCAGGGTCACCGAACTGTCAGCATCAGCCATGCTGGAGTCACTCAGAAGAGAAGAGGAGGGGTGTATGGGCCCGTCGTTCAGTACGATAGCGGCATATAACGCACATGCTGCCCTTCCCCATTATGTGCCGGATGATGGTACTGACGCTGTTCTGGAGAGTTCCGGAATCTTTCTGCTTGATTCCGGCGGACAGTATTTTGGAGGCACCACGGATATAACCCGTACGGTTGCACTGGGGAGACCCGGGGACCGTTTAAGGAGGGACTTTACCCTGGCATTAAAAGGGACCATCAGTCTTGCCATGGCCCGGTTCCCCTATGGCACCAGAGGCTATCAGCTTGATGTGCTCGCCAGGAAGGCGCTGTGGGATAACGGCATGAATTACGGCCACGGAACAGGTCACGGAGTGGGTTGTTTTCTGAATGTGCATGAAGGACCACAGACAATAGGCACGTCATCATCAGGCGATCTGAAGACCGTGCTGGAGCCGGGGATGGTGCTGTCTGATGAGCCGGCCTTCTACAGGCAGGGTGAATATGGTTTCAGAACGGAAAACCTGCTTGTCTGCGCTGAAGACCGGGAGACGGAATTTGGCAGGTTCCTGAAGTTTGATACAGTCACACTCTGTTTTATAGACAGTGCCCTGACGGAGGTATCCCTCCTGGATGAAGCCGAACTGAAATGGCTCAATAAGTATCATGAGAATGTGTATGAAAGCCTCGCTCATTTTCTGGAGCCCGGAATAAGAGAATGGTTGAGAAAAAAGACAGTGCCCCTTTCAAGATAAACCCGGCGGGCTAAATATCCTTCATTAGGCATTACCCAGCCGTAATAAAGCGATCGACAAAGTTGGAAAGAGGCCTCAGATGTTCATTTCCAAATATTTAAATAAATTTGGAATTGTTAAAATAAATTAAATATCTTTGTGTTGATCGGCGGTGCAGGTGTGCGGGACAAGTTTTTGTCTGCAGCGGACTTAACCTGCTGGTTTAAATATTTTTATTAACATTTTAATTAATTTTCAGATGAACATTTTTGTAGCCAAGCTGAGCTCTGTAACCAAAGCAGAAGATCTTCAGGAACTTTTCAGCAAATTTGGAGAGGTGATCTCCGCAAAAGTTATCATGGACCGTGAGACCGGCTTTTCAAAGCGGTATGGTTTCGTAGAGATGGCAGATGACCGTGCAGGTTATGAAGCTATCGAAAAACTCAACAACTCAGAGCTCGATGGCAGTCAGATCATCGTCAAGAGGTCTGAGCCCAAGGCAGAGAAGAAGCCTTTCAGACCGCGTCGCGATTTTCGCGACAAGGATCGTGAACCGAGATACTAGGATTATGAAATGAAAAAGAGAGGCCGCTGTGACGGCCTTTCTCATTTTCAGTCAGGACCAGGGAATCACCTTTTCATTCAATCCGTGTTTGTAATACTTATAAGAATTATCATCGGTATGATTAAAAAAAATATTACTATTTTGGCGCTCTGAAATTTTAATTCCACCAACCTCCTATGAAATCTCTCGTTCTGAACTTTCTGAGAGGAAACAGCAGGAAGCTGATCCTCTTCTTCCTCATTTGGCTTTTCCCGGCTGCAATTTTCGCATCTGACGGATCTGTGCCTATGATCGGACCCATAAGGGTTGAATTCATTATCTTTGGATTTATACTGCTCGGCGTCGCACTTTTTCACAAGCAGACCTTCTGGGTTGCCGTCACCGGACTTATGGTCCTTCTTATTTTTAAATTCATTTTCGATCCCGCTTTTCATCTTGGTGAGCATATGTTCGGCACGGCCCCGTTTATGGAACAGATAATGGATAAGGAACTACGCCAGGGTGAGTGGGGAATAATTCTTAATCTTCTTGGATTACTCCTTGGTTTTGCGGTTCTTTCAAAGATATTTGAGGAGTCAAGGATTCCTGAGATCCTGCCAAAGTATCTGCCAAATGACTGGAAAGGTCCTTTTCTTCTTCTTGTCTTTGTTTTTATCCTTTCCTCATTCCTTGACAATATTGCTGCTGCCCTTATAGGGGGCACTGTAGCTCTTGTTGTTTTCAAAAACAAAGTCCATATAGGTTATATCGCAGCGCTGGTTGCAGCCAGCAATGCAGGCGGAAGCGGCAGCGTCGTTGGTGATACAACCACTACAATGATGTGGATTGACGGTGTCTCTGCCTTTAACGTACTGCATGCTTACGTGGCTGCCATTGTGGCATTCGCTTTCTTCGCCTGGTTCGGGGCACATCAGCAGGATAAATACCAGAAGATACAGACTGATGCAGATGTCAACGTAAAAATTGACTGGCTGAAGCTCGTCAACGTAATTATAATCCTTGCAGGAGCAATTATTTCGAATATTATTTATGACATGCCCGCACTAGGTGTCTGGATTGGAATACTGCTGGGCATTTTCCTGAGGCCTGTTCCATGGAAGGAGGTGCCAGGCGCTCTGAAGGGAACGATATTTCTGTTGAGCCTTGTGATGTGTGCATCTATGATGCCTGTTGAAGAGCTGCCCAATGCTTCATGGGTTACAGCCCTGGCTCTCGGGTTCCTCTCGGCTGTCTTTGACAACATACCCCTTACAAAACTCTGTCTTGACCAGGGACATTATGACTGGGGCATGCTAGCATACGCAGTAGGATTCGGAGGATCAATGGTTTGGTTCGGTTCATCAGCCGGGGTCGCAATAACCAACAAATTCCCTGAGGGAAGAAATGTTGTCCAATGGATACTTAAGGGCTGGCATGTGGCCGTTGCCTATGTGATCGGGTTTTTCGCCTTGTACCTGATCATGGGATGGGAGCCTGGTGATACGAAGGAACATAAAATCATAAACTGTCCGGTACCTGGATGTCCTATGGCCGGACATGAAGAGGAGCCTGCGGGATCAGTTAGCTACCTGGATTTGATTAAAGAATAAATTCACTGCAAAGTATTTTGAAAGAGGCTGCCTCAAAGCTGAACGAGGCAGCCTCTTTTTATTTTCTTCAGTGACTAGTCCTAAATAAGCGTTACAGATTATTGGACAAAAGTATCAAGTTTATCTGACCGCATCAAGGTTCGCTTTGATGCGGTCAGTTTTTTTATAAGTTTTTATTTTGATTTTATTCTGCTTATGCATTTGATCGGGTGTTTTCATATTACAAGATAGGTGGGGTCTGAGCTGGTTGTAGACCTGGATGCTATTACTTACCATTTCTTTTATTATGGGCAATTTCGCATTATACTTATCTAACAAGAACTCTTGTTTCAAGATGCCATTTACTCTTTCTGCAACAGCATTGGCATAAGGATCGTAGGATTCAGTCATACTACACCGTATATTTCTCTTATTCAATATTTTTTGGTATTCATCACAACAATATTGAAAACCGCGATCAGAGTGATGGATCAGCTCCATATCCAGGTAAGTCCGTTGCTTTAACCCCATTTTAAGAGCCCTGATAGCTCCTTCAGCACTCAAGCTGGATGAGACATCGTAACCGACGATTTTCTTCGAGTAGACATCAGTAACCAAAGCCAGGTATTGATAGTTCCTATGGCTTCCGAGATAAGTAATGTCCGATGCCCATACTTGTTCCGGCCTTGAGGGAGATAATTGGGCTACTAAATTCTTATGTTTATGAAAACGATGGTGCGAGTCTGTTGTTTTCTGATAACTCCTGACCGGCTTTATCAGCATTTGATTGGCTTCAAGTATAGTAAACAACTTATCTCGTCCTACCCCCAGCTCTCTCAACTGATCTTTCAGCAGATAATAAAGCTTCCGCGTACCGATGCGTGACATCTGCATTCGTATATCCCCAACCAGAGACACTACTTTCTTAGCAGTCTCCAGCTTCTCTCGCCCAGTCTTCTTTCTTCGATAATAAACCTGTCTGTTTACCCCGAACAACCCACAGGCAGAGACTAGTGTCTCTTTATTTTCTTCCCGGTAGTGATCGATTGCTCGGGTGAGCATTTTTTTCTGATAGGGATATTATACTCCTTCTCAGCCAGCGAAATCATCATATCAAATATGATCGCTTTTTTATCTGCCGTCTCAACCTGCCTTTCCAAAAATGCTTTTTGCTTTTCAAGAAGCTTTACCTTTTGCTCAAGCTCCATGATCTTTTGTTCCTGGCTCTTAGGCATATTCGATGGGGTTTGATTCTCCCAATCAAAGGTACCATATTTCCTGAGCCATGTGGTAACTGTATTTCCTCCCTGGATACCGTACTTCCTCCTGGCAGATCGTTTGCTTAGCTCTCCCGATTCAATTTCCTGGACAACCCGCAATTTAAAGGACGTTGAGTAATCTTTTTGACTTCGTCTAACATACTGATTTCTCGTTCTTTCTTCCATAACATTACATTTTTATGTAACGCTATTTCAGGACGGGACACAGTATACATTTCTCATAGAGTAATGCTTTCCCCCTTAGCAGGTATTGAAATATTGACTAAACCCCTTGACATAAGGTACTTCTGATATTTTTGCTGTGTTTCGTATTCTCCGTGGACCAGGAACACATTTTTAAGTTTCATAGGATCCTGGCAGGAGAGAAAATCACCCATCTCCCGGTAATCGCCGTGTCCGGAGTAGGATTCAATTCTCTCAATTTCTGCATTCACGGGGTACCTGGTGCCATGGATGGAGACCTCCTTCTCTCCCCTGAGGAGTCTTGCTCCGAGTGTTGACGGTGCGCAGTATCCAACTACAAGAACAGTGTTGGCGGGGTCGCTGATGTTGTTTGCCAGGTGGTGTTTCACCCGCCCGGCTTCCATCATGCCTGAGGAAGAGATGATTATCACCGGTTGCTTAATAGCATTCAGACTCTTTGATTGCTCAACTGATGTGATATAGAAGAGGGAATTGAACCCGAACGGATCGGGGTCGGTGAGCATCACCTCAGCTACATCCTTATTGAAGCAGTCGGGGTGCATCCTGAAGATATTGGTCGCGTTTACAGATAGCGGGCTGTCAACATAGATGTCGACTTTCGGCAGCCTGTTGGCGTTAAAAAGCGTGTTGAGCGAATAGACTATTTCCTGTGTTCGGCCTACGCTGAATGCAGGGATGATCAGCTTCCCCCGCTTCTCTACGCATGTCCTGTGCACCACCTTGTACAGCTCCTCATCTGATTCTGTCATGGTGGGGTGAAGCCGGTCGCCATAGGTCGATTCCGCAATGAGGAAGTCTGCCTGGGGGAAGGGCTCCGGACTCTTCAGTATCCTGTTGACAGGCCTTCCGATGTCACCCGTGTAGGCAAGTCTCTTGATGCCTTCCTTTTCCCTGAGTTCAAGTGTTACCACGCCGCTGCCGAGCATATGACCGGTATTGGTGAACCGGACAGTGGTATGGTCATCTATCCGGAACTTGCGGTCATAAGCTACAGATATGAACAGCTTCATGGAGGAGATGGCATCAGCCTGGGTGTAAAGTGGCTCAACCGGAGGAAAGCCTTTTTTCGCCCTCCTTTTATTAAAGGTAAAGGTATCATGCTCCTGTATCTTCCCGGAGTCAGCAAGCATTATTGAACAGAGGTCACGGGTGGCATCGGTACAGATCACTGACCCCGAGAAACCGTGGCGGTGAACGAATGGGATGAGGCCCGAATGGTCTATGTGGGCGTGAGTCAGTATTATATGATCAAGTGAGGCGGGCGAGAATGGAAGCGCCCTGTTTTGACTATCTGTCTCCAGTCCCTTTCCCTGGAACTGTCCGCAGTCAAGGAGGATATTTTTGCCGTGTTCGGTTTCAACTAGTATCTTGCTGCCTGTCACCTCGCGGGCAGCCCCGTAGAATGTTAGTTTCATGCCTGAATTATCATTTTGTGCCTTGCTAATATAACTAAAGTTGGCAAGAATTGCGGCAGAAAAGTAATTAACATTTAATAAACATTCAGGCAAATCTCCTTTCCGGACTGAATACATTAGTATATTTTTGTCGGTTGTCAAACCAATACCGGATTGTTCCATGAAACTCGACAAAATATTCTCGTACCTCGCCCCTAAGGAGGGTAAATTCTATCCACTGTTCAAGGATGCTTCGGCCAACCTGATAGTGGGGTCGGAGTTGCTTGTTGAGTTCATGAATGAACCGTCGGCAGAGAAGAGGGAGATTTTGGGGCAAAAACTAAAGGAGGCCGAACTTGTGGGAGACCAGATTGCAAAAAATCTGTATATGACCCTGAGCAGTACATTTATCACACCTTTTGACCGTGAAGACATCTTTGACCTTATCCATGCCACGGATTCTGTTCTGGACCTGATGTACGGCGCTGCCAAACAGGCTCATCTGTATAAGGTGAAGGAGATACCCCAGGAATTCCGCGACATGGCCAATGCCATCAGGAATGCATCAATTGAGATAAACACTGCTTTCAACGGCCTTCGTGATGTGCTCAATCTTTCGAAGTATAAGGACAACTGCCATAAGATAGGTGAGATAGAAGAGCATGC
>JFJP01024475.1_pt1 | contig 51069 bp, 57 predicted proteins | sample 431651 | NCBI WGS metagenome assembly JFJP01 (sample SAMN02602958, study PRJNA72255) | Microbial mat metagenome, whole genome shotgun sequencing project. | biome: fresh water; feature: sink hole; material: water; isolation source: purple microbial (photo- and chemosynthetic) mats found in... | reverse complement strand
TATATAAAATTTTTGGTATCAGTAAAGATGTTTTGACGCAAAAATTAAGATTTATAAGTGAAGAGACAAAATTGATTGATGTCGATCTAAATCAGGGACTTGATAATGTTTTCTTAAAAGATTTGAATGCAATTGAAGTTTTAAGAGAGGTGATAAAATGATACGAGAAATTATAAGACCTAGTGAAAATTTTGTTCATATACCAATACCGAGTGAGTATGTTAATAAAAATATAGAAGTTTTAATATTTGATATTGAAGAGCCTATAAAAAAAGAAAAATCAACAAATGAGCTATTAGAAGAGTTTAGAAGAATAAGCGGCAATATATCGGAAGTTAATAAGAATATCAATGTTATAGGTCTTGAAGAGGATATGAACAGTGATATTTTTTGATACAAATATTCTGGTTTATCAAGCTATAAATCAAGATTTAATAAAACAACAAAAAGCAACATCACTTATTGAGAGAGCCATAGACGAAAACAAGTTTTTTATCTCGCCACTTGTATTGAGTGAATTTATTTTTGTGTTGGCTAAATTGAAAATTATAGATGAACAAAAAGAAAAGATTGAACTTTATAGAAGATTTTCCTGTGAAAATATTGATTTATCATCAACTTATGACTCTTACAATCTATGCATGAAACATGGAATTTGCAAAAATATTAATGATGTTATTCACCTAAAAACTGCTGAAAAATATTGTCAGAAAATTGTTACCTTTGATAGCGACTTTAAAAAATTACAACCTCTGGCGAATATAAAAATAGAAATTATTGGGGAATAATATGAAATGGAATGAGATAATAAGTATAAATAAATCGTTTTTACCAGTTTGCGACATTAAAAGTGATGATGGAAGTTATTGGCAAACTTTTATTTGTCATAATGATTTTTACCAATTAATTAAAAACACACTCAATATGTACCAAAAGAAAGAAAAATCAGTATGGCTCCAAGGTACATTTGGAAGCGGTAAAACACATGCAACAACTGTTGTCAAGAACTTACTAAGTAATGAACTTTCCAGTATAAGCGATTATATAGATCATGCCATAAAAGAACCCCAAGTAAAACCAGCTCTTATAAACTTTAGAACCGAATTTAAAACTTTTCCTGTTATTTTAAAAGGAAGTTACTATATCAACGACAGCAAGACATTCGATTATGCTATACAACAAGAGGTTGTTAATGCATTAAAAGGTGCTAATATCAATGAACTTCTCCAAAATTCATATGATGATATGATTGATAGAATTGAAAAAAACAAAATTTTCTGGAATGAAATAATAGTTAATTCCAGACTTATAGATGAAGTAAGTGATGTTGATGGGTTGACAAGTGAACTAAAAAGACACAATGATTCAATACTGAGACTTTGTGAAGATGAGCTTGTAGAAAGAGGTCTGAATGCTAGGACGACCGATATTATAAAATTTTTAGAAAGTGCTGCGTTGATAGTAAAAAAATATGGATATAGCCATATAACACTTTTTGGGATGAGTTCACACCAATTCTTGAAGTAAATAAATACAATGATATTCTGATGTCATTGCAAAATTTATCTGAAAATATAAAAAATGGAAATGTATTTTTATTTATAGTGGCACACAGAACAGCAAATAAAAATAGAGTTTTAGAAGAAGATATCAAAAAAATTCATGATAGATTTGAACTTACTCATTACAGGATGGAAGATGTTACAACATATTCACTATTGGCTAATTCAATTCAAAAAACAGGTGATTACGATAGTTGCGTATCAGCATTTAGGCAAAACAGCGCATTTAACTCTCTTGTAAAATATGTACTGGACTATGAAGATAATAGTATGAATGTGAAAAATCTATTTGACATGCTCCCGATACATCCATATAGCGGTCTAATATTATCGTTAATTGCAAGGCAACTTAAATCATCAAATAGAAGCATTTTTAGCTTTTTGCATGCACAGAGTGGTTTTTTATCTTTTCTGGAAGAAAGCACTGACAATCTGATGGATATAGGCTATCTTTGGGATTACTTTTTATCTATTTTTGAAGAGGATGAAAATTTATATCCTTATATTAGTAAATTTTCTTCTATTGAGTCAATAAAAGAGATTAATGAACAATATGTAGTTATTATTAAAGCAATATTGCTGCTTAATATACTAAATAAAGTGATTGGTGGGAATGAAATTAGTTTTAATAGAATTTTGAAACCCAATAAGGCCAACTTAGAACATATTTTTAACACCACTAAATATTCTATAATTTTAGATGATGCATTAAGTCTGATAGATTCAAAATATATACAGCCTGATAGTATACCTTGTGTCATCTGCAACATTACCAGAAAATGAAGTCTTTTCAGAGAAAGAGAGATTAAAAGGTACATATAAGTCTATTGTATCAGTTTTAAAACCAAAAGAAAATGAGATTAAAAAACAGTTTGTCAATGGAATATTAAGACACCTTGAGATCTATTTTAGTGAAGCTAAAACAAACAGTTACGATATAGAAAAATATTCAAGCACAAAGTTCAGCCGTGATTATGCATTGCACTTAATGTTTTTCTTTGCTAATGAAGAAAATGAACTTTTAACTTTAAAAAACACCCTAAAAGAGATTGCCTCAAAAATTGAAAACAAAATATTTGTAGTAGTTGAGAACTCTTTTACACATGACAGATATTTAAAATATATTGATTGCAAAGCAAGAGAAAGCGTCGCAAAACGACATAATCATGAAAGTGAAAGTGAAAGAAATAGACAGCAGGCTGATAAATTAATCGAACAATACATAAATAGCGATTTAAAACCAGGTAGTGTAGTGATTTATTTTGGCGATGATATTAGAAATGGAATATCAATGAGCAATTTTGCAAATGAGATTAATTCTATCGCTAAAAAAATCTTCTGTTATGGAGCCGATAATGGACTTGTTAATGGTTACAAACTATGGGATATGCAAAATCCAACTAAAACTATCCCAGATAATATTATAAAATCCTACAACAGAGATGAATTGAATCTAAATCTAACCGGACAGCATGCACCACTTCTGAATTTATTGAAAGACACTAATCAGCATTATTTATTAGATGAAAATTTTCAAGTTAGAGATCAAAATGCAAATCATTTCTTGATAAAAATTATTCAAGAAGTTGACTCTATTATCGATAAGAAAAAGAAAAATGGGGATATTCATTTGGGAAAAGCCCTAAAAGCGCTAACTAAGCCACCATATGGCTTGTATTCAAATCCAATATCATTTACAATCTTGTCTCTTGCATTAAAAAGATTTGATGGTAAATTTTATGAAATAGGCAATGGCAGAAAAATAGAAAATTCTTTACTTAGGGATTATATTGTAAATATTTTCAAATTTTTCGATGAGGATACCAAAACGGAATTGCGTGTTAAATTTGGTACTGAGCATGAAGATAAATTAATAGATATTTTAAAAGAAATCTTTTCACTTGAAGAAGGTCTTGGTGTTGCACAATATACTTTTAAAATCAAAGATTGGATAAGTAATGCCAAATATCCTCTTTGGGTAGTAAAATATTCAAGAAATACAAATAAAAACATCAATGATTTTATAGAAAAACTGACTATATTAGTTAATGCACACGATGAAGATATTCAATTTAATGACATTAAAAGCTTAGTTGAAATTGTAGAAAACAATGTTTTATCGCAAGATATAAAAATCTTATTGCAAAAAAATAAATTTTCTGAATATTTTGATTTATTTATCAAATCATTAAATTTAAATATTGATAACTCTTATTATGATGAATTATATGATTTTATAAAATCAAGAATCAGAGCTAATCAAGATAGTGATATTTCGGGATGGGATGAAAATACAGTTTTTAGACTCATATATGAATGGGAAAAGGAAAAATTTAAACCTGCCATACTAGAAGCACAACGAGAAATAGCGGATAAAGATGAATTAATTGATGTGCCTCAGTCAATATTACCTGTTAAACCCACAGGAGGTGATATTGAAAACTTTAAGAATAGAATTAAGTACTTAAATTTAAGTCCTATTATTATTGAACATGTAGATGAGGATCTAGAGCTATACAGAATTTTGAAAAAATATGTAATGGATTAAAGTATGACACTAGAAGCTTTTGATCAAATTTTAAAGAAACACGAGAAGTCTAGATTTAATGTTAAATTGCTACTTATCAACAATTATGAGTTAACAAGTTCTATAAAGCAGATCTTTGATAAAAACAATTTTAAAATTCAAGACTTAAGAGAATTTCAGAAAAATGATGATGAATGGTTTGGGGTATCAAAACTTATACGAATTATCAAAGAAATAGCCCAACCTACAGTTCTGTTTTCTGTTTCAGAAGTTGTAAGATTTTATAATGATGAAGATTTTAAAAGTTTTTTTAATCACATTTTTGCAATAGAAAACAAGGGTTATGATGTTTATATTCCATTTTTTGGATTAGAAAGTAGGTTTTTAAGTGACTTTTACAATAGCTTTTACAGAAGAGATGAATTTGACTTTTTTTATAAAATTGATTCAGAGTATAAAAAAATTACACTACATGTTGTAAATTTTGATATTTCATACCCAAATAGGTTGGATACAATCTCTGATTGGTTATTTTTTTATAACAATCCTGCTAATAATTTGATTTGTTCACCAAGACCATTAGTTGAACGAATTTGCAATCAATCCAATGATGATTTAATCACTATTAATAATATTTTAAATGAGAAAGATTTTTTAGAAAAATACTTAGAAAAATCATTCCCAATTGATTATGATGAACATCATAGGGAGTTGTGGCAAAAATTAATTGAAGATTTTAAAAACAGTTCTTTAAAAGAATTTGTCCAGCAAGAATTAAACCTAAATCAATTGAGTCCTATTGAAATTTTAAATAAAGTTTGTTCTAAATCTAATCGATATTTAAAATGGCTTCTTAGGGGATATGCATTAGAGTATTTGAATGACGATAGTTATTTCACAATTATTTTAAAAAATGCCAATATTGATGAACCACTAATCGATAAAGTTTGGTTTCATATATTTGATAATTTTAACTTGAGTCATATTGATGAAAGATTTGAAATATTGTCTAGTTTTTATCAAAATATCAAACCTAAACCAAAAATTGAAGAAAAGCTTCATGAGTTTTTATCTAGCATTCAAACACCAGAATCTTTTATTACCGGAATTACAACAATTGAAAAGGAACTTATAATTAAGCTTTTTAATGAAAGTAAGCTCTCCTTTGCACAAGTAGAAAAATTTTACCCAGATTTAATCGCTTATTTAAATGATTGTGAATTTGAAAATAATATAAGCTGGATAAAAGAGTATTTTAAGGAATATAAATTTTCTAAATTAAGACATCAACCAACGGAAAAATTGAATGAATTATTAAAACAAAAAAATGGTTCAAAAGAACTATTTTTTAAATGGTATGAAGATTTAAACTTCAAAGAGCTATATCATTTTAACGAGTTGAACAATTATAAAAAACTATGGGTTGATGGTTTGGGCGTAGAATGGGTGGGACTTATAAAATCATATATTGAGTCTAATTATAGTTATAAAGTTGAATGTTTTATTTCTAAATCAAATTTACCTACTAAAACAGAATGCAACAGATTTAACGATATTGTCAAAATAGAGACTCTAGATGAGTATATTCACAAGCAAACAAGTTATAAGTATCCATTAAACTTAATTCAAGAGATTGAAATTATAAAAGATATTATAAATCAAAACATAGATGAAGATTTATTAATAGTTTCCGATCATGGTTTTAGTGCATTTTGCAGCTTCAAATCTAAAACGAATAGTTTCAACAATGATGATCATGAAGGAAGATGCGCAAAGACTGATGCTTTAATGGAAGATACCAATTATTTTTCGCATGATTTCGATTGTGGAAGATATTTAGTTGCGTTAAATCATAATTCGTTAAATCATAAAACAAGACGAGAAGCTCATGGAGGTGCAACCCCCGAAGAGGTTATTGTTCCAATTATAAAAATATCGAAGAAAACAATAAATAAAGTACAACAAGAAGTTAAAACAACTATCAAAGCAACCAAAGGTTTTGCAGAAGAAGAACTTTTTTAATTTTGGAGAATTATCATGATGCTAGACGATAAAATAAAGAATTATTTTGAAAATGAATATGTATGCAAAACATCGCAGAATTATTCTGTCTTTGGCGGTAAAAATATTCCATCATTTATCAAAGACTGGCTAGTAAAAAAATATAGTGATCAATTTGGCAATGTTGATGGTGAGTCTATTAATAAATTTTTAACAGATCATATGCCAAAAGACAAGGGGATTAAAACTGATATTCTTATGGGTGAAGATAAAAAAATACTAGCTAGAATATTAATAGAACCAGATATTAAAAAAGATATTTTAAAATTTGAGATTCCAGATCTTGGTATTAAGTTTAATGAAACGAGAATACCTAAATATATTGCCAAAAAACATACAGAATTAAAAAGTGGTGAAGTTTGGGGAGTTGTAACTTTAACGCATAACACTGAAGAAAAAGAGAATTTTATTGAGCTTGTTGATTTTAAATCATTTTCTCCATATAAAGTTGATTTGGATTATTTTAAAGAAGCAAGAAAAAATTTTAGTACTACAGAATGGATAGATTTATTAATTAGAGCCATGGAATATAATCCTGATGGATTTGAGACTATGGGACAAAAAATTACTTTCATAAGCCGTTTATTGGTGTTTGTAGAACCAAGAATTAACCTGATAGAACTTGCTCCAAAAGGAACAGGAAAATCTTATATATTTGGTAATTTAAGTAAATATGGATGGCTTATTAGTGGCGGTGTAGTCACTCGTGCGAAATTACTTTATGATGTAAGTAAACAAATTCCTGGAGTAATTACAAATTATGATTATGTAGCAATGGATGAAATACAGACTATTACTTTAAAAGATGAAAGTGAAATTGCTGGCGGTCTAAAAAGTTTTTTAGAAAGTGGTACTTTCAGTATAGCCAATGTTAGACAAACTTCTAATGCAGGTTTTATGATATTGGGAAATATACCGTTGGATGGAGACAATCAACCAATCAGGAATAGTTATTTTGAGCCACTCCCGGAAGTTTTTAAAGAATCTGCATTTTTGGATAGATTTCATGGTTTTATAAAAGGTTGGGAGATGCCTAGAATAAAGCAAAACATGATTATGCAAGGAAATACATTAAATGTAGAGTATTTTAGTGAAATTTTACATCTTCTTAGAGATGATACAGCATTCTCTCCTATTGTTGACGGATTATTAGATGTTCCGTCTAATGCGGATACTAGGGATGTAAAAGCCATCAAGAGACTAACAACTGCATATCTAAAATTATTATTCCCACATGTAAAAAGCATTGGCGATATAGATTTAAATGAGTTTAAAACATTTTGTTTCGATGAGGCATATAGAAAACGAGGGATCATAAGAAAACAGATTAATATGATTGACAAAGAGTTTAAAGAAAACCTGCCTGCTATAAAACTAAGAGAGGTCTATAAATAACCCAAATAAAATAAGTTTACATTACCCCAAAACATAAGTAACCACCAACCCGCAAAAAGTCCCGATAATATAACCAAGCATCGACATAATAACCCCGACACTCACAAGATTTTTGGAGAAACTTGCCGCAAGTAGCGGGGCGGAGGCTACGCCGCCGATGTTGGCTAGGCTGGCTACTCCTATTGTGAAGAGGTCTATTCGGAATAGTTTGGCGTAGATGGCTAGAAGTAGGGCGTGGGTGATGATGACGAAAAAGCCTGCGAGGACGAAGAGCCATGCTTGCGAAAAGTCGTCAAATGCGGATGAGACGGCGATGAGGGCTATGAGGAAGTATAGGAGCCAGAAGCCGACTTTTTCGGATATTTGGCTTTTGGCGAGCGGGGTGAATGATGCACTGATGCCGAGCACGGTGGCTAGTATGACGCTCCAAAATGAGCTTGTGACGAATGAAAAAACAGGCAGTAGCTTTGAGGCGTATACCACACCCACGGAGACTGTGGCGGCGGAGCCTATGGCGTAGATGTTTAGTTTTGTGGGGTTGTCTGTGTGTTTTGCTAGCGGTGGGGCGGCTGTGACGGCTTCCCCCTTTGTCCAAGCGTTGAATCTATCTTTGTGTGGGGTGAGGAACAAGAGAAATGCAAACCATGCGGCGTAGCATACGGAGTCGGTGATGAGGCAGTATCCCATCAGCTCTCCCTCTAGCCCCGTGGCTCCCGCTACAGCTATCATATTCGCCGTGCCGCCTATCCAGCTACCCGATAACGCCCCAAAAGCCTTGTGCGCCTCATGCTCAAAGAGTCCGCCCATCACTAGCCACATCAGCACAAACGCCGCCATGATGGATGCGGTCGTGACGAAGAACGAGACTAAAAGCTTTGTTTTGATGCGGTAGATGCCTCGTATGTCGCTGCCAAGAAGCATCAAAAATATCATTGCGGGGAGGATGTAGGATTTGAGGGCGCTAAACTCCTTGATGAGGATAGGGTTGAATACTCTGGCGTTGCCTATCGCCATCATCGCAAAGTAGATGATAACAACAGAGGGGACAAACTCAAAAAACCTGAGTTGTGAGCGACGCTCAAAAAGCTTGATGCCGACAACCATGGAGGTGATGATAAGAATAAAAAGATACGGACTAGCTATCACGCCTCTTTCCTAGCTGCAAGCGCCGCTTTTTCTACCTCTTCGAGAAATCTCTCTTTTAGCTCCGTCTCTTTTAGCTTCGCCACTATCTCGCCTTTTACGATTACTAGCCCCTCGCCTTTGCCGTAGGCTATCGCTACATCTGCATGCTTCGCCTCGCCTAGAGCGTTTACGGCACACCCCATCACAGATATATCCAGCGGCTCTTTAATGTGAGCTGTACGCTCTTCCACTTCACGCACTGCGCTTACGAGGTCGGCTTCGAGTCTGGCGCATGTCGGACAGGAGATGATATTTACGCCGTCTTTGATGAGTCCTAGGCTTTTGAGGATTGTCTTGCCTATCTTTATCTCATTTTCAAGTTCCCCAGTGACCGACACACGCATCGTGTCGCCGATACCGTCCATTAGCAAGGAGCCTAGGGCGATTGAAGATTTGACAGTAGAGCCAAACATCGTTCCAGCCTCCGTCACGCCGATATGAAAAGGGTATTCAACAAGTGGACGAAGCCCACGGTATGCTTCTACGGTGCGCAGGACATCGCTAGCTTTCATTGATACTTTGATCTCCGTGAAGTCAGCATCTTCTAAGAGTTTTATGTTGTAAAGAGCGGATTCTACCATCGCTTGCGGCGTCTGACCGTATTTTTGTTCAAGGTGTTTCTCTAAGCTTCCCGCATTTACCCCTATGCGTATCGGTAAGTTCCGCTCTTTGCACGCTCTTACGACTTCCAGTATCCTTGATTTTTCGCCTATATTGCCGGGATTGATTCGTATGCAGTCCACAGACTCGGCGGCTATGAGGGCTAGACGGTAGTTGAAGTGTATATCGGCGACAAGGGGTATTGCTATTCTTTTTTTTATCTCTTTTAGCGCTGCTGCGCTCTCTTCATCCGGCACGGAGACTCGCACTATATCGCATCCGGCAAAGTGTAAGCGGTTTATCTGCTCCACCGTGGCGTCTACATCGTGTGTTTTTGAGAAGGTCATGGACTGTACGGATATGGGTGCACTGCCTCCAACCGCTACGGAACCTATGAATATTTGTTTTGTTGGGTATCGTTTTATCACTATTTTGCTCTTTTTTGGATAGGCTATCGAAATTAAAATGTATTTTAAAGTCTATTTGTTAAGATTTAGCATATTTCTACATAATTAGGGTGTTGTTTGGATAAAGTAGGCTTTTTTAGTTATAGGCGTTTGACGCTCTTTCTTATCGCAGTTTCGCTACTGTTTAGCGTGGTTGCGGGATATTTTGCAGCTTCACTGCTCAAAGAGGCGGCGATATTTGAAATGGCAAGGGAAGGTGCCAAAAAATCGAGTGCGCTTATATTTGAGTCTCTTTATTCCGCTATGGAAAAAGGTATTACAAAGAGAGACCTTGATCGTATAATATTCAGATTAAACAGTGTAGAGCATGATATGCATGTTTCGGCATATAGAAGCGAAAAAGTTGCCGCACTATTTGGGGATATTGAAGCCGATAAAAAGATACGCAACTCTAGCGATATTATGAAAAGAGCGATGAGCGGCGAAGATATACTTATCATAAATGAAGACACTATCCGATATCTATACCCCATCAAAGTAAAAGCAGAGTGTCTAAAATGCCATACCAACGTCAAAGAAGGAGATGTAAACGGCGTCATAGATATAGCCTATCCGGTAACAAATCTAAAACTAAGCCTCTCCTCGACGCTAAACTACTTTCTTGTATTTTTTGTTGTGTTTTTTATATTGACATACTCAGCTTTTTATTATGGGCTTAACAAGTTTTTAGTCTCTCCGCTATCCTCTTTTATAGCCGATATTAGAACAGCTATAAAGCAACGAGAGACAGACAAAAAACTACACATTTCGTCAAATATTTACGAGCTAAAAAATCTTGAAAAATCTTTCAACAAGATGCTTATGTTTATGGAGCGTTCTCGTAAAAAAGAGCTTGAGCAGGTGTATAAAGACCAAATAACGGGATTGCCTAATAGGCTAAAACTAAACGATGACCTTCAAGGGATGTCTACTCCACTTCTTGCTATTTTTAATATAGACTCGTTTAAAGAGGTAAACGATTTTTATGGGGTAAAAGTGGGCGACTTCGTGCTTGCCGAACTTGGTAACGCTTTTAGCTCTCACTGCCATCTCGGTGAGAGGATTTATAGGTTTGCTGGCGACGAGTATGCTTTATTGATGGAAGCGTTTGATGTTCCGCATGATGCAGAGGGGTATATTTCTGAATTTTTGAATGTGTTGAGAAAAGAAGTATTTATGTATAACGACTATGAGATAAGCTTGCATCTGACGGCAGGCGTGGCTATAGGCGGCAAAAGTATACTTGAAAACGCCGATATGGCTCTCAAGCAGGCAAAAACAACGGGTAAAAATCTTGTATTTTTCGACCCCTCTATGCAGGTATCAAAGCAGTATGAGCACAATATTAAATGGACGAGACTGCTAAAAGACGCTTTGGAGGACTCTAGAATACAGCCTTATTTCCAGCCTATTATGGATATTCGCACGGGCAAGATAGAGAAGTTTGAGGCGCTTGCTAGGCTTATAGATGAGAGCGGCGCACCTGTGGCTCCGTATGCGTTCTTGTCGGTTGCCAAAAAGTCAAAGTTATATCCACAACTTACCCGTGCGATGGTTGAGCATACATTTAGAGCGTTTGAGCTTACCTCGTTTGAGTTTGCCATCAATCTCTCCGTCGAAGATATTGAGGACGAGGTAACTAGAAATTTTATATACGAAAAACTAAAGAACTATCCGAAACAAAAAAGAGTAATATTTGAGATAACGGAGTCGGAGGGTATCGAAAATTTTGCCGAGGTCTCCGATTTTATAAAAACTGTAAAGTCGATAGGCGCAAAAATAGCGATAGACGACTTCGGAAGCGGTTATTCAAATTTTGCGTATCTGATGAAGCTAGAGGTGGATTATATCAAGATAGACGCCTCTATTATCAAAAATATCGCTATTGATAAAAACTCATATATAATCACAAAGACTATAGTTGATTTTTGTAAGCAGATAGGGATACAGACCGTAGCCGAGTTTGTGAGCGAAAAAGAGATATTGGACGCTATAACCGAGCTTGGCGTAGACTATGCGCAAGGTTATTTTATCGGTGAACCTAGAAAGGATATAAAAGATTGGACGGTATAAAAAAAATTTCATTGGCGTTTTTTTTGCTCTCTTCGTTTTGTTTTGGGTGTGAGATAAAATGGCAAAATTCTCTTGATGCAGCAAAAAAAAGTTCGGCAAAAACCAAAAAACCGATTATGGCATTTGTCTCATCTCCGACATGTCCATATTGTACTATAATGCATGAGACGACATTTGAAGACGAGAGTGTATGCGAACTTGTAAACTCCAAGTTTGTGCCTCTTATAGTGCTTGACGGCTCGACAGATATGCCTAAAAACTCCAGGGTTAGAGGTGTGCCGACTATTGTTTTTGTGGATTCAAACGAAAATGAGATAGCCCAAAAAGTCGTCGGATTAAGAAATAAAAACGATTTTTTAAATGATATAAAACTTAGAATCCAAAGGTAGTAGTTGTGAAAAAGATAGTAGCCTCCCTTAGCTTCATTGTAGCGCTCCGTTTTTTTGGACTTTTCCTTGTTATGCCGCTACTCTCAGTGTATGCCGCCTCAAAAAGCGGTTCAAATCTGTTTTTGATAGGTCTTGTCGTAGGCGGTTATGCTTTTAGTCAGCTTCTATTTCAGCTTCCGTTTGGAGTTCTTAGCGACAAGATAGGCAGAAAAGCGTTAACTGCAATTGGGCTTATCATTTTTGCCGCAGGCTCTCTCATCTGCGCTTTTTCGAACGATATTTATATGCTGATTTTCGGACGGTTTTTGCAAGGGGCGGGGGCTATTAGCTCTGTTGTTACGGCTATGATAGCAGACTTTACGACGGAGGAGAAACGCTCCAAAGCGATGGCTATGATGGGCGGCTCTATTGCTATGAGTTTTGCTGCGGCGATACTTGTAGGTCCATACATAGGCGGACATTACGGCGTCGACATGCTCTTTTTGATTACGGCGGCTTTGGCTATCGGCGCACTTGTCTATCTGCTTCTTTTTATCCCCGAACCGCCCCGTATACACCATGCGTTTGACGGCGAGGCTCCGAAGTTTGCTGAGCTTTTTACCGACTCCAATCTCGTAAAGATGTATGTCAATATGTTCTTCCACGGCTTTTTGCTAACTATCGCTTTTATGATAATTCCTTTAGAGCTTACGACGAAATTTGGTTGGGCAAAAGATGAGCTTTGGCAGGTGTATATTCCGGCGCTTGCTTTTGGGTTTGTGTTTATGACGCTTGCGGCGATACTTGGTGAAAAATACAACAAAATAAGACAGATATTTGTGGCTTCGATATTTATCAATACCGTAGCATTCTTCTTATTCGGGCTTGCCGGCTCTTCGATCGTGTTTGTTGTCGCCTCAGTACTATTTTTTATCGGCTTTAATATGCTTGAACCACTGCTTCAAAGCACCGTTAGTAAGTACGCAAAGGCATCACAAAGAGGCTCGGCGCTAGGCGTATTTACCACTTTTCAGTATCTAGGCGTTTTTCTCGGCGGCGTGATAGGCGGTGCGATACTGCATTATATGGATTTGACTTCGCTATCTTTGGTACTTACTTTTGTATCTTTCTTGTGGCTACTCTATATGCTAAAGATGCAAAATCCCGTAAAAGCTGCCTTTTTGTATCTGAATATATCAATGCTTGATGAGGCAACGATAGTCGGGTTAAAAGAGTTGAATGGCATTTTGGATACATATATCAACAAAACAGAAAATGTACTAGTCATAAAATACCAAAAAGAGAGTCTTAGTGACGAATATCTAAAGGGATTTTTGAAATACAAAGACGAGTCCGAGGAGGAGTAGTTTGCAAGATTTTGTATTCCATAATCCTACAAAAATAATATTCGGCGACGAAGCGGAGCTTAGTATTATAGCCGACATCAAAGAGGCCGGCTATCAAAAAGTGATGCTTGTGTATGGGATGAGCTCTATAAAAGCGAGCGGACTTTACGATAAGGTCGTGCGCAGACTTATCAAGAATGAACTGGGTTTCACCGATTTTGGCGGCGTAAAGCCAAATCCCTCTTTGGCACATACGAGAGAGGCGATAGAGTGGGCTAGAAAAAACTCCGTTGATTGTCTGCTTGCCATAGGCGGCGGAAGCGTTATAGATGAGGCCAAGGCTATTGCCGTAGGCGTGGCGTATGACGGCGATGTGTGGGATTTTTTTGAAAGAAGAGCGGAACCGCTATCTGCCCTGCCGATATTTACGATACTTACTCTTGCCGCTACCGGAAGCGAAATGAACGAGGGTACGGTAATAACAAACGAAGAAGAGCAAAAAAAATACGCCTTTAGCTCTCCACTCATCTTCCCAAAAGCCTCAGCCCTAAATCCAGCAATTACGATAAGCGTAAGCAAAAAGCAGTCTGCGACTGCCGCTGCAGATGCGGTGTCGCATATATTGGAAGCGTACTTTACGAAAAAAAATGAATCACGACTAAACGATAGGCTATCTGAGGCTATTTTAAAAACAATCATAAAAGATACGGAAAAAATACTGCAAAACCAGGGAGATTATGATGCAAGAGCATCTTTTATGTGGTCTGCTAGCCTAGCGCTAAACGGTATTTTGCCGTGCGGACTTGACGGCTATTCGTTTCCAAACCATCTTTTGGAGCACTCTCTTAGCGCTCTTTACGACATACCGCACGGCGAAGGACTTGCTATTGTAATGCCCGCATGGATGAGATGGTTTAAAGAGAAAGAGCCGAAAAAAGTGGATAGATTTTGTAAAAAGATGTTCAAAAAAAGCGGCGAAGATGGCATAGCGGCATTTGAGGCTTGGCTAAAAGGCATAGGTCTTCCGACGAGACTCGAAGATGTAGGAATTGCCGCTACCGATATACCGAAAATAACGGCAAATATTTTGACCTCGGCCGAGAGGTCAAAAAGCTACAAAGAGTATGATAAAAAGACGATAGAAGAGATACTAAGAAGAGCTTTGAGATAATTAAAAAAAGGAGTTGGAATGAAAGCATATTTTTGTAGCGAAGAGAGATTTTTACGGGTTATTATATGTTTTGATACTGCTGAGCAGAAAAAAATGCTGTGCGATACAATGGATGAGCTGGTCGCCAAATATGAGCTAGCCCCTACGGTGCTTATCAAGAGAACCGGAAGCGGCGGGGAGGTGAGTGTTGAGTTTGAAGACGACTATAATGAAGAAGCAAAACCGCTTTTGGAAGAGTATGCGAAACTTGTCGGACTAGAGTTTGTAGATAGTTGCCATGTGACACCTTGCGAGTGTACCAATGTGGGGCATATGAAATAAAAGCTTTGGGCGGTTTTGAGGCCGCCTAAAAGCTCTAAACTCCAAACATTGCTAAGATGTTATAGACCGTAAATGCCATTAACCATGCAAGCACATTCGGATACACGACATAAAATACCCTCCACTTAGTCTCTCTGACCTCTGAAAAGAATGTACCCATAGCTGCAAGGCAAGGTGAATATATCATGATGAGTATGATAAACGCGATCCCCGCTTTAATATCTATCGTCCTTCTGACTTTCTCTACAAGTCCCTCCGATGGTTCATCGTCACCTGCTTCTACCGCATTTAGCGTAGCCAAAGTACCGACCGCTACCTCTTTTGCTGCAAGAGCCGTTATCGTGGCTACGGACATCTTCCAGTCAAAACCTAGAGGCGTAAAGAGGGGCTCTATAGTTTTACCAATTGTTCCGATGTAGCTGTTTTCCAGTTTTTCCTCGGCTTTACTAAGTTCCAAAGCTTTTTTGGAAGCCTCATCAACTGCCGCCTCAATGCGAGGAGCATATATTTCATCTATCTGCTCGTTTGCCGGATAAGCCCCTAAAAACCATATAGCCATTGATGCCGTTGCGATAAATAGACCCGCTTTTTTGATAAATATCATTGCTTTTATCTTTAAGTCTCTTAGTATCCCTTTGATTGACGGGAATCTATATTTCGGCATCTCCATAACAAACGGCTCCGCCTCGCCTTTGAACAGAGCGAGTCTAAGAACTTTTGCCGCTATCATGGCTAGCACCGCTCCGGCGATATAAATACCAAAGAGTATGTTGCCCGCCTGCTGGGGAGCAAAAAATGCGCTAATAAAGAGCACATATACGGGAAGTCTAGCCGAGCATGAGAAAAAGCCGATGACTAGCATGGTAATTAGCTTGTCTTTTGGATTTTTGAGCGTTCTTGCCGCCATATATGCGGGAATCGAACAACCAAAACCAGTAACCATCGGAATAAATGCTTTACCGTGAAGACCGAATTTTTTTAGTATACCGTCTAGCAAAAATGCCGCTCTTGCCATATATCCTGTCTGCTCAAGTAAGTTGATGCCAAGAAATAGAATAAGGATATTAGGTAAAAAGCCCATAATGGCGCCGACTGACGGTATGACACCTTCGCTAATCGCACTGTTGAAAGTGCCGACAGGCAAGAGTGCGGCGGTTTGTTTGGATAGGAAGCCAAATGCCTCTTCGATAAGCCCCATCGGATATTCACCAAGTTTAAAAGTCATTTGGAACAAAAGCCACATAAGCCCTAGAAAAATAGGAAGTCCAGCTATTCTATGTATAAGCACTCTATCTATTTTTTCGGTCAGTGTCTCTTTGTGTTTTATGATTAGTGCTCTTTGGCATATCCACTTGGCTATTGATATTCTGGCATTTGCAATGACGGTCGGCGTATCGTCTTCACCGGCAAGCGTACGAAGGTTTTCACTCTCTTTGGTAAACACATCGTGAAATTCCAAAAATACAGGCTTATCGTGTACTGTTTTGTACATCTCCTTATCATTTTCAAGTAGTCTTATTGCGCTAAATCTAGCATAAGAGCTAAGCTCTTGATCTCTCGATAGAGAAGCTGATAGTTTTGTTATTGTTTCTTCAATATTTTGATCATATGTGAGTCTATTTTCGTTTTTGCCAAATTCATACATTTCCAATATTTTTTGGATTAGCTCTTTTATGCCTCTTTTTTCTTTTGCGGAGACGAGCATCACCGGAATGCCAAGCATCTGCGAAATCTCTTCGTTGTCTATCTTGCCGCCGTTTTTTTCTACTTCATCTATCATATTTACGGCAAGAATCGTTTTTTTGCCCATATCCAATATCTGAAGCGTAAGAGATAGATTTCTTTGTATTGCATTTGCGTCTATAGCATTGACTATAATGTCGTAACTCTCTTTTAGTAAAAACTCTTTTGTTACCTGCTCATCAGGCGAGTATGAATTGAGGCTGTATGTGCCGGGCAGATCTGTGATGATTATCTCATACTCGTCTCTTTCAAAGCGCACCTCTTTCTTTTCCACCGTAACGCCGCTGAAGTTGCCTACATGCAGCGATGCTCCGGATATAGAGTTTACAAGGTGTGATTTGCCGACATTAGGCTGCCCGACAAGGGCTACTTTGATTTGCTTTTTCATTCGTCATCCTCTACGAGTATGCTTGTTGCCTCTTCGCTTCTTAGGGCTACTTGTGAGTCTTCTATTCTTACATCGTATGTTTGTTTTGTTAGCGTATATTCCGTCACTGTGACGCTGTTGCCTTTTGCAAAGCCGAAAGAGAGAAGCCTGCTCTTTAGCGGTTCCTCCGCTTTCACCTTTTTTATTGTGTACTCTTTGCCAAACTTGACTTGTGTTAAATCCACCGCTTATCCTTAAAAGTCGTATTTTACAAAGACCCTTAGTCTATTGTTCTCTTCGGCATCTTTTGCTTTGATATTTGTTAGTATTGCTTCTATATTTACATTTTTGTATCCATAGGATATGGTCAGGTCTGTTTCTTTGGCGTAGCTTTGGCTTGCTTTTTTGTCAAAATACGCATGAGCTAGAGTTGTCTTTAGTCCTTCTGCACCGATTTTTTCAAAATCAAAGCCAACTTCGCCTTTATATGCCTTTATGTCGCCCTCACCATTAGCCGTCTCCACATCCATTGAAGTTAGAAGTGGGTCTTTGCCGCCACCAAAGAAACTTGCCGTACCGCCGTTGGAATGAGCGCCATCTTTTTTGCCGGATTTATTGTATGCAAGTGTACCGCTTAGTCCGAGAATTTTGGATTCTAGCTCAGCCGCTACACCGTAGATATTTGAGTCTATTTTTGTAGTTTCGTTGCCTAGTGTCCCAGAATAGCTTTTTAGTTTGCCGATAGATTGCTCATTCATATATTGTGCAACTATATTTACGCCGAATGCTTCAGATTCAAACGGCTTTACGGAACCCTCAAGATAATATGTATCCATTATTTCCGTTTGTCTGCCGTACCATCCTTGCAGCGTAAGCATATCGAGCTCATAGCTGACTCCCGCTATATATAATTTGGACTCTCTTGCATTAGAGTTGTCTGCAAAAAAGGCATCCCATATGCCGCCGTCAGTTACCGCAGATTCTACGACTTCACCCATTTTAATAAATCTTGAGTGCTCTGTGCCGTTTTCCCAGCCTGCCATTTGCGTGACGACGCCGGCCGTAATATTTAGTTTTTCGATTGGCGAGTATGTAGCTATTGCTGCCGTAAAGAGGTTTGGTACCATTCTAATATCGTCGGAGTTTGCAAAAGGAGTGTCTAGCTCCATTCTTCCCGCTTTGACTTCGCCGCCGTCAAAGCCGTATTTTGCGAAAGCCTGCCCGAGTAGCGTATAGTCTTTACCGCCTAAGTTGTAATAATCGCCGTCTTTAAACTCTTTTTTGTTTGCAAGCGCATTAGATGTATAAAAAGTTACTCCGGCGCTAATGCCGTACAGCGGAGCGGTTTCGATACCTAGTTTGCCACCGATTAGCGTATCTGCAATAGATTCTCCGTCAAGTTTTGAGTTTGATTGGTATACGGCTCTAATTTCTCCTTTTATTTCAGCAAGATTGAACACCTCTTCCAAAGATTTTGCTTCTTGTTTTGGCTCCTCGACTGCAAATAGTGATGCGCATAGCGCCAGAGATAGTGCAATTTTTGTTTTCATCTTTTATCCTTTTATTATGTTAGCTACTGTTTTGAGAACCGTATTAATATTAGCAAAGAAAGTATTACGGCAATACAGATTTTCAAAACTCCTTTTGAAAATCAATATCATATAGTATCGGAAAAAAATAAAGATGTCAAACATTTTGATTGTTATTTTCAAAAATGCCGCTCCTGCACTAAGCTTAGCAAGAAGCGGTTGATTGATCAAAAATGTAGTCTATTATCTGCTTTGCACCGTCTTTGTGAATAGTATCTTTTAGCGCCAATGATGTTGCTATAATTTTATTTGGATTATCGATAACCTCTAGAATGTCTGCGGCGGTGACTTCATTTTGGTTTTTGTAGTATGCTGCGCCTCTATCTGCTAAATACTTTGCGTTAAACTCCTGATGGTTGCCTGCTGCATAAGGGTATGGGATAAAAAATGCAGGAAGACGATGAGCTGCAAGTTCAAATAGTGTTCCTGCGCCGCTTCTAGCTACGGCGAAATCGGCTAGGGCGATTTTTTCTTGTAGTTCTTTGCTAAACCCGAACACCTCCGCTTCTATGCCCATCTCTTTATATTTTGCCGCTACTTCATCGTAGCTTTTTGCGCCGGTTTGATGGATGATAGATATGCCTTTTTCTTTTAGCGTAGAGGCTAGGGCTAGGGCGATTTCGTTGATTTTTGCCGCACCTTGCGAGCCGCCTAGGAAGATAATCATTTTTAGCTCGCTTCTATCTCTTGAGAGTTCAAAACATCTGCTTTGCACTGGGTAGTCTTTTGTTGGAGAGGTGTCGCTAAAAGAGCTAAATACGCCTTTGGCAAAAGGGGTTGAAATTTTGTTTAGCGCACCCTGTACGGCATTTTGTTCATGTATATATAGTTTTTTACGACTTATTATAGCCGCCAGTACTAGCGGCGCTGCGCTATAGCCGCCGACGCTTATTACTGTCTCTATATTCTCTTTTCTGATGAGCTTGATAGAATATATTATATTTTTAATAACGCCGATTAGTGTTATTAGTTTTGCAAATCCTTTTTTGTTTACGACTCCCTTGGAGTCCAAAAACAGTTTTTTGACGAATCCGTCGTCATTTTCAAACCAAGCCCTATCTTGTCCGCCGCTGGAACCGACAAAAATAGGCTTTATCTCTTTGGCGTTAAGTTCCTCTTTGAGCGCTTTTGCTATTGCTAGATGTCCGCCTGTTCCTCCGCCTGTTATTGCTATCATTATAATTTTGCCTTTTTACTTATCATTAGCACCATTCCCGTGGCTATAGAGAGCGATAGCAGCGAACTTCCGCCGTAACTAATAAACGGTACCGTAATACCCTTGATTGGCATAACCCCGCTGATACCGAGGGAGTTCATTAAAAATTGAGTACTTATCATTGTTGCTATGCCGACACAAAAGAGATAAAAAACAGGATTGTCGCTTCTGTTGGCAATTTTAAAAATCCTATGCACGATTGCAAGCGTTAAAAATCCAACAACCAAGGCGCCTAAAAAGCCGGTTTCTTCTATGATTCCTGCAAGTACGAAGTCGGTGTGTATATCGCTCACATAACCCAGTTTAAATACGCCGCTGCCAAGTCCTTGTCCAAATATTCCGCCGTTATGCATGGCGTTTAGAGATTGTGTAGCTTGATATGCTTCTTCTATTACATTTTTTTCGACCCTCAGGTAATCAGCCATAAAAAGGGGAAGTTTTGAGAGGATATAGTCTTGTATGCCGGCCCACCATTGGAGCACTTTATTAAGCCTGTAGCTTGAGTATACGATAAACGCAATTGCGCCTACGGCCCCGGCTGTTATGATGCTAAGAAAAAGCCTAAAGCTACTCCCTGCAAATAAAAGCATAACGGCTAGTGTGGCGCATATTACTATCGCCTGCCCAAGGTCATTTTGCATGACGACGATAAGAAAACAGGAGACAGCAAGGACTACAATATATGGAATAAATATCTTTATCTCATCCATTAGGGCGTGCTCTTCTTCTTTGTAATAAAACTTTCTAGTAAAACTCCAGGCGAGGAAGTAGACAAAACCAACCTTGAAAAACTCTACTGGCGAGAGATTTGTAACGCCGATGTTTAGCCATCTTTTGGCGCCGTTAATCGTCGGCACTACTGAAGATGGGAGCAGCGGCATTGCGGCCATGAGGAGCAAAAATATAACAAATAACGACATTCCGATTTTGGCTACGGCCGTTTCAGGGTCTAGTTTTGAGAGAGAACCCATAATTAAAATACCAAGAATTGCCGCAAAAAGTTGCTTTAATAGAAATGAAACCCTAATCGGATCATTAATAGATAGGTATACGGACAAAGAGTATGAAGATACGACGCCTATTATTATGGCTGTTACGGTTAGGGCAAAAAGCTTTTTATCTACCATTCAAACATCAACTTTTTTAATCCGATTTTAGCCGATAAGCGCTTATAAAATTAGCTGCAAAAATCGGAAATATATCCAAAAAGTGGAATAATCTTTGCTTTTATAAACAAAATTATAAAAGGTTTTAAAAGATGTTCAAAAGTCCTTTCTCAGTATCTCAAGCCGGCGAATTCATACAATCCGCGCTAAATGCGAGAGCCGTGAGACAAGATATGATCTCTTCTAACATAGCAAATGTGGACACGCCTTACTATAGACCGAGAGATATAAATTTTGAAGATGTTTTGAAAAAAGAGGCAGATAAAACATTTGGGGTCAAGGGTCAAAAACTTGAAATGGCGCAAACCGCAGGTATGCATCTAGGCTCTATCGAAGATTCTGGAAGACCGATGCCTACGACATTCTTTAGAGATGGGCATATGGCTAGAAATGACGGAAATAGCGTAGACCTTGATGTAGAGATGAGTGAAATGAACAAAAATGCGACTATGTATAACGCTCTTGTCAGCGCATATAAAAAAAATACGGCAATCTTCAGCTCGGTACTTGATGCCAGCCGAAGCATGCAATAAGGATTAAAAGATGGCTTTTTTAAACTCATTCGATATAAGCGGATACGGCCTCTCCGCACAGAGATTTAGACTAGACTTAATAAGCTCCAATATCGCAAATGCCAATACGACCAGAACCGATGAAGGCGGTCCGTATAGAAAACAGAGCGCTATCTTTAAAGCCGTAGATTTTGAGAAGTACTATAATAAAGAGATAGAAAAAAACTCAAATTTTCATAAATACGAAAATCCGTTAGATGAGAAAATAGGTCTAAACGATACGGCAAAACCGCCGGTAATGAGTGTTATTGTGGATAAAGTAGTAAGAGACGACAGCCAACCTTTGCTAAAATATGAGCCAAATCATCCGGATGCAAACGAGCAAGGATATGTGGCGTATCCAAATATTAATCCGGTAATAGAAATGTCCGATCTTGTAGAAGCGACGAGAGCGTATCAGGCGAATGTAGCAGCGTTTCAAAGCGTAAAAAGTATGGCAACTAGCGCCATTGATATGTTAAAAGGCTAGGTAGGAGTACAAAATGGCAGATTTACTAAATAAAATCGGGAGTATCATTGAGCCGACTATCGGTGTCAAATCCCCGTCAAAAGCGCCCCCTGCAGATGGACTATCTTTTTCTGATGCGCTAAAACAAGCTCTTGATTCAACAAACGAAGAGCAGATAAACTCTGAAAAAGCCATGGCAGATTTGGCGACCGGTAATGTGCAGGATTTGCACCAAGCGGCTATTGCCATAGGAAAAGCGGAACTTAGCATGAAGATGATGCTAGAAGTAAGAAATAAAGCAATCTCCGCCTATAAAGAGATTTCTAAAACGCAAATGTAGACCTGAGAAACTAGGCTTTTTATGAATTCAAAAGCAAGTAAGATTCTCGGTCTGTTCGTTATTTTTGCCCTCGGTTTTTTGATATTTATGGCTAGGGTATTTGATGTTACCACTTCCGACAGATTCCAAACAAACGCTATAAAAAAAGAGATAGATAGCCCGTTAAGAGGCGAGATAGTCTCTTCTGACGGATACAAAGCCGCAATAAGCCAAAAAACATACTCCATAGCCGTAAATCCGGAAAATATAAAACCAGGGCAGTTTGATCTGTTTGTTAAGCTATTTTGCGTTTACTCAGGTATAAGCGAAAAAGATTTAAAAGCAATATTGGTCGGCGATAAAAGAGTTGTTCTTTTAGATAGCGTCGACGGTAGATCGGCTAGAAACTTTAGGCAACTCTCCTCTAGCCTCGATAAAATGAAAATTTTTACGCCCAAAAAAGTTGGCGGCAAGTACTTTAGATATGGACTTGAGGTTTTTGAGAACGAGTTTTTGAGGAACTATTCGTATGACGACCTCTTTCAGCCGGTGCTCGGATATGTCAAAGCTGAAGATATGCAAGGGCTTGTCGGGCTTGAACACTACTATGAAAAGTATATATCATCCGATAAAGCAGGTTTTGTTCAGGGCTACAAAGATGTCGGCGGAAACCTTATTTTAAACACAAAGCTCGATAGAACGCTTAGAAGTGACGGACTAAATCTAAAGCTAAATGTGAGTTTTAAACTTCAAAAGCAGATAGAGCAGATACTTGATAGATACAAGCCAGCTCTTGATGCGGAAGAGATTATGGCGTGCGTTATGGATACAAAAACAGGTAGAGTATTGGCGCTTGCGTCCTCAAATAGGTATATTCCGTATAATGTAGCCAAGGGTGCCGTTAGTTCAATGATGATAAATCCGGTTCAGTATGTTTATGAGCCTGGTTCAACGCTTAAGCCGATAGTTTTTTCTATTCTTTTAGAGGGCGGCAAGCTCAATCAGTTCGAGACGCTAAACGGTTTTAACGGACAGATGCGTATAGGCACAAAAGTGATTACCGATGAGCACAAATCAGCAACTATGACGGCTGAGGACGCTATAGTGTTTTCTAGCAACATAGGAATGGCTCAAATAGCTCAAAGGCTCGGAAGCGATGAGTATGCCGACGGTTTAAAAAAGTTTGGGTTCGGTAAAAAAAGCGGAGTTGATATTTCGTATGAGCTAAAAGGGGACTTGCCAAATCGTGCTGCATTGTCCACGGAGATATACAAAGCAACAGTCTCTTACGGATACGGCATGAGAGCAAACTTTATGCAAATAATGGCTGCATATAATATTTTCAATAACGATGGCGTATTCGTAACTCCAAAGATAGCAAACTCTATCTATGCTGACGGTTTTGAACAAAAAATAACGCCCGATGAGTTAAAACAGGTAATTTCAGAGACTACCGCAGCAAAAATGAAAGGCATACTGAAGAGAGTAGTAGAGAAAGGCACAGGTACAGGGGCAAAAATAGACGGATTGGAGCTTGGCGGGAAAACAGGTACTGCCCATATAGCTAAAAACGGTGTTTACGCAAAAAACTTTAATAGCTCTTTTTTCGGCTTTGCAAATGACGGTCGCTCACACTATACGGTAGGTGTGCTCGTTGTGGATCCTAAAAAAGCGCACTTTGCGTCAATGACGGCGGTTCCCGTATTTAAAGATATAGTTCTCAGGCTTGCCAAAGATGAGCTCTTAAAGCTTCCTGTTTCGCAACAGACGCTACCTTGAAAAATTCTTCATAGAGTCAACTAGACCATCAAAAACGGCGGCGTTGTTAGCTTTGTCTATTGCTTGCGTCGCCTGATTTTTTTGTGGCGGCGTAGCGCTTATCATATATGCCAAAAAGACAAAAGCCGCAAATAAAAAAATTACCCAAACTGCGGTTGAGAGCTTAAACTTTTTGTTTTCAGAGTTTAGGGCTCCGCGTATCTCTTCTTTTTTCTCTTTTGAATAGTGCTCATCTATCGCTTTTTCTATGTATTTTCCGGCCAATAAAAAATTGGCAAACCAGCCGCTAAAAAGCCCAAGCCCAAATGCTAGTAAAACATATAGTTCACACATCTACGCTATCCTCTTCAATTTTCTTTTGCGGCTCTTTCGCTTTTACAAACTTTATTAGAGTATCGACAGAATCAGGATAGTTTTCAATATTTTTGAGTCCGGCATCAAATACGAATGCCGAGCTTTTTGCATCAGGCAGGGCTCTATGATGCACCTCATCACCCAATCCAAGCTCCTCTTTTAGCGTTTTTAGACCGTATTTTGAAGCTTTTAGTGTTTTTTTTGCAAGATCAAGAGTGCATATTTTTCTATTTAGCATTGGACCTAGATTGTATTTTTGAAAGCTTTTTGAGAGGAAACTAAAGTCAAAATCGGCGCTATGGGCGCAAAAAATAGCATCTCCTAAAAACTCCCTAAACTCTGTTAATACAATTTTCTCTTTTTTTGCGGTTCTAAGCTCATTTAGAGTTAGTTTTGTTATCTCTGCAATATTTGAAGGCAGTCGTTCGGCGTAGATAAGTTCATCAAAAGAGTCGAAAAATTCACCGTTTTTATATTTAACGGCACCTATTTCTATGACTTGAGAGTTTCTAGGATTTGAGCCGTTTGTCTCTATGTCCACAAAGCAAAAAATAGTCTCTTCAATCTTCGCTTTTGCTGTTGTAAGCGTAAACTCCTCGCCGCTTTGTTCAATCGGCATCCCGCAGGATTTTAGCACCTCTACTAGCGTATCTATTTTTAAGTCGCCAAACCCAAGTTTCTTTGAAAAATCTGCAAGCTCTTCGCATCCCAGCGGAAATTTTTCAAAAAAACTTTCCAATTCTTTGAGGCTATTCATATATATCCTTTTCCAGTGGGTCGCATTATAGGCATTTAAAGTTAATTTTTGTCTTATTTTGGTAGTATATTTCAAAGTTTTGAATAATTTTGATAATAAAGGATACGGTTTTGATACTAGTAATGAGTCCTGAGGCAACAAAAGAGCAGATAGCGTCTGCAGCCTCACAAATAGAAACATGGGGGCATAAAGCAAGCGTTACAAGCGGCGATGAGCAAACTATCATAGGCATCATAGGAGACAAAAGAGATTTGGCAGGAAGAGCCCTTAGCGCTCTTGACGGCGTAGAAAAAGTACTTGAGGTATCTGCTCCGTACAAGCTTGCAAGCAGACATTTTCATCCAGATGACACGATTATCGATATAAGGGGCGTAAAGGTAGGCGGTGGACATAAGGCATTTATGGCGGGTCCATGTTCTGTGGATACATACGAAACGCTAATAGAGATAGCAAGGGCGGTAAAAGCCGCTGGAGCGAATATGCTAAGAGGCGGCGCATTTAAGCCTCGCACTAGCCCGTATACATTTCAAGGCGGCGGCGAAGAAGCTCTAAAAATGCTTGCTGATGCCAGGGATGAGACAGGGCTACCTATAGTAACAGAGCTTATGAGCGAAAGAGACATAGATGTTATCTGTAAATACGCAGATGTTATCCAACTTGGCGCTAGAAATATGCAAAACTTCTCACTTCTAAAAGAGGTAGGAAAACTAGGTATGCCGGTACTTCTTAAAAACGGTATAGCAAGTACGGTTCAAGAGCACCTTATGAGCGCGGAGTACTTGATGAGCGAGGGTCTTAAAGATGTTATGATGTGCCTAAGAGGCACAAGGGGATATGAAACTGCACTTAGAAATGCTATGGATGTTGCACAAGTGCCGCTTCTTAAGACCTTAACACACCTTCCTGTTGTTATTGACCCAAGTCACGCCGCAGGGAAAAGAGAGTTTGTAATGGCGCTTGGATATGCAGGTATGGCTGCCGGAGCTGACGGCTTTAATATAGAAGTTCATCCAAATCCAAAATGTGCGCTTTCAGATGGTGAGCAAGCTCTTCTTCCAAGTGACTTTGACTACTTTATGAAAAAAATAAAAAATCTAGACCCTTGGAATCAAAAAGAGTGGTCCGATATGGCTCACAAAATATAGCTAAAAAACAAAAAACAGAAGGCGGACTTTTATAGCCCGCCTAGAGTTCCGCCGCCTCCTGAGGCCAAGCTTCTCTCTACCTCTTCTTTATTTACTGCAAATCTTAAAGCATCTTCTTTTGCGACCAGTCTCGCTTTTACCAAGTCGATTAATACTTGCGATAGTGTCTGCATTCCGGTTCTACTTTGTCCGAGCTGCAGTTGCGAGTAAATTTGATGCACTTTGTCCTCTCTTATAAGGTTGGCGATTGCTGGATTATTAATAAGTATCTCATGTGCCGCAACCCTGCCGCCGCCTATTTTTGGCACTAGCGTCTGCGAGATTACTGCGCTAAGGCTCATTGATAGTTGCGTCCTAATGATGGCTTGTTCTTCTGATGGAAAAACATTAATAATTCTGTTGATTGTTTGTGTGGCAGAGTTGGTGTGTACGGTGGCAAATACAAGATGTCCCGTCTCTGCCGCCGTTACTGCCGCTCTGATAGTCTCCACATCCCTCATCTCTCCGACTAGTATGACATCTGGATCTTCTCTCATCGCATATTTAAGAGCAGAAGAAAAGCTTTTTGTGTCTTCTCCGACATTTCTTTGGGATATTATCGAGCTTTGATGTTCGTGGTGAAACTCTATCGGGTCCTCTACGGTGATGATATGCTTTCGTTCTGTTAGATTGATTTCGTTTATCATGGCTGCTAGGGTTGTTGATTTACCACTACCGGTAGGTCCCGTGACAAGAATAAGCCCTTTTTCTCTTTTGACCAATTCATTAAAGATGGCTGGTCCGTTGAGATCGTCGAGCGTCGGTATTTTTTCCGGGATTATCCTAAAGGCCGCCGCAACGCTTCCTTGTTGGAAGTAGTAGTTTGCCCTGAATCTTCCTATGCCTTTTAATGCAAATGTGAAGTCCAGCTCTTTATGCTCTTCAAAATACTTTTTTTGGTTGTCGTTGATAACCGAGTAGCATAGCGACTGTATAGCGGTAGCATCAACTACCTCCAAATCCAACGGAGCTAACTTGCCGGAAATTCTTATCTGAGGCTCCGTTCCAGCCACCAAATGAAGGTCTGAGGCTTTATAGGCTGCCACTGTTTGAAGTATTTTATCTAGTGTTAAAGACACCTTGACTCCCTTTATTCTATGATTTTAGGTACGATAAAGAAGTTTTCTTCCGTCTTCGGAGCGTGCGCCATAATGGACTCTATTACCGTGCTTTTGATAGGCTCATCGGCTCTTAGCGGTAAGCTTTTGTTTACGATTGGAAACTCTATTCCCTCAAGTCTATCGTCTAACTCGCCTAGGCTGTCCACAAATGTGATGATATTTTCTATTTGAGATTTTACTTCGTGCCTATGTTCTTCTTTTATTTCAAGGCTTGAAAGCTTTTCTAATTTGCTAAGAAGTGCATCGTCTACTATCATTTTCGTTAATTCCTATTGTTGTATAATCTATGATTAAATAGATATTAGCAAAGGTTTTTTGAAAATGAGGTTTGAAAGAAGTATTGCGGCCTACGAAGAGGCAAAAAAAGTAATTCCGGGCGGCGTAAATTCACCCGTAAGAGCCTTTAAAAGCGTAGGCGGCACTCCGCCGTTTATCGCAAAGGGTGAAGGCGCTTATATGGTTGACATAGACGGCAATAGATACCTTGACTATATCCAAAGCTGGGGGCCACTGATATTTGGGCATTGCGATAAGGATATTGAAAAAGCTATTATCGATGCGGTCAAAACAGGCGTAAGCTACGGCGCTCCGACTGAGGCTGAGACGATACTTGCAAACGAGATAATCAGCATATATGAGCCTGTTGAGATGCTTCGCTTCGTAAGTAGCGGAACAGAGGCGGTAATGAGTGCTATTCGTGTAGCCAGAGGATACACAGGCAAGAACGGAATTGTAAAATTCAAAGGGTGCTACCACGGTCACTCCGATAGCCTCCTCGTGCAGGCTGGAAGCGGAGCCGTGACTTTCGGTTCTCCGTCAAGTCCGGGTGTGCCTGCTGATGTGACGAAGCATACGCATCTAGCGGATTACAACGATATTGAGAGTGCAAAAAGATGTTTTGAGGCTTCGCCGGAAATATGGGATTTGTGCCTGCGACGGATGAGTTTTTGAAAGGGCTTAGAGAGCTTTGCAATAAACACGGCGCTCTGCTGATATTTGACGAGGTAATGAGCGGCTTTAGGGCTTCATTGACAGGCTCTTTGGCGTTTACTAGTGCAAGACCGGATATGGCGACATTTGGCAAAGTAATAGGCGCCGGAATGCCTTGTGCGGCGTTTGGGGGCAAAAAAGAGATTATGCAAATCCTTAGCCCTCTCGGAGCGGTGTATCAAGCGGGAACACTTAGCGGCAATCCGGTAGCGATGGCGGCTGGGCTAGCGCAGATAACAAAACTAAAAAACGATGCGGGGCTGTACGATAGGCTTGGAGCTTTGTCCAAAAAACTAACGGACTCTCTTAAAAATATTGCCGCTTCATACGATACACCGCTCCAAACCGGTTATGCGGGAACGATGTTTGGCTTTTTCTTTAACGACAAGCCTGTCAGTTCGTTTGCCGATGCGCTAACTAGCGATACGGCGTTTTTCGGTAAATTTCACGGGGAGATGCTAGGGCGAGGCATATATCTGGCTCCTAGCCAGTTCGAGGCAGGGTTTATCTGTTCGGTAATGAATGAAGAAACTGTAGAGATGACGCTAGAAGCGGCAAAAGAGTCTTTTAAAGCTCTAAAGGGATAAAAAATGCAAGAAAATAGCGAAACAAAAGAACCGAAATACAAAAAGACCGTTGAAGGGTTAGATCAGCTCTCTCTTGGTATATCGATAGGCGTGGCGATACTCATAGGCGTAGGACTCGGCTTTGGAATGAAAGCGTTGTTTGGGCAACCGTGGCTTTTGTGGCTGGGCGTCTTTTGGGGCGTGGGCGCTGCGGTAAACAATATATATAGAGCGTATAAAAAACAAAAAGCAGAACTTGATGAACTGGCGAAAGACCCAAAGTATCAGAGGATGAACGGTAGTGATAATAGCTAAGATAACCGCCGTATCGTTTGTTACCATCTTGATAGCCACTTTTGCTTTGTGGGGCGTCTCCGGCATGGCAAACTATTCGGCTTCTTTTGTCGCTTTTTTACTTGTTGCTGCCGCATCTTTTGTCGGATATAGGCGAGTTGTTCTCTCATCCGGCGACATGACTATTGAGGATGCCGATGAAGACGATGAAGAGAATGAGATAAAGCCTTCAAAGATGTCGCTTCTTCTTAAGACATATAAGGGTTGGATATTTCCTTTGCGTCTAGTTTCATACGCTATTTTTGTGTTAGTGTTTTTATATTTCGCAAACAACAATCTGCTTAATGTATTTGCATTCTTGTCGGGCATTGCGGTATTACCGATTTCAGTACTAATTTTTATACTTTTTTTTAGGAGAGAGTTTTGATAAAAGTTTTAAGAAAAGAGCTTCTTATATATTTTGTAATACTTGCAGTCTTGTCTTTATTTATGCACCCAGAACGCATTGGCATGATTGAGTCTCCTTTTCAGCTTATGCATACATTTGCTTGGAGTTTCGGTGCTTATGTCGTTGTTGCTGTGCTTAGATGGATTGTATCTACGGTTTTAAGGGTGTTTAAGCGAAAGAAAGCCGAAAGTTAATTCGGCTTTTAGTTTTCTATGTAGCTTTTTAGCGCTCGCCCGACTTTCGGGTGTTTTAGTTTTTTAATCGCGCTTGACTCTATCTGTCTTACTCTCTCTCTGGTTACGCTAAGCTCTTTGCCTATCTCCTCAAGAGTTCTATCCGACTCGTCGTCTAGCAGACCAAATCTCATTTTGATAACCGCTCTTTCTCTGTCTGAGAGTTGTTCAAGTACATTGTCTATCTGCTCTTTTAGGTCTTGTTTCATGACGCTATCCATCGGACTAACGGAGTTTCTATCCTCTACGAAGTCGCCGAATTTTCCGTCATCTTCATTTCCAATAGGCGCCTCAAGGCTTATTGGCTCTTTTGTTATTTTGATGATGTTTTTGACTTTTTCTACCGAGAGTTGCACCTCTTCGGCTATTGCATCTACATCTGGCTCTTGACCCGTCTCTTGTATCTGCTTTCTGATTACTTTGTTGATTCTGTTGATAGACTCAATCATATGTATTGGAATACGGATAGTTCTAGCTTGGTCTGCGATAGAGCGGCTAATGGCTTGTCTAATCCACCAAGTCGCATAAGTAGAGAATTTATACCCTTTTTTATACTCAAACTTATCGACCGCCTTCATAAGACCGATGTTACCCTCTTGAATAAGGTCAAGAAACGGCAAGCCTCTATTGGTGTATCTTTTTGCGATAGATACAACAAGTCTGAGATTCGATTTTGCCATTCTGGTTTTGGCGTCGTCAGAGATTTTTTTACCCCTTTTGATTTGCTCTAAAACCTCTTTTAGCTCTTCTGGTTGCATATTGAAGCTATCTTTTCCAGCTTCAAAGTTTTCAAACAGCTTTTTGATTTCCATATATGTAGAGACCATAGTCTGCTCAGGCACGCTTGCGGCTATCTCTTCTTTTGTCATATTGACAATATTTTCAAGCATCTTTTTGTGTTTTTCTTTGAGTTGCTCATTAAATAGCGGTAGTCTATACTCAAGTTTTTTTAGCTCTTTATCAAAATCGCCATCACTTTTAAGGCTTGTTTCCATTGCGCGGACAAGTTCGCTTATTAGCTTGCTGGTCGGTCCTAGCTCCAAAAGCGCTTCTTTAACCATTCTTTTTTTGTAAGAGTTTATAAGAATGTTTAGCAGGTTTTCAGGCGACAAAAGGTCACCCTCTATCTCAAACTTATGAGTCTTTTCCCACTCTTTTTTTGCTTTTTCTAGGGTTTTGAACGCCTCTAGTACTTTATCGACTCTTTTTTGGTCTTTTTTGGAGATCGCTTTTTCTTCTTCGGCGCCTTCTTCTACTTCCGCATCGTCCTCAAACTCTCCGTCTTCCTCTTCTTCCTCTTCTTCGTCGCCAAAGCTTTTGAATAGCTCTTTTACTCGCCTCTCTCTATTGATAAGAGCTTCTTTGTAATTGATAATAAATTGGATTAGGTAGCCGACGGAGCAGATAGAGTCAAGGATCATATCCTCGCCTTGCTCTATTTTGATGGATAGCTCCACCTCTTCCTCTTTGGTTAGAAGGGGGATTTGACCCATTTCTCTAAGATACATTCTAACGGGGCTATCGGAACGAGACCACTCAAGAAGCTCTTTGTCTTTTGTGAAGTCCATCATTTCCGATTGCTCGCTCTTCATTTGAAGAAACGCTTCTTTATTTCTTTGAGCATCTGCGAGGTTCATCAATTTTGCGGCTTCGGCAGATGAGCAAAGGAATGTTTTATTTTTCTTTGCCATCTCCGAGATTTTTTTGGCAACTGCGGCTGTTGGCAGTTTGTCCATCGTCTCGACTATTTTTTCGTATGTTACGGTTTCGTTTTTATTTTCTTTGAATAAATCTTCTAGTTGATTTGTTGTAGATTTTGCAGACACTTTTAACTTCCTCTTTGCGAGTGTTTTGGGGATTTGATTGTTTTTAGCGAAGGGCGATTATACACAAAAATTTATTAAATATAGTGTATGCAGATTTGGAACAAGTTTTGCTCTAATCTCTTTAAAAAAGCTAAAGAGGCTATATGCAAAGTGCGTTTTATGATGCTGCCGGCGGGATGGCGACACAGTTTAACAGGCTGCAAGTCGTTACCAATAATCTTGCAAACTTAAATACAAACGGGTTTAAAAAAGATGATGTCGTTATCGGTGATTTTAAGCGGCTATTTGAGGAAAAAAGAGACGAATTGCCGCTTGAAAATCATACCAAGCCTGCCGCCAAGCTTCTCAATAGGGCATTAAATAATGTGCCGCATGTTGTGGAGGAGTATACGAATTTTGACTTAGGAAATATGGCAAAAACGGGCAATAGCTTGGATTTTGCGCTGAAAAAAGGAGATACTTTTTTTGCCGTGGAGACTCCGGGTGGTGTTAGATACACAAGAGACGGCGCATTTACTATCGATGCGCAAGGTAGGCTTGCCACAAAAGAGGGCTTTCCTGTATTGCCGCAAAACTACTTTGAAGCCAAAAACTATATTACGGTGCCGCAGGGCGCTGAGGTAATTGTTGACGGAGACGGCGGTATGCACTTTAAGATACAGGGGCAAGCTCTCAATCAAGAGCCTGATGCGCAACTTCTGGTAGCCCAATTCGAAAATCTGAAAACCCTAAAAAAAGAGGGTCAAAATCTTTACTCAAATAAGGAACAGCCTTTGCTTAGTAGTGATACGAACACGGTGATGCAAGGGTTTGTAGAAAAAAGTAATATTAATGCCGTGCTAGAAATGACGGCTCTTATTGAGACAAATAGACTTGTGGGCATGTATCAAAAAGTAATGGACTCACAAATGAACGACCTTAATAGTGATGCTATAAACAAACTCGGAAATGTAAGAGGCTAAGGATAAAACATGATGCGATCTCTCTATACAGCTGCTACCGGAATGATAGCTCAGCAGCTGCAAATCGATGTAACTTCAAACAACATCGCCAATGTAAACACGATAGGATATAAAAAAGGCAGAGCAGAGTTTGCCGATTTGATGTATCAAACAATGCAGTATGCAGGTGCGGCAACCTCCAGCACTACCATGTCGCCTACGGGTATGGATGTTGGTCTTGGCGTACGACCTACCAGCATACAAAAGATGTTTACGCAAGGTAATTTTAAAGAGACCGGCAACGACCTTGATATGGTAATCTCCGGTAACGGTTTTTTCCAGATTCAAATGCCGGACGGTACTACGGCATACTCTAGAAACGGCTCTTTTAAGCTTGACGGCAACGGTACGGTAGTTACTTCTGACGGCTATCCACTGATTCCACAGCTAGTAATTCCGGCAGACTCTACGAAAGTGTCTATAGCGCAAGACGGTACCGTAAGCGTCTTGCAGGCGGGACAAACGGCGCTTCAGCAGATAGGGCAGATTGAGACAGCCAGCTTTGTTAATCCGGCCGGCTTACATGCCTTGGGCGATAATAACTATGTCAACACGACTGCTTCAGGCGATGCGATAGTTGGCGTACCCGGTCTTGAAGGCAGAGGCGGACTTAGACAGGGATTTGTAGAGATGAGTAATGTTCAGCTTGTAGAAGAGATGACTGACCTTATAACCGGGCAGAGGGCATACGAGGCAAACTCGAAAGCGATACTGACATCCGATGAGATGCTCGGAATTGTAAATCAACTTAAGAAGTAATATATGAAATTTGCAGCTTTTATTTTTACTATATTGGTATTTGCAGGTTGTTCGGCGACAGTAAAAGGTGTAAAAGAAGACACACAAAAAGCGGCGGATTGGTCAAAACAAAAAGTAAACGAAGCCGCCACTACAATAAAAGAAAAAACGGAATAATCGTTAGGTATCGAATTTTGCAAGCTTTTCGCTAAGCTCGGCGGTCATTGCTTTCATCTCTATGGAGGCTTTTGCTATTGACTCCGTTTCTATCGCATTATCGTTTGAGAGACGGCTGATAATATTTGTTTGCTCCACACTCTCGCTTATATGTTTTGCATTTTCCATAGAGCGCCCCACTAGTTCGCCTATGCTGAGTGATATGTCATTGATTACGCCTACGCTTTGGGCGACGGTATCGCCTATTATGGTCGAGCTTTTTGATATTCGTTGCGCAGTCTGAGAGTCTTTGTTCATCTCGTCGGAAGCATCATTGATTGCCTGAACTATCACGCTGATTGTGGAGTTGATTTCAGTTAGGCTTTTTTGTGTTCTCTCTGCAAGTTTTCGTACCTCATCCGCCACTACGGCAAATCCTCTGCCGTGCTCACCTGCTCTTGCCGCCTCTATTGCCGCATTTAGCGCAAGCAAATTAGTTTGGTCTGCTATGTCGTTTATTACAGTTAAAATTGTCTTCACCTGATCCGCTTCATTTGATAGCCGTGAAAGTTTTTCGGCAAGAGCCGTCTCTGCCTCAGCTTGTAGCCTTATATTTTCTATCATATCCATAATGTGCGATTTTGTGGAGAGCAGATTCTTGCCTGCTTCCTCTATCTCTAGCTTGTTGCGCTTTGCCGCTCCTACAAGCTCCTCTATAGATTCTTTGACGCTCTGACCGTTGTCGCTTTGGCTTTGTGCAAGTTTGGCTTGAGTGTCTATGCCCACTTGTATTTTTGAGCTAGAGCTATTCATGGCAACGGCTACTGAGCTGTTTTGCGTGGCTGATTGTTTTGCATCCTCTATGGTTATTCTAATTTTCTCCAGCAATCCATTGAAGTCGTTTGATATAGCTGACACTTCATCTTTGCCTTTATCGCTTATCTGTTTTGAAAGATTGTTTGTATTGCTTATTTCCGATATTAACGATGCTATTTTTCGTATCGGGTCGGATATGGAGCGTCCTATAGCCCAAAGTCCCACAAATATCAAAATAGCTATCGCAGAGGCTATAGCTATTGCGGCAGTTTTGGCTGCAGATATTTCTTTTGTGTCCGCCTCGATAATATCTTTACGCATTAGCGCCAGCTCTGCGGATGCATTTTTGTCTATTTTTCTACTTTTTGAAAGTATGCCTGAGAGCTCTTGCCTCATTGGATTATCTATCCACTCTTCTGTGGAGAGAACATCTTTTTTGTCTATTATCTCGATTCTTTTGTTATTCATGGCATCCCACTCCGCAATGCTGGAGAGTATGGCGTCTATCTCCTTGGCGTGTTCGGGAGCAATCTCTTTGAGCCCTTTAGCTTTTGATGTTAGGGCGGCGTATGCGCTTTTGTAGTCTTTTATCTCCAGCGGCGTTACGAATATTTGGTATCCCATTATTGATGCCGAAAGAGACTTTTGGGCAAAACTCATTGCATCTATCAGTTCTATTTTTTGAGCGCTGTCGCTTTGTTTACTTATAAGGTTTGAGAACTCGACCCATAGAGCCAAAAGTCCAAGCATTACGATTGCCTGTACCAATATTAGGCGGCTTTTGATACTTATTTGACGCAAAAATTCCATATTGACACCTCTTTACAATAACTATCTTCTAAACTATATAACTTATTAATTTAAAAATAGAGTCTCCGAAATGCGACATTCTCTATTTTCTTAAATATAGCTTAAATATGGCTATAAAATAGACCTAAGCTTTAAACTTAATTAACACAGCAAGATTATACTTCGTAGTATTTTTTCGCACAAAGTTACTTTTTGCGAGCTTTAAATGCAATTCTTTAAAGGAGAATCTTTTATGGAGATGTTAGGGCTTTTTCCTGTTTTTTATGTTCCCGAATTTGGTTCCGCATGGCTTATGGGCATCACCGGCACCATACATATCCTTGCGTCGCATACATCCGTAGGTGCAGCTTTGATATTTGCCTTTTTGGCGCGCAAGGCGTACAAAGAGGATAGACCGGAGATTTACGATTATATGAAAAAATACGGCATGTTTTTGCTGATTTTCTCGTATGTTATAGGCTCAATTACCGGTCCCGGTATTTGGTATACGGCGACGGCGGCAAGTCCTAGGGGTATTAGCGCGCTTATTCACAACTTTGTGTGGGTATGGGCGACTGAGTGGGTGTTCTTCGTTTATGAAGTTGTGGGTGTTTTTGCTCTTGTTTATTTTACGGAGAAAATCGACCGCAAAACACATCTTAGGCTTACATATACATTTGCGCTTGCATCTGTAGGTACGCTAGCTCTTATTATCGGTATCATCAGCTTTATGATGTGGCCGGGGACGCAACAGTTTTATACTACCGGTTCTGCGAGCGATGCGTTCTTCGGTATTAATACCTTCCCGCATATGTTCCTTAGAATAGGCTTTATGATTATGGCGTCCGGTATTATCGGTATGGTTATCTCAAGCGCTCTTAAAAAAGAGAACCCTGAGCTAGGCGCCGAAATGACTAGAACAATGGGTATCATCAGCGCCATAGGCGGCTTTTTGACGCTATTTTTCTTTATGTGGTATATAGGCACGCTTCCTGAAAATGCAAAAGTATTGTTGGGCAAATTATTGCCGGATATTATAGAAAGCAGACTCATTCTTACAGCTGCGTTTATGGTTTATTTTGCAATGGCAATATTCAAACCTAGATGGATTAGTACTCCTCTTGCGTCCGTTATGGTGCTAGTTATTCTTGTTGCAGGTCTTTGGCCGGGCGAAAAACTAAGAGAGAGTCTGAGAAAACCGTTTGTTGCCGGTCAATACATCTACAGCAATCAGATCATAGCTAGAGATGTACCGGGCAAAGGCATCAAAAGCGAGGTGGAGAGAGTGGCTCAATACGGTCTACTCAAAGTGCATCCGTTTATTCCTGCAAACCTCAGAACCATTACCCCTGAAAACAAAATGCAAGCAGGCGAAGTGTTAACAAAAATAGCTTGTTCAAACTGCCACTCGCTTGAAAAAACAGGCAAATATAGACCTCTTGCAAAATTGCTACCGACAAAAGATGCGGAATCTATAAAATCGTATATGAAAGATGTTATAGGGCAAGGACTTGTTCCATATATGCCAAAAATCGCTCTGCCTGATGAAGAATATGACGCAATGGCCGCTTGGCTTGCCGCTCAACAATAATAAAAGGAGGTTTTATGGATGCAACTATTTTAAATGCGCTTAGAGACCCTGCCGGTGTACCGTTTTACCCGGTGGTGTTTCAGGCGCTTTATATCCTAACATGGGCGCTGCATGCCGCTTTTGTCCTATTGTCTCTCGGGGCTATGGGGCTATCTTTATACGGCGCTACAAAGCAAAGAAACGACGCAAATTGGAAAATATTGACGCCGCACCTTATTCAAACGGGTAAGTTAAGTGTTTCGCTACTGATTGTTCTCGGCGTTGCGCCGCTACTATTTACGCAAGTTATTTACGATCCGAACTGGTATGTAACAAACACACTTTCCGGCATTTGGGTATTTGCATTTATTTATGCGCTTATCGTAGGCTATGTAATGTATTACTGGTACTACTACGCAAATAAAGCAGGCAAAGCTAGCTCTCCATTAATAGGTTTTGTTTCGTTCGCTATACTAGTCTTTTGCGGCGCAATAATGCATAACTTTGCGGTAGAGTCTATTCAGCCTACAAAATGGATGGAGTGGTATGCGCCAAACGGCGTCATTGACATGTCGGGGCTCAATTTTCACTACGACATTATCAGGCTTGCGTTTATGGTGAGTCTTGCTATTCCGGTCGTCGGCATCTTTTTGCAAAACTACAGCGACTTTTTGAGTAGTAGAAAAGATTTTTCGGCAAGTTATATAGCCTTTACGAAAAATCTTGGAACAAAAATGGGCATGATAGGTCTTGTAATAAGCGCCGTGCTATTTGCGGTATGGATGCTTAGAGACGGTCTGCTGTTTAATCCGCTGGTAATAGCAACCGTGCTATCCGTAGTGTTACTACTTTGGATGGTATCTAGAAGCGACAGAAATAGCTATATGACTACGGGCGTACTTGTGGTTGTTGCGCTTCTCATCTCTGCCGTCAGAGAGTACATTAAGTATTCGCTAATGACCGGTATAGGGTATGATATTTACAACTACCCTGTAAATCTTGAAATTCCTAGTATAGTTATGTTCCTTCTTACCTTTGTTTTTCTCGGTTTTACAGGTGTTGCATTTATTGCTGCTATGGCTTGGCAAGTCGGCAAAAACGAAGGGCTTGTATATGATTGCGACAAAAATCCGGCTCTTAGAAAACTAGGTTTTTCTACGCTTTGGATTTTGATGGTTTGGATGGCAGTATATTTTGCTTGGGGTATGTTTACTCTGTTCAAAAATACACTCTAGCCGATGTTGCAGGGGCATAAATGTCCCTGCAACCCCCTAAAGCTACCTGCATTTACGGGAGAGCAAGAGCTTCTCCTGTGCTTTATTACCTCCGTAAGGGTGTGGACTTGCGGAGGGATTTTATTTTGTAAAAGAGCTTCATTTTGGAAGATAAATTTGTTTGGATAGAAAATATCCGTAGTTTTAGCGGCAGACATAGGCTAAGGGGCGATACCTCCGTCGGCTCATCCGTCTGGTACCCTGATTTTTTTGAGGAGTCGCAAAAACTGTTCTTACTAAGACCCGGCGAAAAAATATTTCATTTTTTAAACATGGAAAATATGCTCGGCTTTTCTACTATTTACTCAGAGTGCAAAAGACAAAAATACAAAACAAAAGCGCAAAAACGAGTAGCATATCTAGAGAGTTTGGCTAGGGGCATCAAGGTGTGTGTTAGTGATGATTTATCGCAAAACATCGGCACAACTTTGGTTGATTATAAAAAGCTAAACGAACCTTTTTTACTAGACAAGCTCTTAACATCTAAGAGCGTTTTTGAAGAGTTTATTTTGACCGACCACAAAGATGAATTTGAATATCTTCTGAGGGAATTTAGCAAAGGAAGCTCTCTCATAAGACTCTCTTTCCCGCTCTGGTTGTTTATCGTATCTTGCAGGGGGCAAACAATTTAACCCTTTCTTCGTTACAATTTAGCCAAAAATTGACTCATTTAAGGCTACTTTATGAATAATGAAATACAAGCAAAAGCTTTTGTTTTCGGCGACAATATCGACACCGACTTAATAATTGCAGCTAGATACCTCAATACATCAAATCCAACAGAACTTGCAAAACACGCAATGGAAGACGCAGACCCTGAGTTTGTGAATAAAATCTCAAAAGGTGACATTATCGTAGCCGGAGAAAATTTCGGATGCGGTTCGTCCAGAGAGCACGCTCCAGTGGCTATCAAATATGCGGGAATATCAGCCGTCATAGCCAAGTCGTTTGCTAGAATCTTTTATCGAAACGCTTTTAATACGGGTCTTATAATCCTCGAAGTAAAAGAGGCCGACAAAATCACAGAAGGTGACACGCTAAAAGTTGATGTAGCGGGCGGCATAATCCAAAACATCACAAAAAACGAAACTTATAAATTTACCCCGATTCCTCCGTTTATGACTGAGCTGCTTAATGCGGGCGGACTAATGGAGTATGCGGCGGAAGAGATCAAAAAGGCAAATATATGAAAAACTATAAAATAGCATTGATAAAAGGCGACGGAATAGGTCCTGAGATAATAGACGAAGCCGTAAAGGTGTTAAAAGCGGTAGGCGGAAAATGTGGATTTGGTATGGAATTTAACGAATACCTTATGGGCGGATGTGCCGTGGATGCGTGCGGTACGCCACTGCCTGACGCTACGCTAGAGGGCGCAAAAGCAAGCGATGCCGTACTTTTTGGCGCTATAGGTGGATACAAATGGGACTCTCTGCCAAGAGAGCTAAAGCCTGAGACTGGACTACTAAAAATCAGAAAAGAGCTAGGAACATATGCAAATCTACGCCCTGCTAGCGTGTACGAAGAGCTACTTGAAGCCAGTCCTCTAAAACCAGAAATCGCTTCAGGCGTTGACCTGCTTATTGTTAGAGAGCTAACGGGCGGTATATATTTTGGCGAGCCGAGAGGCAGAGATGAGAACAAGGGCTACAATACGATGGTCTACACTAGAGCTGAAATCGAGAGAATAGCGAAAGTAGCGTTCGAGTCAGCTAGAAAAAGAAGAGGCAAGGTAACAAGCGTAGACAAGGCGAATGTACTTGAGGTCTCACAGCTTTGGAGAGAGGTCGTAATAGAAGTATCCAAGAATTATCCCGATGTAACGCTGGAGCATCTATATGTAGACAACGCCGCAATGCAACTAGTGACAAACCCGAAACAGTTTGATGTCATAGTCACTGGAAATATCTTTGGGGATATACTCTCAGACGAAGCGAGCGTACTTACGGGCTCCATCGGACTTCTTGCAAGTGCATCTATCGGCGATAAATACGCCATATATGAGCCTATCCACGGCTCTGCTCCAGACATCGCTGGGCAAGACATCGCAAATCCGATAGCAACAATACTAAGTGCGGCGATGATGTTAAGATTTTCACTAAATGAGATAGAAGCGGCAGATAAGATAGAAGCGGCCGTAAAAGCCGTTCTAAAAGATGGGCTACGCACAAAAGATACGGCAAGATTTGGAGCTGTCAGAGTGCTTGGTTGTGTAGAAATGGGCTCAGAGATAGCAAGCAGAGTATAAATGTCTGGATTAAAAACTTTAACGCTAGCATCAATATATGAGTTTCAAGGACACAAAGAAGATGCGCTTGATATTTATAAAGAGATACTAAAAAAAGAGCCACAAAACAAAGAGGCGATAGCGGCTATAAGAAGGCTTAGCGGTATCCACAAAAAATATAGCGGCGCAAACTCGCAGATGAGGGACTTTTTCATCTCAATGAAGACCGAGATAGAGTACAGAGAATTTGAAAGGTGGCTAGGCAGAGTATGGAACTAAAAGACGCCGTATTATCGACTCTTGCAGAGATAGAGGACAATTATATAGAAGAGGTCAAAAAAGAGACCGCTAAAGATAACGCCGCCTCCGCCGTAGCAAAAAGCATGGAAGCGTATGCCGATTTGGCAAATAATAAAGAAGAGGGAATGGAAAAGTTTCTCGTAAACTTGCGAGAGAGGATTCTTGTGTTGTTCGAGGGGCTTCTTACTATTCAAGACGAGGGCGCTGGAGAGATTTTGCAGGTCGAAAAAAAGCTTGATTTGATTGTCAACTTTTTGGAGTATATGCTTGCGACGATAGATGAAAAACTGGATAAATCGCAGGAGTAGATGGATATTTACTCTTTTTTGGATGAAACTTCCAAAAACTCCTTGTCTCTCATAACCTCCGCCATAGAGCCTTACGGTGCAGAGCTCTTCTTTGCCGGAGGATGCGTGCGAGACGCTCTTCTTGGATTTACCCCAAAAGATTTTGATATTGAAGTTTACGGTATAGATGTAAATAGTTTTGAAAAGGCGCTAGAGTCTATCGGCGCAGTAGGTGTGGGCAAAAGTTTTTTTGTTTATCGTCTGGCAAACTTTGATATTTCACTACCGAGAAGCGAGATAAAGACGGGAGTGGGGCACAGCGCTTTTGAGACTGTAGTTGTGAGTGATAAACGACTTGCCTGCTCTAGGCGCGACTTCACGGTAAATGCCATGCTTGTCAACGCAAAAAGCGGCGAACTGGTCGATTTCTTCAGCGGACAAGAGGATTTGATGGCAAAGAGGCTAAGAGCCGTGAATGAGCAAAGCTTCAAAGAAGATAGCCTCAGAGTGCTTAGGGCTATGCAGTTTGCGGCTAGATTTGACTTGAGGATAGAGCCTTATACTCTCGATATTTGCAACTCAATTTCACTTGACGACATCTCAAAATCAAGAATTTTTGCGGAGTTTGAGAAGCTTTTTTTTGGAGCACATCAGGCGAAAGGTCTCTACTACTTTTTTAGACTCGGCATTGCTGCAAAGCTTTTTGGTCTAAATATAGAGCTAAAAAAACTTGTCAAAATCTCCAGAGAACTCAAAAAATCATACTCTTTTTTCGGCGAGCCAAAAGAGGGAGTGTTTTTGTACCAGCTTTTTTGCGGTATGCAAATAAATAAAAATCAGTTTTTGGATAAAATCGGCGCTCCAAACTCGCAGTACAAACTGTTTGCTTTGCAAAAAAGAGCGCCGCAAAAGATAAATGATAGATTTTTGGTCGGACTCTCGCTTAAAATGCCAATATCAAAATGGTTGGGCGCATACAAAAGCGGTGTTAAGGAGAGGGCAAGAAGGCTTTGTGTCTGGGATGCAGGCTATGAGCCGCAGATAACGCATCAAAAAATAATATCCTTAGGATTTAAAAACGGCGAAATATCGAAAAATTATAAGCTAATGCTTTCACGGGAAATAAGAGAGAAATTTAGGAGCTAGAATGGAAAAAACCGTATTAATAGACTGTGAAGACAGCACTGGACTGATATATAAAATTAGCAAGATTTTCTTTGAAAATGGTCTAAATGTCGAAAAAAACGATGAGTTTGTCGAAAAAGAGAAAAACCGCTTTTTTATGCGTACGGAGATTAGCGGAGAGGCTGATTTTGAGCTTATGGAAAAACTACTCAGGCGAGATTTGCCAAAAGACGCAAACCTAAGAATCATAGAAAAAGGGCGCAAAAAAAAGGTTTTGCTATTCGCCACAAAAGAGTCGCACTGCCTAGGAGATATACTAATAAGATATTATAGCGGCGAATTAGACATTGAGCTTCTTGGCGTAGTGGCAAACCATGATACGCTGCAACCGTTGGTGGAAAAATTTAATCTACCGTTTTATCTCGTATCTGCCGAAGGGCTAAGCAGGGAAGAGCATGAGCAAAAAGTGATTGATTTGACGCTTGGGCTAAATCCTGATTTGTTGGTGCTTGCCAAATATATGAGGATTTTGACGCCAAATTTCGTATCACACTTTGATGGCAAAATAGTCAATATTCACCACTCATTTTTACCGGCATTTATCGGCGCAAACCCTTATAAACAGGCGTATGAGAGAGGGGTTAAAATCATCGGTGCAACGGCGCACTTCGTAAACAATCATTTGGACGAGGGGCCGATAATTGCGCAAGATGTCGTCAAAGTCGATCATAGCTACGGCTGGGAGGAGCTTCGAAACCTTGGACGAGATATAGAAAAGATAGTTTTAGCAAAAGCTATCACCCTTGCCGTAGAGGATAGAATCTTCGTCTATGACAATAAAACCGTTATTTTTTAATGCCGCTTAGGCTAAAATCGACTCAAATAAACTACAAAAATAGGATGTAATTAATATGAATACCGCTGATTTTATCTGGATGGATGGAGAATTTGTTGCTTGGGATGAAGCAAAAGTTCATGTCCTATCTCACTCACTACACTATGGAAATGCCGCAATAGAGGGCACAAAAGCGTACAAAACAGATAAAGGTTACGCTATTTTCAAGCTAAGAGAGCATACGCAAAGACTTCTAAACTCTTCAAAAATGACGCTTATGAAAGTGCCGTTTACGGTAGAAGAGCTTGAGGCGGCGCAAATAGAGCTAATCAAAAAAAATAATTTCAAAGACGGTAGCGTATATCTTAGACCTCTTGTCTATCTTGGCTACGGCGTTATGGGGCTTTATCACGCCAATGCTCCGGTTAAAGTATCTATTTCCGCTTGGGAGTGGGGCGCTTATTTGGGCGAAGACGGTTTAAAAAACGGTATTAGACTCAAAATCTCATCATTTACTAGAAGCTCAAACAAATCAACAATGGGTAAAGCAAAAGCAAGCGCAAACTACCTCAACTCTCAAATGGCAAAATATGAAGCCGTAGAGTGCGGATATGATGAGGCGCTTTTGCTTGATGATGAGGGGTATGTAGCAGAGGCTAGCGGTGCATGCTTTTTTATGGTTCGTGATGGCAAGCTAATATCTCCGCCAAATGACAACTCGCTAGAGTCTATTACGCAAGCTACGGTAATAGATATAGCAAAAGATATGGGCATCGAGGTCGTAAGACGAAGAATTACAAGAGAAGAAATATATATTGCCGATGAAGCGTTCCTTACGGGTACGGCGGCCGAGATTACCCCGATTAGGGAAGTTGACGCTAGAATAGTCGGTATAGGCAGAATGGGTACAATGACTGAAAAAATACAAAAAAAATATTTTGACATCGTAAACGGTAGAGACGCTGCATACGAAAAACATTTAACATACATAAACTAAGGAACCGATATGGCAGTCGATATGAACGACTATTTTAATAAAAAAAACGGCGGCGGCGAGAATAAACCAAAAGGTGAATTCGTGCCTCCTAAAATGCCGGAGTTTCTTACGAACGGATCAAATAAAATGACAGCTATTTATGTTGCAATTGCGGCTATAGTTGTCATGGCGCTTTTCCGCCCTTTTGTTATTATCAACTCCGGTGAAGCCGGAATACTGGTAACTCTTGGAAAATACGAAAAACAGCCGCTACATCCAGGCTTTCACTTTTTTATGCCGATGATTCAGAAGGTCATCGTCGTAGATACCAAAGTAAGAGTTATGCACTACAATAACGAAGAGGGTACGCCTGACGCAAAAGGCGTAAGAAGGTCGGCTCCTATTCAAGTGCTTGACACAAGAGGGCTTCCCGTAGAGGTAGAGCTTACGATGCAATATAGTCTTATACCGGAAAAAGCATCGGATGCGATAGCCTCTTTGGGTCTTAACTGGGAAGACAAAACAATAAATCCAAATGTTAGAGATGTAGTTCGTTCCGTTATAGGAAACTTTAAAGCTGAAGAGTTGCCCGTAAAAAGAGACGCTATTGCGGTGCTTATAACTCAAGGTATGCAAAAAGCGATGGAAAAAATCAAAAACCAACCAATTGCAATATCCTCCATACAGCTCAGAGGTATAGTGTTGCCCGAAAAAGTAAAAGAGCAGATAGAGAGAGTCCAGATAGCAAACCAAGAAGCTGAACGGACAAAGTATGAGGTAGAAAGAGCTAAGCAAGAGGCGCAAAAAGCCGCAGAGATAGCTAAAGGTAACTCAGAGGCTAGAATCATAGAGGCAAAAGGTCAAGCGCAAGCAAATGATCTTATCGGGAAATCATTGACGACAAATCTTGTAAAAATGAAGCAGATAGAGGCGCAGGCGAAATTTAACGATGCATTAAAAGAAAATAAAGACGCAAAAGTATTCTTAACGCCGGGCGGAGCTATGCCTTCAATCTGGATGGATATGAAAGAACCAAAGCAGGGCGCTACGACCAAATGAGCGGAAAACTAAAACTAGACTTCTCAAAAGGACTACTCCCCGCAATAGCGCAAGAGAGCGGCACAAAAGATGTTCTTATGCTCGGCTTTGTAAATGAAGAAGCCGTGCGACTAACGCTTGACACGGGCTATGCACACTATTTCTCTAGAAGCAAAGAGCGGATTTGGAAAAAAGGTGAAGAGAGCGGGCATCTACAAAAAATCGTTGATGTTCTTGTAGATTGTGATAACGATACATTGCTTTATATAGTGGAGCAAACCGGCGTTGCTTGCCATACGGGCGCTAAAAGCTGCTTTTTTACGAGCCTTTCTAGCGGAGAGAGAGTATTGGAGCAAGAGATTGATATGTCTAGCGTATACGGCGTTGTAGACACTCTATTTCACGAGATAGAGAGTAAAAAATTTACCGACCCTGATACCTCTTATACCGCAAAGCTTTTTTCAAAGGGCGAAAATACAATTTGCAAAAAAATAGTCGAAGAGGCTGCGGAGCTCTGTTTTGCCATAAAAGACAGAGATAAAAAAGAGATTATATATGAGTCTGCAGATCTTCTCTACCACGCTCTTGTCGGGCTTAGCTTCAGCGCAGTAAGTCCGGAACTTGTTAAGACGGAGCTTAGAAGAAGATTTGGCGTAAGCGGCATAGAAGAGAAAAATAGCAGGGCAAAATAGTGCAATTTGCTTTTGGCGTAAAGGATTTTTTTCATAATTTTTTGATTTATCACTATCTTTTTTTTGGAATTCTTTTTTTTGTTGCCGTTTTGACGCTCATTTTGGGCGTCATTCTTAGAAGAAAATATCTTTTTGCCGCTTTTTTCTACATCATCTCATTTTTATCACTTTTTATAGCCCCATTTGTCGGTTCATACTACCTAGAGGAGTATACTAGAGGTTCGTCATTAGAGAATATTAAAGTCTCTAGACTTCTCTATACGAAAGCAATCGTGGTAAGTGTAGAACTAAAAAATAATGGCAAAACGGCAATCAAAGAGACCCATTTGCTATTTAGTATGGTTAAAAAAAATAACAACTCTATTTTGGAGTTTATAAATATATATAAGCCCGTAAAAACACAAAAAATATACCTAAAATATCCGCTTGCGCCCAATGAAACAAGGGATGTGCGAGTTGTATTGGATATGTCGACGGTAGCCGTTCCCGCATCTTGCGCTGTCTATTACCAAATAAAATCATTTTAATATTTTTAAATTTTTTCCAAAATACTCTTGACAAATAAAAAAGTTTTGTCTATAATTTCAGCTCCATTTCGTAATGGTAAACGCCGGTGTAGCTCAGTTGGCTAGAGCAGCTGTTTTGTAAACAGCAGGTCGGGGGTTCGAGTCCCTTCACCGGCTCCACTTCGTTTCACAAAAAGTAAAACAAATCAGATTCATTGCAAGCCGGTGGAATTCCCGAGCGGCCAAAGGGGACAGACTGTAAATCTGTTGGTTATGCCTTCGAAGGTTCGAATCCTTCTTCCACCACCATGCGGGAATAGTTCAATGGCTAGAGCATCAGCCTTCCAAGCTGAAAGTTGCGGGTTCGAGTGTTTATCATATAATGCCCATATAGCTCAGTGGCAGAGCACTTCCTTGGTAAGGAAGAGGTCGACGGTTCAATCCCGTTTATGGGCTCCATATAAAAAGACCTAATGCTAACGCCAAGAGCTTAAAAAAAATTCATCCAAGGAAAAGAGATGGCAAAAGAGAAGTTTTCTCGTACGAAACCACACGTAAACATCGGTACAATCGGACATGTTGACCACGGTAAAACTACGCTAACTGCTGCGATTACTGCGGTTCTTGCAAACAGAGGTCTTGCTGAAAAAAGAGGTTACGATCAAATCGATAACGCTCCAGAAGAAAAAGCTAGAGGTATAACAATCAATACTTCACATGTTGAGTATGAAACTGCAACTAGACACTATGCGCATGTTGACTGTCCAGGGCACGCCGACTATGTTAAAAACATGATTACTGGTGCTGCTCAAATGGACGGCGCTATTCTTGTTATTGCTGCGACCGACGGTCCAATGGCGCAAACAAGAGAGCACATCCTTCTTGCTAGACAAGTTGGTGTTCCATACATCGTTGTTTTCCTAAACAAAGAAGATATGCTTGATGCTGCTGATAGAGCTGAAATGCTTGAACTAGTAGAAATGGAAGTAAGAGAGCTTCTAAGCACTTACGATTTCCCTGGTGATGATACACCAATCTGTACAGGTTCTGCCGTACAGGCGCTTGACGCAGCTATGAAAGGCGAAACTAACGAGTGGACTGAAAAAATCGAAGCTCTTATGACTGCCGTTGATACATACATCCCAACTCCTCAAAGAGAGACTGATAAGCCTTTCCTTATGCCTGTTGAAGATGTTTTCTCTATCTCTGGTAGAGGTACGGTTGTTACTGGTAGAATCGAAAGAGGTCTTATTAAGCTTGCTGAAGAGATCGAAATCGTTGGTCTTAGAGATGTTCAAAAAACTACAGTTACTGGTATTGAAATGTTCCATAAAGAAATGGATCTTGGCGAAGCCGGCGATAACTGCGGTCTTCTACTAAGAGGTATCAAAAAAGAAGATGTTGAGAGAGGTATGGTTCTTTGTAAGCCAAAATCTATCCTTCCTCACACTGAGTTTGAAGCTGAAATCTATGTTCTTTCTAAAAATGAGGGTGGTAGACATACTCCATTCTTTGCTGGATATAGACCACAGTTCTACATCAGAACAACTGATGTTACAGGTTCTATAACACTTCCAGAAGGCGTTGAAATGGTTATGCCAGGTGACAATGTAAAAGTTCAAGCTAAACTAATCGCTCCAATCGCTATCGAAGAAGGTACTAGATTTGCTATTAGAGAAGGCGGCAAAACTGTTGGCGCCGGCGTTGTTTCTAAAATAATCGCTTAATTTATAAAAATAGTCTTTAAAAGGGTGGGGTTTTCCCACCCTTAATTATTTCAAGAGAGTCAAAATGAGAGATATAGTACACCTAGCTTGCGAAAAATGCGGTAGAAGAAACTATCACACTACTAAAAACAAGAAAACACAAACTGAAAAACTAGCTCTAAAAAAATATTGCAAGTTTGATAAAGAACACACGAATCACAAAGAGGCTAAACTTTAATAAGTTGCCTCCATTTTTAGGGCAGTAGTTCCAATGGTAGAACGACAGTCTCCAAAACTGTATGCTGTGGGTTCGAATCCTACCTGCCCTGCCATTTAGATCATTTTTTTTAAGCTGTTTTTCCAAAAGTTTAAAAAAGTTGATAAAGTAAGAGTTAATATGGAAAAAATGATAAGTTATTTCAGGTTATCAAAAGTTGAGTTGTCGAAAGTAATTTTTCCGATAAAGCAACAGGTAAAGACAGCTTTTTATGCCGTATTGATAGTGGTTACGGTTGTTGCGTTATATCTTGCGCTAATAGACTGGATAATGTCTTTCACGCTAAAACAAATAATAGGGTAATAAGATGTCTCATAGATGGTATGCAATTCAAGCTTATTCCGGTAGCGAAGTTAGCGTTAAAAAGGCAATTACGGCGCTCGTAGAAGAGCAGGGTATCGAGGAAAGACTGGCTGATATAGTTGTTCCGATGGAAGATGTTATTGAGCTAAAAAAAGGTAAGCAAAAGATAGTCGAGAGACCTCTTTATTCTGGCTATGTTTTTGCAAAATTGGATCTTGATACGAATCTTTGGCAGAAAATTCAAGCTTTGTCTCGTGTAGGCAAGTTTATCGGTGAAGCAAAAAAACCGACTCCACTTTCAGATAAAGATATTGAGCTTATCTTGGAAAAAGCGCACAATAAAAGCGCTCCAAAACCAAAAGTCAACTTCTTTACGGCGGAAGTGGTAAGAATAATAGATGGACCGTTTGCAAACTTCACCGGAATAGTTGAAGAGTATGACATGTCTCATGGAAAATTGAAGCTGAATGTTTCAATTTTTGGTAGAAGTACACCGGTAGAGATACTGTGTACGCAAGTTGAAAAAATAGTTTAATCTTAGGAAAGGAAAATTTAAGATGGCAAAAAAAGTTATTGGCGAAATCAAGCTACAAATCGAAGCCGCAAAAGCAAATCCGTCACCACCAATCGGACCCGCACTTGGCGCTAGAGGCGTAAATATTATGGAATTCTGTAAAGCATTTAATGAAAAAACAAAAGATCAAGCAGGTTGGAGACTTCCTGTTGTAATTACTGTTTATTCAGACAAAAGCTTTAGTTTTATCACTAAACAGCCTCCTATGACTGAGCTTATCAAAAAAACTGCAAAAATCGACAAAGGTAGCAATAACCCTTTGAAAGACAAAGTAGGCAAATTGACAAAAGCTCAAGTTATGGAAATAGTTGAGAGAAAAATAGTTGACATGAACACTACCGATAAAGAAGCTGCAGCTAGAATAGTTGAAGGTTCTGCTAGAAGTATGGGAATCGTCGTAGAATAATCTACAAAATGAAGAGCGAAATACCGCGTTCGCTTCTTTTAAATATGCGGTAGCTTAACAATAAAAGCGAAAGGTAAAAAAGATGGCTAAAAAAACACCAAAAAGAGTTGTAGCGCTTCAACAAAAAGTTGACGCTGAGAAAAACTACGCCCTAAATGAGGGTATGTCTCTTGTAAGAGAACTTAAAAGCGCAAAATTTGATGAGACTGTAGAGATATGTGTTCAACTAAATGTTGACCCTAGACACGCTGATCAAATGGTAAGAGGCGCAGTTGTGCTTCCAAAAGGAACAGGTAAGACTGTAAGAGTAGCGGTTTTCGCCAAAAACCAAAAAGCCGAAGAAGCTAGAGCTGCCGGAGCTGATGTAGTCGGCGATGATGACCTAGCTGAAGAGATTAAAAACGGTAGACTTGACTTTGATATAGTTATAGCAACTCCGGACACAATGGGTATTATCGGTAAAATAGGTAAAATCCTAGGACCAAAAGGTCTTATGCCAAACCCTAAAACAGGTACCGTAACTATGGATGTTACAAAAGCGGTTAATAACGCAAAAAGCGGTCAAGTTAACTTTAGAGTTGATAAAAAAGGTAATATCCATGCAGGTATCGGCAAAGTTAGCTTCTCTACTGAAGATTTGCTAGAAAATGCTAACGAGCTTGTAAGAACACTAAACAGAGTAAAACCTGCTGGCGCAAAAGGTAGATACATAAAAGCCGGATACCTTTCGCTAACGCAATCGCCTTCTGTAAAGCTAGAGCCGTCAGAGCTTCTAGATATTAGATAATAAGCTAATAATTTTATCTTAAGACTGATGATGACGGGTGGAGAAATCCATAAATCCTGTCTGAAGTCTTCGGTCTGGAAAGGAGAAGAAAAATATGACAAAATCACAAAAAACTACGATAATCGATAGTCTTTCGACTGAATTTGCTGCAAGTCAAGGTATTGCTGTTGCCGGCTACAGAGCCGTAACGGTTAAAGAACTTGAAGCTATGAGAAATGAAGCTAGAGCTAACGGTATGAAAGTTAAAGTTGTTAAAAACACTTTAGCTGCTATCGCTCTTGAAAAAGCTAAAATCGAAGGTCTTGAGCTTAAAGATACGAATATAGTTGTTTGGGGCGCTGACCAATTGGATGTTTGTAAACTTATCGCAAAATTTGCTGATAGTTACAAAGAAAGACTAGTTGTTAAAGCTGCTTACCTTGACGGTAAAGCTGTTGACGCCGCAACTGTTGTTGCAATGTCTAAGCTTCCAAGCAAAAACGAACTTATCGGAATGCTTCTGTCTGTTTGGACTGCACCTGCAAGAATGTTTGCTACAGGACTGGACGAACTCAGAAAACAAAAAGAAAGCGCAGCTTAATTCGTTAAAGATTCTGCCGCAAATGCGGCTAGCTTTAGTGGCATAGCGCCTAGCGTAGCCATAAAGAGCTTTGCTCTGT